>Ga0307414_10001531_pt1 | contig 12029 bp, 17 predicted proteins | sample DK1Ometagenome_FD_203804 | JGI IMG/M metagenome (GOLD analysis project Ga0307414, IMG submission 203804) | Maize rhizosphere microbial communities from greenhouse at UC Davis, California, United States - DK15-O-3 | ecosystem: Host-associated > Plants > Roots > Rhizosphere > Soil | place: USA...
CACGTACGCGAACATCTCTGAGGCGCCCTGGTACGACCCGTCGATGCCGGACGTCACGAGCCGCTTCCTCGGCGTCGTCGGCCTGGATATCGCCGGCGTGCAGGACTCGACTCGCGCTGGCGGGGTCATCGAGGGTATCGACGACGGCGGCGTGATGAGCCGCATCCGCAAGGGTGCGCGCGAGGTGCGCGTGACAGCGACGCTGATCGGCCAGGGGGCGGATGCCCTCGAGTACGGGATCGCATGGCTGTCGGCCGCGCTGGACCCGGGCGCCTGCGGCCAGCATGGCGTGGAGTGCGGGACCACCGACATGTCCTACTTCGCGTCCTGCCCGCCGGCGCGCGAGGAGGGCGAGGCGTTCGAGGACTATCAGCTGCGCGTGGACCCGTACCGCCGCTACTTGCACGGCGTCGCAGCGACCAGTGGGCCACTGCGCCTGCAGCTGATGAAGTCGACGAACGGCATCACGCACGGCGCGACGGTGGAGTGGACGATCACGTCCGAGCGCCCCTGGATCTACGGGGTGACGCACAAGGTGGAGCTGCCGACGTCGGTGACGACGGTCATCGACGACACCCCGTTCAACCTGGTACCGTACCCGTCTGCTGAGCTGACGGCAGGGGCGGCGGTGAAGGTCGCGACGAACTACTCGCTGAACCCATCCGTGGAGACGAACTCGACTGGATGGGGGGCGACGGGTATCGGCCTCGCCCCGACGCCGACGGGTGCCCGATCCACGGAGATCGCCTCGGTCGGGGCTGCCTCGTTCAAGGCAACCACCACGACTTCGGCGGCTGGCTCAAACGGCAGCATTATCGCGCGGCAGGATGTCGACATCTCGGTGGCACCGGCCGGCGCTCGCTTCTCCGTCAACATGTGGTCCTCTCTCGTGCTACAGGGCGGCACTGCGGTGTTCGACGACATCGACACCGAGGTCACCTGGTTGAACGCGAGCGGCGCGCAGATCGGCCCCGTCGTGCCGGTGGCATCGCTGCCTCCCGAGGGTGGGCCGGCGTCGATCTCTTCACTCGTCCCTCCGGCTGGTGCAGTGAAGTGCCGAGTCGCAGCCGCCGGGCGCGTCCTGTCCTGGTCTGCCGGCGCAGTCATCTCGCTGTACGCTGACGCCCTGGCCGTCACGGTCCCGTAAGGAGATATCACATGGCTACCAACGGAACCGCTGGCGGAGCATTCTCGGGGCGCTCCCGCTTCCGCATTCAGATCGACGTCGACCTGGCGCAGACCGACGTGGCGAACAACCGCACCCTGTGGAACTGGGCGCTGCGCGTCTGGAACCTCGACGGCGCCACGGCCACCTGGGATGCCGGCGTACTCGGCTGGTCGTCCGCAACGGTCAATGGCCTCGTCTGGGATGCGCCGCCGCCGAGCGGCACGTACGACTTCCGGGACGGCGCCGCCTTCCACACCATCGCCAGCGGGCAGCGGTGGATTGCGCACGACTCCAACGGCAACAAGACGTTCAGCATCTCGGCGGGCGCCGAGAATGCCGGCATCTTCGGGAACGCCAGCGGATCCGCCAATGTCGTCGCGCCGAGCCTGGCGACAGCTCCGGGCGCACCAGGCACGCCGACCGTCTCCGCGATCAACGCGACCAACGCGACGTTCGCGTGGTCGGCGGCCAATAACGGCGGCTCGGCCATCCTCAACTACGGGCTCTACATCTCGGAGAGCTCGTCCTTCTCGTCGCACGTCTTCCAGAACTGGATCGGCACAGGACTTTCGTACACGGTCCCTTCCGGCACGTTGGAGCCGGCGACCCAGTACTACTCGCGCGTCCGCGCAGCCAACGCCGTCGGCAACGGCCCATATTCGGGGTCGCGCTCTTTCATCAGCGACCAGACACAGCCGACGTCTGGCGCGTTCGGCAACCCGTCGACATCCACCATCCCGGTGTCGTGGTCGCGATCGACGAACGGCGCTGAGCTGGAAGGCTTCCAGCTTCAGCACGCGGCGAGCAGCTCGTTCTCTGGCGCGACGACCGTCGACCTCGGCAACGTCACCTCGTACACGATCTCGGGGCTGAGCAAGGGGCAGACCCGTTACGTCCGGGTCCGCGCGAAGAACTCCGCGGGCATCTACTCGGCGTGGACCACGATCGGTTCTCGCACGACCGACACGACCGTCCCGGGCGCGGTCGGCACGCCCACTACAGGCAGCGTCACCTCCTCGTCGATCTCGTGGTCCTGGTCTGCCCCGTCGGACGACGGTGGTACGTCGATCACGGGCTACGAGCACCAGGTCTCCCGCAATGCGCTCTTCACCGACCTGGTGGCGACGATCACCGACAACTCCTCGCCGGCATCGCGGGGCGGTCTCAGTCGAGACACGGTCTACTACGTCCGCACGCGCGCGCTGAACAACGTGGGCGCTGGCGCCTGGTCGCCCGGCAAGGCGATCCGCACCGGTGCCACTGTCCCGGATCAGGTCGGCACCCCGACCGCGGGGAGCGTGACGTCTTCGTCGATCTCCTGGTCGTGGTCAGCGCCGAATGATGGCGGCTCGGCGATCACGACATACGAGCACCAGGTGTCGCGCAACTCTGGCTTCACGGACCTGGTGGGCACGCATTCGGATGCGACCTCCCCAGCGTCGCGGAGCAACCTGGAGAAGGGCACGACGTACTGGGTCCGTACGCGTGCGGTGAACGCGATCGGAGACGGCGCCTGGTCGGGCGGCCGAGCGATCACGACATCTGCGACGGTCCCGGGGGCACCGACACTGGCCGCCGGATCTGTGACGTCGACGTCGGTGGCGTTCACGCGCGGCGCCCCGTCGGACGATGGCGGCGCGACGATCACCAACTACGACTACCAGCTCGCGACCAACTCCTCGTTCACGGCGGGTCTGCAGTCCTGGTCGAGCACGTCGGCATCGCAGAGCCGGTCGGGTCTGACGCGGGCGACGAGGTACTACATCCGTTCGCGCGCGACGAACTCGGTGGGCGATGGTCCCTGGTCGTCCACGTTGACGATGGATACGGCCACGGCGGTCCCGTCGGCGCCGCCGGCTGCGACGGTCACAACTCGGCGCACGACGTCGATCGTCTTCACGCGCGGCACGCCGTCAGATGACGGTGGCGCTGCGATCTCGACGTACGAGTTCCAGGCGGCGCGCAACACGGGATTCACGGATGGCCTGATCTCGTGGAGTAGCGCTGGCACCACGCAGACGGCGACGCCGCTGATCCCGGGTACGGCGTACTACATCCGCTACCGGGCTCGGAACTCGGTGGGCGTCTCGGCCTGGTCTCCGACGACGACCACGTCGACAACGGCATCCGGTGCTCCGGCACTGAAGGTGACGGCTGCGGCCCGTGGAACTTCGGCGGACATGCTGGTGACGCCGCCGGCGGATGTGGCCGGCGTGGCGACGTCGTACCGGGTGGAGCGTCGCCTGACGGGCTCGACGACGGCGACCACCTCGAACTCGACGTCGCCGTCGTTCACAGTGAACGGCCTGACGCCGGGAGCCAGCTACCAGTGGCGCGCGTCGTACTTCGTGGACAGCTTCCAGTCGGCGTTCTCGGCGTGGCAGACGGTGGTGCAGCCGCTCCCGAACGTGTCGCCTGGCGACTACTTCGACGGCTCGACTCCGGCCCGCGGCGATGTGACGTTCGCGTGGGAAGGTGCGGTGAACAACTCGACGTCGCGCACGAACGGCGTGGACGTCTCCGGCTGGGGGCTGATCATCGGGGGCGTCGGCGCTGCGGCAGCACTGCAGCGCATCACGGGCGGTCGCTCGGGCTCTCGTGCCGCCCGCGCAACGTTCATCGTCGACCAGGAGATCGCCGGCGCAACCTACGCAGTCGGCACCAGCGCTGGGCCGACCAGCGGTGGTGCAGCAGTCGCCGAGGGCGGCATCTACTTCGGCTCGGCGTACGTGCGTCCGTCGAAGGCGCAGCGGTTGCATGCTCGCATCCGCTGGAACAATGCGTCTGGAACCTTCATCACCAGCGAGACCGGTGAAGACATCATCGTGACGAGCACGACCGGCTGGACACGCCTGTCGGTGTCCGGCACCGCCCCGGCGGGCGCCGTCTACGCGAACATTGTCGTCGAGACCGGAGTCGGCGAAGGATACTCGCCGTGGATCTCTGGCGACACGCTCGATGTCGACGACGCCATGATCACGGTGGGCGCGCTGTACCCGTGGTTCTCCGGCGACACGAAGGACACCGCGACCTTCATCTACAACTGGCTCGGCACGCCCAATGCGTCCGTGTCGCAGCGGGTGAACAACCCGGCCCTGCCGCCGGACCCGCTGCTCGACCCGGACTGCCCGCCTATCCCTGGCGCACCGCAGCCGCCGAAGATCGACGACTCCTGCATCGATGAGGTGACGTCGTGGCGGCGCTGGTGGGCGATCATCCCGGAGTCGGAGGTCACGGAGTGGCTGGCAGTCGTGCCGACGCTGACGATCACGACGGGCGACGACGAGGCGCGTCAGGTGCGCATCCGCTTCTACCCGAACCCGGGGAACGTGCCGCCGTCGGGCGACACGGGCCTGGAGATCGAGTCGGAGCAGGCGATCAGCTACATCCCCGCTAACACGACGTTCGTCATCGACGGCGTCTCCCGCCGAGTCACTGCGGAGGTCGGCGGCGACGGAATCCAGCGACCGGCGAGCCACCTGCTGTACGGGCAGGACGGCGGCCCGGCGACCTGGCCGACGCTGCGCTGCGGCATCGGCTACCTGATCAGCTTCGACCTCCCGCTGGAGACCGAAGAGATCGAACTGAGCGTCGGTGTCGAGCTGACCACCCGCATGATGTGAGGATGGCCTGATGGCTGAGCAGTTCTGCACGAAGCACACCGCGGCGATCTACGACCGGGGCGGCACACGCCGCCTCGGCGCGATCGTTGACATCTCGGACATCCAGTGGGCGCGCGATCGCGACGGCGTCTCGGAAGCGTCGGTGCGGATCGAGGGCGCGTCGTGCGCGCGGCAGCGGGATCTGCTGCAGCGCGTCTCGGCGAAGCGGCACGAGCTCGTGATCTGGCGCGGCCAGGATCGCGTGTGGGAGGGGCCGATCTCGCGCATCAGCGACGAAGGCTTCTCGATCAGCATCTACGCGAAGGACGTCTGCTGGTATCTGTTCGGCACGATGCTGTCGAGGGTGTGGGACAACCGCTACAACAGCGCTGCCGGCGTGGTCCCGATGATCACCCGCCTGCAGGGGATCATCGAGTACGAGCTGGTGACGTCGCGCACGGGCCGCGCCATCGGCGGCGCGACGGTTGCGATCCCCGGCTGGGAGACGCTCGACCCGCCGATCAACGTCCTGCCGTTCCTCGAGGTGCACCACTTTCCGAATGAGGCGGAGACGGCGGCGCGCACGGAGAAGTTCGAGATGACGATCGGTGAGCACATGCAGAACGCGGCACGATCGTCCGGCATCGACTACGCCGCTGTGGGCCGCGCGATCCACCTGTGGGACACGTCTCGTTCGATCGGCAGCACGCGCACGCTGACGGAGGCGGACTTCTTCGGCAACATCATCATCACCGAGTACGGCGCCGACCACTCGCAGGGGGCGTACGTGCTCGGGCAGGACGGCGTGTACGGCGAGGCGATCAACCCGAACAACATGGACTTCTACGGCCCATGGATGGCGGCGTACAACGCCTACAACGAGGAGGGCACGAACGCCCCGACGGTGGGCGAGCTGAACAGCCAGTCGGCGCGCAACGTGTCGGGCCGCTCGCCGGTGCCCGTGGAAGTTCGCGTCCCGGACAACTCGAGCATCCGCCTGTCGGACACGCTGACGATCAACCAGCTGGTGCCGGGCGTGCGCATCCCGCTGCTCGCCACGTTGAACGCGCGAGCTCGCAACCAGGATCAGAAGCTCGACCACCTGGTCGTGAGGGAGTCCCCCGGCCAGGAGGATGTCCTCGTGACGTTGACGCCGGCAACCCGGCCCGACGAAGACGTGGAGGCGTGAGATGGGCGAGCCGACACCGCGCACTGCAGATCAGCTCTTCAGCAGTATCCTCTCCCGCCTGACGGGCCTGGAGCGCCGGATGGGCAAGACCGTTCTCCCCGAACGGCTCAGCGGCGTGAAGACCGCGATCCTCGACGCCAACCTGGCCGTTGACTCCGGCTCCTACTGGCTGTCGTCGGGGGGGCTGAACAAGCCGACGACCGGCACCCACTGGCATATCGACGTCCTCGCGATCGGAACGGGCAGCGTCTACCAGGAAGCGAAGCTGATCGGGACCGGGTTCTACGAGGAGCGCTGGGTCCGGGCGTACATCGGCAGCTCGTGGAGCGCATGGCGACTCCTGGACAGGGGGACGACTTCCTTCACGCCGACCATCGTTACCGGCATCACTCTCGGAAATGGGACGGTTTCCGGCCGGTACGCCGTGGCGAACGGCATCCTCAACGGGCGCATCCGGCTCGTCTTCGGGTCGACCACCGCCCTCTCCGTCTCGGGAGACCTGGTGTTCGGTCACCCGTACCCGATCGGCGACTTCGGCTTCACGTCGCTGGACGGAGATGGTCGCCTGAACGCAGGCACGGCATTCAATGCCGCTATCCTCATCAACGCCACGGGTATCTTCGTTCGCGCAATCCGCCTGGGCGGAGAGGGCAACCAGTTCCCCACTCAGGTGCAGGTCACCCCCACGGTCCCCGCGACGTGGGGGTCCGGCCACGCCATTGAGATCGCCTTCACCTACCCCATCTAGGAGCAGCATCATGTCCTCTGCGCAAGTCCTTCTGATCGTCGCCAGCCTGGACGGCGGGTTCAACGGCGACGTCCCCGACAAAGAGATCGGCGTCGAGATCGTGTCCGAGACGGAGGCGATCTACACCCTCACTCACTGGGCCGACGGCGTCCGCACCGACACCGTCGAGCAGTACCGCCTGACGCTCGCACCGGAGATGTACGTGCCGCCCGTGGATCCGTTCCCCGAGGGTGGGGCTTGACTCTCTAGGATTGAGCTCATGAATCTGTGGGATTGGATCACATCGACGACGTCTGTCGACTCCATTCTCACAACGTTCGGCCTGGGAGCCCTGGCTTTTCTCTTCGCTCGTGACCTGATCATCACCAAGGGGCAGCACATCCGCCGCGTCGAGGATCTGATCAAGCATCACGAGCGAGAGATGGCCGAGAAGGAAGCGCGCATCGGGGAGATGCGAGAGTCCCGGGATGGATGGAAAGAGGCTGCACGGATCGAGCGCGAGCGTGCAGATAGGGTCGTGGCGGCTCTGGGGGAGATCGCCGAGACCGAGGAGCACGTCCTGCATGTGCTCCAGTCTCTCGATCGCGCTCTACCGACCCCCGTGGGAGGGGCTCATGATCCAGCGTGACCCGGAACAGGAAGACCGCGCAGAGCTGGCAGAATCTAAGCGGGCTGTCGCCGCTGCCGAATCGTCGACCGCCGAGCTGGAGGTCGCGCTTGTTTCCCTGCATCGCACCAGTTCCAATATCCGTTCCATCGTCGAACCGAACGGCTACGTCGAGAGGTTCAGGCGCGTCCTGAGAGGGGCTTGACCCGTGTTCCCACTCGCTCCGAGCGATGTCGCACTCATCATCGACTTCACCCTCGCGATCGCTCTGCTGCTGTACTTCTCGCTCGGCAGGCCGCGGTCCTGGGTCTACGACGAGCTCGGCTGGGTGATCTTCAGTTACGCTCTCGCAACAGTGGCGTTGCTCGGGCTGATCGTCTACGGCATCGTGTTCGGGCAGTCGATCGCCGAGCCGATCCGGGCGGTCGTGGCCTTCTCGCTGGCTGCCGCCCTTGTCGGAAAGATCCGGGCCGTGTACCGTGAGCGCCGCGAGGGGAGACTTGCCGGCACCGCGTCGGCCTCCAAGAAAGGGGAGACTATGAGCACTCCGAACACCGAAGAGGTGAAGGGCGCCACCGTCATCTGGTACAAGGCGCAGCGCGTCCTGCGCACGATCGTCGCAGTCGGCATCCCGGCATTCCTCGGCTTCGCCGTGGTGATGCCGCAGATCATCACTGCGCTCGGCCTGCCGGCGGATTCCGCCCTGCAGCTCTGGCTGCTGGGCGCTGCTGCGGTCGTGACGGCGGTCGCCGGCGCGATCACCCGCGTGATGGCGATCCCGGCAGTGAACGCCTGGCTGATCAAGATCGGCCTCGGCTCGGTCCCGCAGGCTGCGATCAAGAAGGACGCGGCCGGCGTGATCGTGAAGCGCGACCCGAAGGCGACGACCTGATGGCGAACAAGCCTGTCGATGGTGTCGCCGCGGCGAACACCATGCTCGGCTTCGGCACCTGGCGCAAGGGCCACTGCCTCGAGGCGGTGTGGTCGGCGTACCGGGACAACGGTGCGCAGGACATCACCGGCCAGCGGGAGCCGACGGCGTACGATGCCTGGCTGCACACGAACGAGGAGGATCGTCGCTACAGCGAGTACGACGACATCCCCGCGGGCGTGCCGGTGTGGTTCGGGCCGAAGTCCGGCTCGCGCGCCGGCGACGTCGTCATCTCGGTCGGTGGCGGATACTGCATCGCGACGGACATCCCGGGTCGCCCGGGCGTGATCGGTCGCATGAAGATCGAGACCCGGCAGCGCCAGATCAACCGGCCGTATCTCGGGTGGTCGACGACCATCCTGGACTGGCCCATCAGCTTCGCCCAGTCCGGCGGAGGCTCCACACCGACACCCGAACCGACCCCCAATCCAGCACCAGAGTCCGAGGAGGACGACGAGATGTACTTCACCTTTGTTCAGGGCAAGGCAGAATCCCACCGATCCGGCGTCTTCGCGCACATGCGCGACAACAAGGGCGTGTGGTTCGCCAAGCGTCTCAACTTCGACGCCGCGAACACCCAGGGTCTCCCTGTGATCGCGAACACGCAGCTCGAGTCGTGGCAGGGCACGATGAGGTTCCTCGACCTCTGAGCCCGGACGCAGAAGAGCCCCTCACCCGAATCGGGTGAGGGGCTCTTGCGTTACCAGCGGAGTCGTGGCCGCTTGCCGTGCAGCTTCGCGAGGCGCTCCTTCCGCCGGCGGATCCTGCTGCGCTCGTGGACCTTGTCCAGCTGGCGGCGTCGGCATTCGCTGTCGCAAACGTGGTTCTTCATCGCTTCTCCTTCTCCATGAATTCCAGAATCCGCTCGGCGAGGAACGGGGGAACGTCCGGCCCCGCGTCTCCGTCCAGCAGGTCGTCGATGAACTCGGTCAGCGCGCGCGTACCCACGCTGGTCGACTCGCTCTGCGGATAGACCACTTCGACGCGGATGCCGCGCTCGTTCGCCTGGGCCAGCAGTGCGTCGATCATCTGATGCGTCTTGCCACTGCCGCGAGCCGCGAGCTGCACGCTGGTCGGTTCACTTTGCGGCTCCGGCGCCTCAGAACGACGGAGAGCGGCGTCCCATCCCGCGATGAACGATTGCTTTGGCGGACGTGTCATGCACCCGTCCTTCCACTCGATCCATGCGGCTTCCCGCTCGTCGTCGGTCGGGGCGTGAGTCTGCTCGTCGTCCACCCATGCGAGGGCAGCCTTAGCGAGGTGCTGATGCACTCGACCGACAGCGGGTGCTTTCATCTCTCGGGCGATCCCCCGCGCCAGCTTCTCTCTGCGCTCGTCGTCGGTCGGGGCGTGCGCCTTCTCGAACACCTCACAGTGCCCGTGCATCTCTGCGACCTTCTCTGCGATCAGCTTGTTCGGCTGCGGGTAGACCGCTCCCGACAGCACGTCCCTGACGCACCAGGTCGATTCTTCGCGACTGCTCATGACTTCCTCCCAATCTCGACGTTCATCACGGCGTCATCTCCACTTCCGCGCCGCAGTCGGCGCACTCCTCGAACGCGCCCGGGTCCGCGTCGCCGAGCATCGTCTGACCACCGCAGTACGGGCAGTCGAAGACATAGACCTGGTACGGGTGCGCGTCCATCACCGAACCGTCGTTCATTGCTCGCGCCTCCGAATCTCGTGCTCTGTCGAGGCGCACGAACCGCAGAGGTCGCGACCGCCCGGAAGGGCGAGTCGGCATGTATCTGTCGGGTTGACCGTGGCGCGGGCTTCCTTCGCCGTGCGCCCGCCGTTGATTACCCGGCCGCACCCGTCGCAGATGATCAGTGCTTCAACGCTCATCGCGATTGCCTCTCAATCTCGTGGTTTGTAGTCGAGGCGCTGTACGCCTCCGTGCGGGCCTCAACCCCCTCCGACGGGTCATCGTCCGTCTGGGCCTGTTCCAGCTCGCTGGTGCCCCCGCTGGCCTGCAGCGCGAGGGCGAATTCCGTCATCGTCTTCGTGACCTCTTCGACGATCGGCAGGAACGCTGCCTCTATCGACTCAGCGAAAGCGATCCATGCGCGGTATCCGCCGCCGTAGAGGAAGTACCGCATCGCCTGTCGCTCGCGACGGATGCGTCGTCCCTCATGCCGGCGGCTGTGTGCTCTTGCTCCCACGTTTCTCATCCCCTTCCTGCTCCTTGTTGAGGCGGATGCGGGCACCCGCTTCTGCGGCTGCCGTCCCTCGCGCCAGTGTGGCTTTTGCGTTGCGGCGCATGATCTCGCCGATCAGCGCGTGACCCTTGTCGGTGATGCGGAACATCACCGGCCTGGGCGGGTCGGTTTTCTTCTCCCCGTTGACCCACTTCGTCGCTTCGGCTGTCCCGTCCCGCCGCTCGTAGAGTTCCCGAGCGGTCGGGACGGGCTCGCCGTCGGGGTGGATGTGTTCGATCACAGCAGGCCCGCCTCTCGAAGCTTTGCCTCAGCGAGCGAGACGCGCTGGAACTCGGCAGTGTCGCCACCGTGGTCGGGATGCGTGTCGCGCTGCGCTCGACGTAGCGCCCGCCCTGCAGCGCCCGAGATGACCTTCATCTCGGCGCGGCCGAGGCCGACGAACTTGCCGAGGTAGGCGAGAGCTTCGTCAGCCGTGGCGAATCCCGCCGGCGCCGCAGTCGCTTCGATCGCGAGGAACCCGCGGTATTGCTCGCCCCGCTTCGTCACCCCGTATCGATCGACCTTTCGCAGCGCCTCGAGCGCCAGGGCGATCGCGCGGAGGTTGTCCTCCCACGTCGTGAACGTGTCGCATGGGTAGGACAGCTGCCCGATCTTCGGGATCTCGAAGGACAGGATCACCCCAGGATGCTCGGCCTGTGCGTTCGCGTAGGGGCGCCCGTCGCGGCGGAATTTCGCCGGGTCGATCGCGACGAGGAGTTCCACGCCTTTCGCGTGGACGGCACGGAGTTCCGTATCGAGGTCGCTCAGGGTGGTCGTCAGCTTGACGGGCTTGCCGGCGTAACGGAACGGCGCGATGCGCCGGGAGCGCGTGTGCGCCCCCGGCCATTCGCGGATGGGTGCGACGGTCATGCCGTCGGGCCAGTCGCTCATCGCGTCCTCGCTGCCCGCTGGGCGCGACGCAGGCGGCGCCGCTCCCAGCCGTTCGGCTTCTGTGCGACCTCGAACGACCAGCAGTGCTCGCCCGTGACGGGACTGGGGCCGTGCGAGATGCTGACGAACTTGCCAGTGAGCAGTGCCCAGGCGAGCTCGACGCGCAGGATCAGCGGCGCCTTCACGAGAGCTCCTCCACTGCTGCACAGGTCGCGGGATCGGGCACGATTGCGCATCCGATGTCTCCGCCGGCGAGGGCCAGGCGGAGGGTGGCGACGCCTGCGATCAGCACGATGATGCCGATGATCGCGAGCGCCATCTGGGTCTTCGTCATGACGGTCCTTTCGTTCAGAGCAGGCCGAGGCGGCACTGCCGGATGATTTCTTCTGTGGGCACGCCTGCCCTGATCGCCATCCGCACGGCGTTGCCGCTGCGGATATTGCATGGCGAGCAGCAGGGGCGAATATTCCCCCGTGCATAGGTGCCGCCCAGCACGCCGGGGATGATCCGGTCGGGCTGGAGGGTCTCGTAGACGAGCTCGGTCGCGCATGAGTAGCAGGGGCAGGTCTCGCCGTCGCCGAACCAGGAGAGCATCCACTGCTTTCTGATCCGGCGACTGGCGGCACTACCGCGAGCGTTCGTGTTGGACGTGCCGCGCAGTATCTTGCCGTCGGCGTCGCGGCGTGCGACCAACA
>Ga0307414_10001533_pt1 | contig 12027 bp, 16 predicted proteins | sample DK1Ometagenome_FD_203804 | JGI IMG/M metagenome (GOLD analysis project Ga0307414, IMG submission 203804) | Maize rhizosphere microbial communities from greenhouse at UC Davis, California, United States - DK15-O-3 | ecosystem: Host-associated > Plants > Roots > Rhizosphere > Soil | place: USA...
CTGGCAGCGGAAATCCTTCGGTCCCGCAATCGACGCGGCCGTTCAGCATTTCCACCGACATGAACATCAGGTTTTTGAAAACTGAAACGTCGCCTTGACCGCCCGGACAGATCATCGACGTGACGAGACTTGTTTTAGCCGGATTGGAGATGTCGTAGATGTTAATCCCGTAAAAGTTTCCCTGAAACAGGTGATTGCCCTGAAACGCGATATCGGAGTTCGCGAAGGCGAGTTGAGCCATAACCAGCAGTGGTCCCTTCGGTATCTTCGACGTGTCTACCGGAAAGCCGAGCAGGCCGAGAGTTTTCTTCACCTTTGGATCATCAGGATTGTCTGAGCCGAGTTGAAAAGCTTCTGGCTTCTTGACCAGCAGGACATGCTTCATGCCCATCGCGGCTTCACCTGCGTCAAAAACTCCAGGAGCAAGATTGGCGCGCGGGTCATTCGTGTCTGAACCCGTCATCCCTGGCGGCAACGCTTGTGGCAGTTCGGGTGCGAACGGGTTTGCTTGCTCTTGCTTTGTTTTGTCTGGCGTCGTCGCGGCGTCCGGAGACGGCGAAGGCGATGGCGATGGTGTTTGCCCCAGCGTCGCCGCCGCAAAACACGAACACAAAACAAAGGAAGCCATAAGTAAACGTAAAGTAATGTCGTGTACTCGACTCATCGTATCTCCTCTTATTAAGGCTTTTCGCCCAACATGGTTTGCATAATCTTGATTTCAGCGCGTTGGCCGCTATCGACATCGGTCACGAAATTGAAGACTTCGGCATCCTGGCCCGCGCCGGCAGTGTCAAACAAATCCTTCACCATAATCAGGGCGCCGTTATGGTGTTGAATCATACCCATCAGAAATAGACGGTCAAACTCTTTGCCCTTTGCTTTTCTCAACGCCGCCATCTGCTTTTCCGTGAGCATTCCAGGCATGAGCATTGAATGACTCGACATGTCCATTCCCGGCATATGATGCATCGTCATCGACGTCGACTCGCCTCTAACGGTCAGCCAACGCCTCATAAAGTCCATTTCGTCTGATTGCGATCGATTGATGCGCGCGCCTAATGTGCGGAGTTCTTTGTTCTGCGTATGTGAATCGATAAGCGCAGTCATCTCAACCGCCTGCGCATGATGCATGATCATGCCCTGCATGAACTCGACATCTTTCGGCGAATGCGGCGGCAACTTTGCGCGCGTCGACGGCGGCAATGATTTGGTGGGTTGACCCGGCGCGCCCGGTTGGACCACGACAGGAGTCGCGGGTTCAGCCTGCTGTGCGCAGACTGACAATGATGACAAACATGTAAGACTAGCGACGGTCAGGAACCCGCTTCGCCACAGACGAGGCAGAGGTCCGGCTTTAAAATTAAAGCACTTCATAAACGTGAAACTGTTCGAGCAGCAGGCCTCTACATTACCACAAAAGCGGCCCAGGAAGCGCACGGACGCGATTGCTTATTGTTGTGGCAGCGCGCTCTTGATCGCCTGCCGCAAGCGATCGGCGCTACGTCCGGGAGTGTAACCAACCCAGTGGTTGACGACACCTCCATCGGTGTCGATAACAACGGTCTGTGGTATCGAGCTTCTGCCGTTCATTAAAATCGACGCCATCTCACGATCAGCCCAGCCGATGCGAAAACCAAAACGCGTTTGACGGACGAACTGGTTCACTTTTTCAGACGCGTCTTCCGGATCTTCGGTGGTCAATCCTATGAACTCCACCTCGCGTTCCGCGTATTCCTTGCGCACGCTTTCATATTCCGGGACTTCACGGCGGCATGGGCCACACCACGAAGCCCAAAGGTTTATAACCAGCACTTTGCCGTGAAAGTCGGCGAGACGAAAGCTCTTGCCTTCGGGAGTTCGGATTTTGCGTTCAAGCAACTTCTCAGGCAGAAACGTCAACACCGATGCCGCAGGTTTTGGCTGCGGGATTTCCGGTTCAGGATTCAGTGGCGGCTGAATGGGCGGAGCCGGCGTTGTTCGAGTTGTGTTGATCCGTCTTCCGGATTGAGGAAAGATGTAACCAGTGCAGATGGCTAAGAGGAGCAGTAGGAGGAGGAGTCTTTTCATGGCTTTTAAGCGCCTAAGAATAACCTCTCTCCAGTACAATTAACTAGTGACGTGGGCGCCCGGGACAGGCTATTCTAGGGGAGTCGGACCGGTTCCCACGGTTCTTTAACACTTCCGAGATCCCAACCTCGTCGAACGGATCCATCCCCATGACTCTTCGCAAACTTCTAATATTTCTGACAATTATCCTGATAGTGGCGCAGCTTGCCTGTGCGCGGCTCGGCTTTTCAAAACGGTCTGAGTCCGCCGCTCGTTCTTCCCCCGAGGAGCAAGCCACCATCGATCAGATATTGCACCGTTACGAACAGGCGCTTGGCGGGAGGCAAGCGATCGACGCGATCAAGAGCTACAAAATGGAAGGTAGCTTTCAGCTTGCCGCCATGAATGGAAGGATCGCCGGCTGGCGAAAGGAACCGGATAAGACGCTCACGGTGCTCGAGTTTCCGCGCTTTGGAACACTTAAGAAAGGTTTCGATGGTCAAACGCGTTGGGTGCAAACACCTGCCGGCACTTTCAGTGACGCAGACGCTGAAGAAGAAATCGCCGAAATGGAGCGGGACGCTGAAGTCTTCAGCGCGGGAAGAATAAAGAGTCTATTTGAGAGCATGAAATTGCAGCAGCACAACGCATGGTTAGGTGGCCGGGAAGCGCACGTCATTGAAGGCAAGCCGCCCAAAGGCCCCGCTGAAAAACTGTTCTTCGACGTTGAGAATGGTTTGCTGCTGCGCTGGGACATGGCTCGCAAGCAAAAGAACCGCGGCACAGTTTTCGTGAAAGTACACCTCGACGATTACAAAGACATCGATGGGCTCAAGGTTCCGCACAAGGTTCGCTTTGCTTTTGAATCGTTCAACTTCACGGTGCAAGTAGAGAAACTGGAAAACAACATCGCAATCGACGACGCTATCTTCAGAAAACCGTAGTTCGCTGGACGTCTTACAGAAACGTTACCTCACAATTACTCCAAGATTATGACTCCAAAACCCGCCTCCTCTATGCTGCGCTCCGTTTCAAGCAGAAATAAAGGAGTAGGCAACAATGAAGAAAGTACTTTTAACAGCGGGGCTCGCGTTGGGCTTGCTGTCGTTTTCATTTTCATTCGCAGTTCGTCACGTAAACGGACAGGTAGATGAATCAACAGCCACAACGGCGGACTTCGTCGCGCCGTCCGTGTTTCAGACAGCAGTGCCGGCAGGCACTTCAATTCAAAGCATAGTTACTGCATACCAGGCCGCACTTGGCGGACTAAACAATAACAACGATGGAGCTCACAACGACGGTTTTCGTGTAATCAATTGGGATGGGGGCAACCCGGCGAATGTGACTACAACGCTCTCCCCCAACCCGTTCGCAGGATTCCAGATTACCCGTGGCGCACTGTTCACGACGCCCGATGGAACCGGCTTCGTGCAGGCTCCTCCGAGTGGACTCGCATCCGCGACTGTATTCAACAATCCAAGCTACGCAACGATTTTCACACCGTTCAGCCAGTCGCGTTTATTCAGCGCGATCGGCAGCAACGTTACAGACGTGACTTTCTTCGTGCCGGGTGGCGGCGTGGCCGCAGCGACGAAGGGTTTCGGAGTAGTCTTCACCGATGTCGATCAACCGGACGGAAGTGGACCAGGTGAGAAACGTGGGAATCGTAAGTCGAGCACGCTGATCGAATACTTTGGCGTGAACGGTGAGCTATTGTTCAGCAGTTTTGTACCGGCGTCACCGGGTGACAACAGTCTTTCGTTCTTCGGAATCGTTTTTCCCGATGAGCGGATCGCGCGCGTACGAATCATCAGCGGTAACGCCGTGCCGGGAGCGGATGATGTTGGCAAACAGGATGTCGTGATGATGGACGACTTCATCTTCAGCGAGCCGAAGGCTCAGTAACTTCGCGGCGCTCTGCGTACCTCCGCGGTCTCTGTGTTTAAATAGTCTCCTAATGCAGAAAACCGCAGAGGTACGCTGAGAATTACGATCATTAACGGAGGACCGACTTTGCTTTACATGATCGTGGAACACTTCAAGAACGGCGATCCACTTCCGGTGTATCGCCGCTTTCGCGAACACGGCCGGCTGGCGCCCGAAGGTTTGCACTACGTAGCAAGCTGGGTCGATGTAAAACTTGAACGATGTTTTCAAGTAATGGAAGCAGAAGACGTCAGCCACCTCGACGAGTGGATCACCAATTGGAGTGACATAGTGGAATTCGAAATCTATCCGGTGATCTCTTCGAAAGAGGCGGCAGATCGAGTTTCGCCCTAGGGCAATACACCTTCGGGCACCATCCACTCATGAATATCCATCGCAAGCCGGCCGGCCTGAACTGCCGGATCGGTTGCAGTCAAAGTCTTTGCCTCCTCTAAATTCGCCACTCGGAATACAAAGATGCCGCGCAGTCGCCCGTCGTCTCCAAAAGGTCCGGCAGCGACCAGCTTTTTCATCTGCGCGAGACGATTGATGTTGGCCATGTGACTTTTTTGTAGCTCTTCCGTCGCCGGAGTTTTTTCCGGAGTCCACTTTTCACCACGGGTTAGGAAGGCAAGATAGGTAGGCACGATCTTCATCGGCTTCGAAGGCTTCCTGAATATATCTTCCGACCACCATGGATGCATTTCCGCAACGTGGAATCCAGCCGCCACCGTTGGACCTGCTTCAGCCCACGCCTTCGCTTCCGCTGCGGACTTTGCGCGAAACACAAACACTCCCTCGATTTCACCGCCATCAGTAAAAGGCCCGGCGATGATCGCCTTGCCGGAGTCGAAGAGCGACAACACATACTTGACGTGTTCCTGACGTAGGCGTTTCGTTTCCTCATTCTCGGCGGCAGTAAATTTTGGCCCGCGCTTGAGCAGCGCCATGTGAAACTCGACGAGTTTGTGCGCCGGTTCCTGCTGCGCTAAAACTACGGGCGAAATCGCAAGAAGAAGGATTAGGACGGATAAAGAGCTTTTCATTTTCACTCCTGATAAGCCGCGGGTTCTCACGGACGAACGCAGATAATAGCTCATCTGCGTAAATCCGCGAGAATCCGCGGTCTCAGAAGCGAAAGCTTACGGACGGTTGGAGTTGCTATTGTTATTGCTGTTGCTGTTGGAATTGCTATTGCTGTTGCTGTTACCGCGTTGATTAGGCTCGAGATTTTTGGCCATCTGGAGATGCTCCTGGAGAGTCGGCAGCGTTTTACTGGCGAACGCCTTTAGATCGGCATCGGCGCCTTTAGTGCTTTGCTTCTCAAACTCCTTCACATCTTTGTTGTGGTCACTGAGCATCATCTTCGCGTAGGCGCGATCAAACTCTGCCCCCGACATGGCGGAGAGTTTCGTCACTTCCTTCTGGTGCTTTTCATCGAGAGCGGTCGGTAACGTCATCCCCTTGCTCGACGCCAGCGTCATCAGCTCTGTATTTGCCTTTGAGTGATCGTCGACCATGCGCTGGCCGAACTGCTTCACCGATTCACTCATGCCTTTTTGCGCGGCGATACGACCGAGTTCAACTTCCATCAGACCGCCCATTGCGGCGTCCATGAGAAAGTCGTGATCCTGAGAAGCCATTTTGGCCATGCCTGCCTGTTGGCCTGCTGCACTCGTGTTGTCGGAGTTGCGATTAGCCGATCGGTTAGCGTTGCGATTCTGTGTGCTGTTTGCGTTGGCGTTGCTGTTGCTATTGCTGTTCTGGTTGGAATTTTGATTTTGAATCGTGCTTCCAGCCTTCACGACAATAACTACGAGCCCGCACGCAATCAGTACAGCCAGAAACCAAACGTGAGCGCGTTTGATTAACTGTTGGTTGTTCATACATCCCCCCTTGTTTGAACCGGATTTTTCCGCAGGAAGCGTAACAGTGAAGAACGCGTAGATCGGTTCGCTTGCGTACGCAGTCATGGTAGCGTGCTTTCCGGCGACACGTTATTCTAGCCGCGGCATGATTTCACTCGTGAAGCGCAAGCTCGACGACGACATTGACGACTTGTTCCGGCTGCCTGTGGCGGAGTTCACGAATGCGCGCAACGCATTGGCTGCTCGTCTGAAGAAGGAAGGCCGTACGAACGATGCCGAGCGCGTAAAGTTACTCTCCAAACCTTCGGTTTCAGCATGGGCGGTGAATCAACTTTACTGGAACCATCGCGACGCATTCGACCAGTTAATCGCAACCGGTAAAGGCTTCCGTCATGGACCAACATCGCGGCGCCAGTCGCTCGACGCGCGACGCGATGCGCTCGTGGAGTTGTCAGAACTGGCGACGAAACTGTTGCGCGATGCACGTCATAATCCGTCGCAGGATACGATCCGTCGCGTTACTACTACACTCGAAGCGCTGTCAGCCTACGCCTTGCTTCCCGATGGTCCAACTCCCGGACGTCTCACCAACGACGTCGATCCTCCGAGTTTTGAATCACTGGCGTCGTTGATGTCTGGCGGCAAGTCGATCGCACCGGCGCCAGCGCGTAAAAAAGCGATAATTGCCGACGCACGCAAGATTCAGCAGGCAAAGATTGCGGCCGCAAAAGCTTCGTTGCAGGACGCGAAGCGATCGTTAGCCGGGGCCCGAGCGAAGGCGCAGAGTTTAGAGGCTACGCTGAAGAAGGCCAATGCCGAAGCGAAAGATGCAGCTCGACGCGCTCAAAGCGTTGCTGCCGAATCAGCACAAGCCGCGCAAGCGTTGGAAGACGCGAAACGCACGTTCGAAGAAGCAACTAAAGAGTTAGAGTCGCTTCTTGTAGACTAGCAAGTAGCGCCAGAATAAACATCTTCTCACAATCGCGCCCGGCAGGATCTCATCCGCGAGCGCGTGCACCTGACGAAGCTTTAAGTAGTGATCGTGTTTTCCGTGTTGCTCCCACGCCTTGCGGACCGCAGCCGGGGGTTGCAATCGACCGTTGTGAATCAAACGCAATCCTCCACTCACACCGAACCCGACAACATCACACATTCGTTCAACCAAACTGTCTGACTCGACCAGATCCAGAATTACCAAAACACCATTTGGTTTCAGCGAGTCTCTGATCTTGACCAGCAACGCACGCTGTGCAAGGTGATGAAGCGTGGCAATTGAACAGACGAAATCGAAGTGTGATGGAGGAAAGTCCCATTGCACTGCATCGGCGAGCTGAAATTCGAGATTTTTGAATTGAGTCGATCGCGAGCGTGCGACACGGATCATCTCCGGCGACAGATCGAGCGCGACTACTCGCTTGCAACGCTTCGCCAAAAGCCTCGCGAACGCACCCGTGCCACAACCAATCTCGAGCGCGTTCTCACAATCCGCAGGTACGTGTTTGAGCAGGGAATTGTGATAGTGGTTATTCGACGTCCAGCCTTCATCGTCGAGAAGTGCCAGGCGATCAAAGTCTGCTTCGACGGATAACATCATTCACCGGCGATCTTCACGACGCGTGTTAGTGCTTGGATTTAGTTTTTTCTCTGTGGTGACGATTTTCAGCCGCAGCAAGAGCCGACTCAAACGCAGCTTCGTCCCGAAGCCTGCTTGTTCCGCCGGTCTCAGCGATCAACATCGCATGGAGCGTCAACACATCGAGCTTATCGGGGAATTTCATCAGCCAGTGAATTATTGATCAGGGCCTTTTGCTAACTCTTCGTAGGCACTGCGACGTTTAGTGAGGATTGACTCAACGGCACTCGCGAATTCACGGGACCGTCGAGCTTCGTCAGCCGAGCGAACCACCACCGCCCGGCCGATAATTTCAACATCTAATTCCGCACCCTCGCCTACGCCGAGCGCGTCCAGAGCCTCCGGAGGAAGTGCGACTGATGAGCCATGGTCTAAAGTCGTAGTGGTTTTTGACATGCGCAAATTTTAGCACGAGCTGGATGCAGATCCGCGAGCATCAGCGAAATCCGCGGCCCTACTCAGCAATGCTGCGCTCATTCACCTACAATTTTCACCAGCACGCGCTTCCTGCGTCCACCATCAAACTCACCATAGAAGATCTGCTCCCACGGTCCGAAGTCCAACCGACCTTTGGTGATCGCCACAACAACCTCACGCCCCATCACTTGTCTCTTGATGTGCGCGTCAGCGTTATCCTCGCCGGTCTTGTTGTGGTGGTATTGACTCGTAGGCTCGTGTGGCGCGAGTTGTTCCAGCCATGTTTCGTAATCGTGATGCAGTCCACTCTCATCATCGTTGATGAAGACAGACGCCGTAATATGCATCGCATTCACCAACACCAACCCCTCCGCGACCCCACTCTCGCGCAGACACTCCTCAACCTGCGGCGTGATGTTCAGAAAGGCCCGTCGGCCCGGCACGTTGAACCACAGTTCTTTACGATAACTCTTCATTAAGGCCAACTCTGTTTGAGAGTAGGAGTTCTCACTGTAATACAAATAGATGCCAGAACTTTAATCCGTACTTGGATACAGTCAGTACCGGGAGCGGTAGCGACCGGGTCAGTCATCCGAGTACAAATCCAATAGCGATATCGCATGCTGATCAGCGACCCGGTCGCTACCGCTCCCGGTACTGACCTCCTCCAAGTCGATTCCTGTTCTAACGCAAAGCTGATGCTCGCCCCACATTCGCTTGAAGTGTCTCGACCATGCCCTGTCATTCGGCCATGCGAACTAAACGAGTAAACACGGCACTACGGATCCCGCCGCTTACAAGTCTTTATACCTGGCCAAACTGAGTTCTCAAGTGATGAGAAATTATCTCATAAGATCGCTTGCGGGCGGGGTGATCGTAGATGCTGGTTACGATCATCAGTTCATCCGCGTTTGTTAATTTCAAAAAATCTTCTAATTCTTTGCGCACACTCTCGCGTGAGCCGACGATTGAGTACTTCAGCATGTGTGAGGCATGGTGCTTTTCGGCAGGAGTCCAGTAGTCGTCGATGTTGTCGATCGGCGGTTGGAGTTTGCCGCCGGTGCCGCGGACGAGGTTGGTGAAGGATTGTTGGACCGTCGTAAACAAACGACGCGCTTCGTCGTCAGTTTCAGCGGCGACGACGTTTACGCCGACCATTGCGTATGGCTGGTCCAACTGCGCAGAGGGTTTGAATTGTTTGCGATAGATGTCGAGGGCAACCAGCAACGCGTCAGGGGCAAAGTGGGAGGCGAAGGCGTAGGGAAGTCCGAGCGACGCGGCGAGTTGGGCGCCGTATGTGCTCGAGCCGAGGATCCAAATTGGAACTTCAGTGCCGGCGCCCGGAACAGCACGCACGGCTTGCCCGGATTCAGCGGGGGCAAGGAAGTGCTGTAGTTCCAGAACATCTTGAGGAAAGTCATCAGCGCGTGCGGGATCGCGTCGTAATGCGCGCAACGTTCGATGATCCGTTCCCGGTGCGCGGCCTAAGCCGAGATCAATGCGACCAGGATAAAGTGATTCGAGTGTGCCAAACTGTTCTGCGATCACGAGCGGCGAATGATTCGGCAGCATGATGCCGCCTGAACCCACACGGATCGTCGATGTCCCACCCGCAAGATACCCAATCACAACCGACGTTGCAGCACTCGCGATGCCCGTCATGTTGTGATGTTCGGCAACCCAGTAGCGCTTGTAACCAAACTTCTCCGCGTGTTGCACGAGGTCGAGGCTCTTGCGCAGCGCCTCGCGTGGTGTTTCACCAAGGATGACCGGAACGAGATCGAGAATCGAGATCGGAACCATGCTTGTTCTTCGGCTAAGTAATTTCGTCGCTGTCGGGAGGGTTGTGAACGGGGTCAGGATGGTCCAGACGAGTGCTCCAGAGGCGTTTTCGCCAGTACTCAGCGAATTGCTCTGCCCGCGTTTCGCGCGAATGTGTCCGGTGACCACTCGAGCGATTCAGAATTACCATTTGTAAGTGACCCAACTCGTGCAGCAGAACGTCGTACAGCAAAAAGCGACGCACTGCGATCTCCGGCCACTGCTTACCTCGTTCCGCCCCAAACAACTGCGGCGATTGATTCCGCAACATAGCGCGCGTCATGCTCACCTGCGGCGGTAACGCACAAATTCCGATCTCACGCTCCCGCGGATTTGCATAGCCGAGAAGACGACCGCCTCGACTCTTATCGTTGAAATGCACCGCGCGAAGACCATTCCAAACTTCGCTCGGAATTCTCGACAACACGAGGCGCACATCATCCTCACTCAGATAGTGCTTTCGATCACAGCCAACCCAGGAGTAGGTAAACTTCACTTTGCGCATAATTCAGTCTTCCTTAGCCGGCCACTGAAAGCACAACGTGTAACCATCCGGATCGCGCAGGTAACACTGCTTCGAACCCCACGGCACAATCTTCGGCTCCTCCGCTTCAACGCCATGCGCCTGAAGATGACGATAAGCGCCATCAACATCAGGACAACTAAAGTAAAGACACGTGTCACGATGCGCAGCGATCCGCGCGGGATCCGGCGCGGCGGGACGATCGTCTTGTTCGTAAGTAGTATTCAACATCAGCTCCGTATCGTTAAGCCGCAGCAATCCCCAGTCAAACTGATCGCCTTCGCGCGGCGTCGTTGTGTGTACGACTTCAAACCCAAGTACGTCGCGATAGAAACGAACAGACGTAGGCATGTCGAAAACTTGTAGTAACGTCATCACACCACGCACTTCAATACTCATGAAGATCACCTCCTGTGCTGCGCAGTTTTTCCAAAGTTAAGTTACACGGAAAACACAAAGCAGTGTTAGTGTCGCCCGCCTCAATCAAGACGTGCGGCACACCGTCGTGAGCTAACCTCCCCGATCACGTCAGTTTTGACCAGACGTACAAACAAACAACCAGACAACCCTCAACTACTAGTTTGTGGGATCAGGAAGGAGTTCAGCATGATTAAAGTTCTGTTTCTCACGTTAGCATGGTTTTCTGCTCAGGCAGGACCTGCGGTCATGACGTCGTTGACTGTACCTCTGCGTACGCTGCGACCTTACCCGACACTCCTGGCAACCTTAGGCGTCATGCCAGTGCCAACGGATTTTACCCCCGCGGATTCCTCTGCATTTGCAACAGCGATAACAAATTCAGCCGGCGGCGACACGATTACACTCACCGCTGGCACAACCTACACCGGACCATTCACGTTGAAGAGCGGACTGACTTCAACCGTAACCATTCGTTCGTCAGCCCACGCTTCACTACCCTCAAATGGCACACGCGTGACCAGCAGCGATCGATCGAACATGGCGATCATCGTCTGCGGCAATTTCGCCAACGAAGCGTGTTTCTCAACTACCGGCAACGATGCCGATAACTGGCGCCTCACCGGTCTCGACATGCGTCAGAAGAGCGGCATCGGCAATACCGGCGCGATGGTTAAAACCGGAAGCGAATCCGAGACTACGTCGGCAAATACTCCGAACAACATCGAGATCGATCACAACTGGATCGAAGCAACTCAGGCCGGCACGGTCCGCGGTATCTTCGTCAACGGAAGAAACATCAACATCCACGATAACTACGTCAGTGGCTTTCGAAACTCGGGACAGGAGTGCCAGGCAATTCTCTTAGCCGGCGGACCTGGACCAGTGACGATCGATAACAACTACATGATGGCCCTCGGCGAAGTGTTCATGAGTGGAGGCTTAACGGTAGGGATCATGCCCGGCGATCTTACTTTCACTCGCAACTACCTGGAAGCGCCGCAAAAGTACAATCCCTGGAATCCTTCGGTATTCGACACCAGCGATGTGCAGGGAACCACCAATCTGACGGTACTGATCGCGGCGCCGATATTGACACTCTGTCGGCGAAGATCGGCGCCAGCAGCAATGCTTATGCGACGGCGACGTTCAAGGCCATTACCGGAAACTGGGGCGGCGTTGGCGGAGGCGCAACGCTGTTGGCAAAGGCCGGTAATTTTACTGGCCCTGGTACTACCGGAAATCAGTCGGTGACTGGCGTCGGCTTTCAACCGAAGGTGGTGTTGTTCCGTTACAACATGTCACCCACTGATGCCTCACAGTCGGATTCAGTCATCGGTTTCGGCGTCGGCATCTCATCCAGCGACCGCAGGACT
>Ga0307414_10001535_pt1 | contig 12013 bp, 9 predicted proteins | sample DK1Ometagenome_FD_203804 | JGI IMG/M metagenome (GOLD analysis project Ga0307414, IMG submission 203804) | Maize rhizosphere microbial communities from greenhouse at UC Davis, California, United States - DK15-O-3 | ecosystem: Host-associated > Plants > Roots > Rhizosphere > Soil | place: USA...
AGTGGCACAAGGCCACGAGCGAGGTGAGATTCCAGAAGGACCAGGATCCCGCAGCCTCGATCGCGTACACGAATGCCGTGATCGCAGACGCCGCCGGCGAACGAAAGTATCTGGGCGTGTTCGGGACCGCTGGAGGCTGCAGTGAGTCCAGTGCGGCAGCGGCAGCGCTCTTCAACAACGTTCGCGTCAACCCGTAAGGGATGATCGCGCGAAGCAGAGCAGGTGGCAGAGCTTGCCCTTCCGTTGCAACGCACTGTAGTGTGAGCGATCGGTCATGCCGCGCATCGCACGCGAGAGGATCACAGCGACGCTCTGGGGGCTGCTGTTTACCGGCTTCCTCGCCGCTGTGATCGTCGTCGGGTCGCGCAATCTCGATCACTTCGACGCGGCGCTCGTCGGGTACACCTTCGCAACGCTGTTCGCGGCGTTCGGCATCACCTACCGGTACGCCATGTGGCTGCAGCGCCCACCGACGCGCATGTACTGGCGCCGGGGGTGGGAGGTGTTCCTGACACCACGTTGTGTCGGGAGCAATCTCATCGAGTTCCTTCGTCGATTCTTCCTCGAGTTCGCCGCCAATCGATTCATTTTTCGTCGCGCCCGGCTGCGAGGCGTAGCTCACTGGCTGATCATGTGGGGCTGCATTCTCGCTGCGTTGATCACCTTCCCCCTGGTCTGGGGCTGGATCCACTTCACGACCGTGCCGGGCGACATCGACCGGTACCGCACGTATGTGTTCGGGTTTCCAGTAAACGACTTCCACGTGGAATCCATCTACGCGTTCGTGGTGTTTCACGGTCTCGTGTGGGCATCGGTCCTCGTCATTGCGGGGGTACTGCTGGCGTTCCGCCGTCGCATGGTCGACCACGGGGCTGTGGCCGTGCAGCAGTTCGGACAGGACGTGATACCGCTCGTTCTCCTGTTTGCCATCAGCGTGACCGGCCTGCTGCTGACGGCAAGCTACACGTGGATGAAGGGCTACGCATATGACTTCCTCGCCATCCTCCACGCGATGACCGTGATCTTCACGCTCCTGTACCTCCCGTTCGGGAAGCTCTTCCACATCTTTCAGCGGCCGGCGCAGCTCGGTGTGAGCTTCTACAAGGAAGCGGGCGCACGAGCGGAACCCGCTCGGTGCCGCAGGTGCAACGGTCCGTACGCGTCCCTCGCCATGGTGAGAGACCTCACAGTCGTCGAACGCGAGCTCGGATTCTCGTATGAGATGGATGGCCGCGCAGGAGCGAACCACTATCAACAGATCTGTCCGCGATGTCGCCGCGCGCTGTTCGGCCTGGCACAGGGCGCCCTGTGGCGCGAGCCCGCCGATGAGAGCGCCTCGGCGCGAAGGCCGTAGCAACCATGGCGACGATTCCGGTCGACGATCGACAGATCACGGAACGGTTCGGACCGCACTTGTCCGTAATGACAGGGCTGCGTCTCTCGACGAGCCTCGAGCCAGAGAAGCTGGTGAAGACGCACTGCTGTTTCTGCGGGCAGCAGTGCGGGATTCAGCTGAAGGTTGCCAACAACGAGGTGATCGGATTCGAGCCGTGGGAGGATTTCCCGTTCAACCGCGGGATGCTCTGCCCGAAAGGGGTGAAGCGCTACCTCCAGGGCGCGCATCCCGATCGCCTCACGACCGCGCTCGCCCGCGATCCCGCATCCCCGCACGGCTTCAGCGCGATGCCCTACGACGCGGCGGTCGCGAGGGTCGCGTCCGAGATCGATCGCATTCAGCGCGCGCACGGGCACGCCGCCGTTGGCCTCCTGGGTGGCGCGAGCCTGACCACGGAGAAGACCTATCTCCTGGGCAAGTTTGCGCGCGTGTGTCTCAGGACGCCGTTCATCGATTACAACGGCCGGCTGTGCATGGTGAGCGCCGGCGCCGCGAATAAAAAGGCGTTCGGCATCGACCGCACGACCAATCCCTGGTCTGACATGGTCGGGACCGAGGTGATCTGGGTCGCCGGATCGAATGTGGCGGAATGCTCACCGATTACGACGAACTATCTGTGGCAGGCGCGGGAGCAGGGCGCACGACTGATCGTGCAGGACCCGCGGATTACTCCCGTCGCCCGCACGTGCGACCTGTATCTCCCGATCAAGCCGGGGCGTGATGCCGCGCTCTTTGCAGGCGTCCTGCAGCTCATGATCGAGAACGACTGGCTGGATCACGAGTTCATCCGCACGTGGACGGCAGGGTTCGATGCGGTCGCGGAGTACTGTCGCGCATGGACACCGTCGCGCACGGCGGAGGTCACCGGCGTTCCCGAGCGCTCGATTCGTCAGGCGGCCGAATTGTGGGGCACTGCGAAGAGCAGCTTCCTGTTCCACGCGCGCGGAATCGAGCACCATTCGAACGGCGTGCAGAACTCTCTCGGCACGATCAATCTCGTGCTCGCGTCCGGGCGAATCGGCCGGCCGAAGTGCGGCTACGGCACGATCGTCGGACAGGCCAACGGGCAGGGTGGCCGTGAGCACGGACAGAAGGCCGATCAACTGCCTGGATGGCGCGACATCACGAACCCTGACCATCGGCGGTATATCGCAAGTGTGTGGGGCATCGCCGAGGCGGACCTGCCGGGGCCCGGCGTCGATGCCTACGAGCTGTTCCGGAAGATCGATGCCGGCGAAATCAAGGCGCTCCTGACGATCTGCTTCAACCCCAAGGTCTCGCTACCCGACAACGCCTTCATTACCCGCTGTCTCGAAAAGCTGGAGTTCTACGCCGCAATCGACTTCTTTCTCAACGACACGGCGCGGCATGCCGACATCGTGCTGCCAGGGAGCCTGCATGAGGAAGACGAGGGCACGGTGACGCAGGTGGAGTGCCGCGTCATCAAGATCAACAAAGCCGTCGACTGTCCCGGCGAGGCACGGCAGGACTGGCGGATCATCCAGGACCTCGCCGGCGCACTCGGCCGCCCACACGGGTTCACGTTCGAAAGCCCGCGAGAGATATTCGACGAACTTCGTGTGGCCAGCAAAGGCGGCGTCGCGGATTATTCGGGCATTACATACGAGAAGATCGAGCGCCAGATGGGTGTCTTCTGGCCTTGTTACAGCGAAGATCCGAAGACCGGGCAGCCAATCGATCATCCGGGCACGCCGCGCCTGTTCGAGTCCGACAGCTACAACCCGGTGGCGAAGGGCGCGGGCCCGTTCTATTTCCCGGATGGGAAGGCGCGGTTCAACGTCGCGGATTATCGCCCGCCGGTGGACGATGCGAGCGACGAGTATCCATTGTTCCTGACGACCGGCCGTGTCGTGAGCCAGTTCCTGTCCGGCACGCAGACGCGGCGGATCGGTCCCCTGGTGCTGCAGTACCCCGAGCCGCGGATCGAGTTGCACCCGCGGCTGGCGACGAAGCTTGGCATTCAGGACGGCGACTGGGCGACGGCCGAGACAAGGCGCGGCGCGGTGACGCTGCGGGCAATGGTCGTGACGACGATCAGGCCGGACACGATCTTCATCCCCTACCACTGGCCGGGAGAGAAAAGTCCGAACAGGCTGACAGTGGCCGCGCAGGATCCCATCAGCAAGATTCCGCAGTACAAGGTGTGCGGCTGCCGCCTGCGCCCGGCGGACGGTCCGCCGGCGTATGCGAGCGAACTCGAGCCGCAACAGTAGCATCAGCGATGCCGAAGCCGGATCATCTGCACTTCTTCATCGACCCGAACCGCTGCATCGGCTGCCAGGCGTGCGTTCATGCCTGCACCGAGTGCGATACGCATCGCGGCGAGTCGATGATCCACCTGGAATATGTCGAGCGGTCACGCAGCATCCAGACTGTCCCCGTCGTCTGCATGCATTGCGAGCAGCCGACCTGTGCGGAGGTCTGCCCGGCGGACGCGATCAAGCGCACCGGTGACGGCGTCGTGCAGTCTGCGCGCAAGCCGCGCTGCATCGCCTGCGGCAATTGCGTGATCGCATGCCCGTTTGGTGTGCCCGAAGTCTATGAAGACCGCCAGATCATGATGAAGTGCGACATGTGCTACGACCGGTCGAGCGTCGGAAAGAAGCCGATGTGCGCCACCGTGTGCCCGAGCCAGGCGCTCTACTTCGGCACGCGCGAGCAGATCGAGCAGCTTCGCCCGCTGTCCACGCCGATCAATCGCTTCCAGTTCGGCGCGCAGGTCATCTCGACGCGCGTCTTCATGATGGCGCCTCGGAGTCTCGCGTCACGGCAGCCGTGGGTGGACGTCACCGCTGCCATGGACGAGCAGCCGCGCGAGCGCGCTGTGAATCTCAGAATGGTTCCTGCCGCCGCCGCCGAGGATCCATTCGCTGATGTGACGGTGTGAAAACGGTCATGCAAGACGATCCGGCACACGCGAGCACCACCGACCCGCGCGCACCCCTGGATGTGCGCGTCGACACGCCGGGCCGCGAGGGGCTCACCGGGACCGCCCCCGCAGACGCGTACCGGCCGCTGCACGACCCGGAACGAATCACGATTGCGCCGGACTGGCGGCCGGCCGATGACCAGCCGGCATGGCGCGCTGATTTTCCGATCGACTGGCCGGAGGATCACTACGTCGAGCGCCGTGAGTTCATGAAGTTCATGGTGCTCACCAGCCTGGCGTTCACCGCCGGGCAGTTCTGGATTGCCGCCCAGAACTGGTGGCGGCGTCGCCGCGGTCAGCCGGAGATGCGCCGGGTGGCTGCGCTCGACCAGGTAGCGGTCGGCGGAGTGCTCACGTTCACGTATCCGGGCCCGCACGATGATTGCGTTGTGGTGCGCACCGGCGAACGGACGCTCGTTGCGTTCGGTCAGAAGTGTACTCACCTGTCGTGCGCCGTCCGTCCGTTGGTCGACAGGGGCGTGATTCACTGTCCCTGTCACGAAGGGCTCTTCGATCTCCAGTCGGGCCGTCCAATCGCCGGTCCGCCGCGCCGCCCGCTGCCGCTCGTCCGCCTCGAGATGCGCGGGAATGAGATCTACGCGACCGGGATCGAGGAGAGGACGGTCTGATCGTGAGCGTCCGCCGTCCGTTCACCCGGCAACAGCGAACCACGATCATCCACGGCATGCTGGCGTTCGTGTTGATGCTCGTCGTGCTGCAACTGTGGCTGCTGACAGCGACGATGAACGCCTATCTTGGCGGCGACGAGTCGGTGATCTGGCCGGCCGCCGGTGCCAGCCTGCTCTGCCTGATGCTCAACGGCGGCCTGCTGCGGTATCTGTACTTCATCGACTGCGCGCGGCGATGAGCCCCGCGAGCGATGCGCCCACGGAAGCCGGCGCAGTGGCGACGTTGCACCCCGCGTACTTCGCCCTGGTGATGGCCACCGGCATCGTGTCGATCGGCTGTCGTCTGATTGGCTTCCAGACGCTGGCCGTCCTGCTGTTCTGGCTGAACATCGCGTTCTTCGCGTGCCTGTGGGCGCTCACACTCCTTCGCGTGTTCCGGTTCCGGGATCGGTTCATCGCCGATGTGACGCATCACGGACGCGCCGTCGGGTTCTTCACGACGGTTGCCGCAACGTGCGTCCTCGGCAGTCAGACGCTGCTCATCGGTGGTGCGTGGCAGGTGGCCGCGGCGCTGTGGGTGGCAGGGATTGTCTTGTGGGCGGTTGTCACCTACACGGTCTTCAGCGTGCTCACCGTGAAAGCCGATAAACCGCCGCTTGCCGAGGGCATCAACGGCGGCTGGCTTGTGGCTGTCGTTGCCGCTCAGTCGGTCTGCGTGCTCGGATCGCAGCTGGCGCCGGGGATGGAGAGGTACGCGGAGCCGGTGCTGCTGTTCTGCCTCAGCATGTGGCTGGGCGGCGGCATGCTCTATATCTGGATCATCTCGTTGATCTTCTATCGCTACACATTCTTCATCATGCAGCCATCAGACCTCGCGCCGCCGTACTGGATCAACATGGGAGCGGTGGCGATCTCCACGCTGGCGGGGACGACGCTCGTAGCCGCCGCGCCACGATCGCCGGTGATCCAGGAGTTGCTGCCCTTCGTGAAGGGGTTCACGCTGTTGTTCTGGGCGACGGCGACCTGGTGGATCCCGATGCTGGTGATCCTGGGCTTCTGGCGGCACGTGTACCGGCGCTTTCCGCTCCGCTACGATCCGCTGTACTGGGGAGCGGTGTTTCCGCTCGGCATGTACACGGTCTCCACATTCCGCCTGGCGCAGGTGATCGACGCGCCGTTTCTGTCTGTCATCCCGAGCGTGTTCATCTATATCGCCCTGGGTGCCTGGTCGGCCGCGGCATTCGGACTGCTGCACCATCTGCTCGCTCGGCGAAGATAGCCCGGCTCGCGAGGACACTCGGCGCGTCGAATTACTGCACGGAACCCTTTTCCGCGCGTGACGGGTTCGAAGCCCGCACGTCGCGCAGCGCTCGATCCAGATCGGTCCAAAGGTCGTCGACGTTTTCGATACCCACGCTCAGCCGCAGCAGCGACGGAGGCAGGTGCTCCTGCCCGGGAATGCTGGCCCGCCGCTCGATGGTGGACTCGACCGCACCCAGGCTGGTGGCGTGTTGGATCAGGCGCAGCCCGGCGCACACGGCGTCGGCGGCAGCGCTGTCCCCACGCACGTCGAACGAGATGATCGTGCCGAAGCCTTTGAGCTGACGTCGCGCGGCCTCGTGAGTCGGGTGGCTCGCCAGGCCCGGATAGCGTGTCAGCGTGACGTTGGGATGGCGCGCTATCCGTTCGGCCAGCGCCATCGCGTTGTGCTGCGCCCGTTCCAGTCGTAATGCGAGCGTTCTTGCCCCGCGCACCGCGAGAAACGCTTCGAGGGTGCCGGGTGTCGCACCCGTGAGCTCCCGGGACTGTCGCAGCGCCGCCAGCAGGTTGGGGTCGCGCACGGTAACGACGCCGCCGAGCAGGTCCGAGTGTCCGCCGATGAACTTGGTGACCGATTGCACGGCCACGTCCGCCCCGAGCGTCAGTGGACGCTGATTGAGCGGCGTCGCGAAGGTGTTGTCCACGCCCAGGATTGCGCCACGCTTCCGCGGGGCAGCGCAGATGGTGTCCAGATCACCTACGGTCAGCAGCGGGTTCGAAGGCGACTCCAGCCAGATCAAATCGGCCACGCCGCACAGTTCGAGCCAGCGTGCGGTCTCGGTCACCGCCACGCGATGCACGGTCCACCGGCCGCGACGCTGGCCAGCTTGCGCGAGTCCCGCAACGCCCTGGTAGCAGTCGTCGGGCAGAGCCACGATCGATGCTGAGGGGAGTTGATCGAAGATCGCCGCGATCCCCGCCATGCCGGAAGCGAAGGCGACCGAGGAACCGCCCTCGAGGCCGCCGACGATCTCTTCCAACGCTTCCCAGCCCGGCGTACCGTCGTCCCGCGAGTACGCACGGCGTTCGCCGAGCACGAAGTTCGACGCCGGAACCGGCGGCACGTTCAGCGGCGAGCCCGGCCGCCGATCCCGTCCTGCCGAAACCAACCACGACTCGACCGAGCCATGATCGCCCGGGTTGTTTCGTGCCGTATTCATCGATGTAGCTCGCCCAGGCGCATGACGTGCCTAGAGCAACGCCAGTACGCCGAATGCGGTCGCGAGATCGGACATGAACATGCGCCGCCAGGGTTCGCCTTTTGGCCCGCCGTGCTCGCGGTCGTAGTTCAACGAGTAGGCTCGCCAGGGCGCCCACGCCGGATCGCCGACTCGCTCCGGCACCTGATGCTCGATGAGCCACTGCTGACCCTTTCGGACCGCGGGAGTCGAGAGCGGGCGACCGGACCGGCGTAACGCGTGCACCACCAGTCCTGTCGCGTACCCATCCGTCTGCGCGATGAGCGCGCGGTCGATCGTATCCGGAGGAGCGAACGGCGCCTCCTGTCGGGTCCACCGCCATACGCCGAGGTCGGCGAGCGACCATCCACCATCGGCGCGCTGCAGCGACTCGAGGTCGGCCACGATCGCGTCCCGCTCCTCGTTCGTGAGCAGGTCATCGAGGCGGGCTGCGGCCAGGAGCATCCACGCGCGGTTGAATGCGCGTTGCGCGGTGACCCGCGATCGCAGGTAGCCGCGGAGCCGCTCGATCCCGGCGCGTGCGGCCTCGCTGCTCGCCGCCTGCCTTGCCGCCGGCGACCCGGCCGCGACGGCGGCCATCGTCGCGCCCTGGAAGGCCGCATCCGGAGCTTCGTACGGTTCGAGCCCGAAATCGAGCCAGTCCCACGCGCCGTCGGGCCGCTGCACGTCCCACATCCGAGCCATGGCCGAGGCGACGAGCGGCTGCCGTTCGCGCGACACCGCCTCGTCGTCGAGACCGGTGAGCGCAACCGCGTTGATGACCGCCTCGACGCCGCGGGACTCGATCTTCTTGGCCTCGGTATGGTCGTAGTACGGCTGGTCGTCGCCGCGATATCCGATCCGGCGGGAGACCTGCTCGAGGACGCGCTGCTCGTGCGGTGTCGGCTGTGCCACGGCCTGCGAACGGCGCAGCGCATGGCGGGCCCACATGTACGGAAGTGCCGTGTGACACGATAGGCACCGTGTCTCGCTGCCGTCCGTGCTGAGTGTCTTGGCGTTGGTCCACCAGACGTCCATGCGGCCATCGAGATAACGCGCCGCAGCCTCACGGTCCCAACGCGGGGCGTCGACCGCGCGCAGCGGCCATGCGCCGGCCAGACAGGCCGCTCCGACCAACAGCAGCGCCAGGACTCTCGACGCCATCAACGGTGCTCAACCTCTCGCCGCAATGGCACCCACGCTTCGACGCGAGTTCCCTCGCCTGGCCGCGATACGATCACGCTGTCGCCGTTCACCAGTTTGAGCCGCTCGCGGATTGCCACCAATCCGACCCCACCGCTCCCAACGACACGCTGCGTATCGAAGCCGACCCCGCGATCGACAATGTGCAGACGAATCTCGGCGACCGTGCCTCGCATTGATACCCAGACCTCGCGTGCGGCAGAGTGGACGACCGCGTTGACCGTTGCCTCCTGTAACACCCGAAAAAGGGCGAGCGCGATGTCGGAGGGCAGATGGCAAGGCACACCTTCATCGTGAAAGTGGACCGGCACTTCGTGCCACGCGGACAGGTCTTCGCAGAATCCGCGGCCTGCGGCCGCCACGCCGAGCACCTCGAGCCGCTGATGCACCGGGTCCGACACCGCGGCGATCTCGCCGACCAGGCTTGCCAGTTTCTCGCTGATATCGGCGACGGCGGCTTGCACCTCGCCGTCACGCGCCGAGCCCTGCAGGTTGTGCAGCTGCAGCGTGAGCGCCATCATCCGCTGGCAGATGTCCTCGTGCAGCGTTTTGGCGAGCGCTGCGCGTTCCCGTTCGAATGCCTGCATCAGGTGGCGGCTCAGATTTGACAGCTCCGCGGGCGCCCGCGCGACCCTGGTGATGTCGACCGCGGACCCGACATAGCCCTCGAAGTCCTGTCCGGAGAACCTCGGGACTCCGGTGTCGAGGATCCATCGCTCCATGCCGCCGGCGTCGCGGACGCGATACTCCATCTGAAACGGCTCCCGCCTCGCGAGCGCACGACGGTAGGTCTCGCCGCATCGCTCGACGTCGTCGGGATGCACGATGGCGGTCCATGAATCGTGCTGCGCGGCGCCGGGAGCATGGCCGGCTTCGATGCGCTGGCCATCGGCGGCCGCGGTCCACACCCTGACCGTCGCGTTCGCGGGTGCCGCCGTGAGAACGTCCTGCGCAGCCGGTCCGCGGGTCCGGGGGTGACGTCGTCTGATGACGCCGACGAGCAACACGATCGCGACGACCGGGATCGCGCCAAGCAGCGCGCCGAACGTGATCGGACGCTGATAGCGCTGCCAGATCGTCGGCTCGCGGAACAGCACGACGCTGGCGGGCGGGAGCCGGCCCTCGTCGATCTTCCAGCGTCGCAGCTCGCGCGCGTCGTAGGTTGGCTGGCCGGTGTGCTGCGTGGGTGTCTTGATGCTGCCCGGCGAGTCGCCGGCGAGCACACGGAGCGCGACCTCGGCGGTCGTCCGACTCAGTTCGTCGGTTGACAGCAGCGGGCCGCCGACGATGCCGCGCCCGATGCCGTGCAACGCGAACATCGGCACATTGGAAACCGCGTGGAGCGACGTCAACGTGTCATCTTCGATCCGCGGTTCACCCTTACCGTCGAGCGACAGTGCCGCGAAGAAAATGGCGGACTGGGCCGGCAGCGTCCGGCAGCGGTCGACGATCTCGTCGAAGGACAGCTCGTTGGTCCAGACGAATTGCAGCCGGCCGTCGAACCGGCGGAACTCACGCTTCATTTCCTGCAACCAGAACCGCTCCAGCTGTGAGGCACCCACGACCACCATGACCGTGCGCGTCTCGGGCAGGAGGCGCAGGATCTCGTCGATCATCAGCGCCGGATCGTGTTGAGTGGCCACCGTCGTCTCGCGATCGGTGAAGGTGCCGTTCTCGACGAAGCGACGGTCGACGCCGGCGATGAGCACCGGCGTGGCGGGAAAGAGCTCCTGGCGGAACTGTTGCGCAAACGTGGCTGCCGGCCCGCCGATCGTCACGACGAGGTCCAGCCTGTCAGATCCGAAGGCGAACCGTAGGCGCTGCGCCATCGCGACATCAGGTCGCTCCCCGCTCGCGCGCGCGGGCTGTACCGATACGTCGATGAGATGGATGGGCTCCCGAGATGATCGGATCAGCTCGCGCACAAAGGCGTCGGCAAACGCGGATTGGGGCGCGAACGGTCGCTCGGAGGACGCCAACACCAACACGTGCCGGGTCTCGCCGCGTGCGACGGCCGGCAGCTGGCAGTGGAGCAGCCATACCACCAGGAACATCCGCCAGCAGCGAGCGGGGTTGAACGATCGAGCAGTGCCCGATTTCATCGTGGTGCGCTCCCCGATCGTCTCGCGGCGCCGTGGCTTCGCCGAACCGGCGCGCTGGCCAGAACGGTGGTGCCGCGTGTCGATTGCGATTTGATCGACAGCTCGCCACCTACGAGCTTCAGACGTTCCTTCATACTGGTCAGGCCGTGGCGGGTGCAGCTCGTGTGACAGCGCCTGCACATTGGCAATGATCTCCGCGGTCTGCTTCTGCAGCGCGTCCAGGCAGCCTGGGTCCTCATCACCAGAGGAGTCGGGCAGCAGTCCTTTCGTCTGTGTCAGCGTCACCGCCAGCAGTGCGAGGCGCTGACCGATGTCGTCGTGCAGGTCTCTGGCGATCCTGGCGCGCTCCGACTCCTGCGCCTCAATGAGACGGCCATTCATGCTGGACAGCGCTTCTTCGGCACGCTTGCGTTCCGTGATGTCCTGGACCGTGCCGCGGAGCCCCGCGACGTGGCCGGTGGAATCGCGCTGGACTTCTCCGCGTGCCGTCACCCATCGGTGCGTGCCATCGGCGCGGACCATCTTCAGGTCGAGCTCGTAGGGTGCGCCGGTATGAAGGGCCATCGCGACGGCGCTCCGCAACCGATCCCAGCGTTCGGTGATGTCCACCGCCATGCCCAGCATCCGCTCCGCGTCGCCGCCGGGTGAGTGGTAGTACTGCCCCTTGGCTGCCACCCACCGCACTGTGCCGTTGGACCACAAGATGCGGAACTCCGCCGCATACGGTGAGCGGCTCTCGCGTGCGTCCTCGAAGGCCTTCCAGACCAGGCCCCGGTCGTCTGGATGCACCGAGCGACGGAAATCTTCGGCGTGTGCGACGGAGATGTTGGAGGGAATGCCGAAGATCGTCGACAGGTCGCCAAACCATGTATCGCGGCCCGTCCTGAGATCCCATTCCCACCCTACGGACTTGCCCGACTCCATCGCCAGCCGGAGCCGATCGTTGGCGACGTTGCGCTCGGCTTCAGCACGTCTGAACTCCGTCACGTCGAAGCACGTGCCGATGTAACCGGCGAACGAACCGTCGGCATCGAACAGCGGTGCCGCATTGTCGAGGACCCGCCGGTATTCGCCGTCATGCCGCCGAAGCCGCACCAGTTGGAACAGTTCGTCTCTGCCTCGGTGCGAGGGCGGGCGGGCGCTCATATGGCCTCCTCACTCGATCTCGCGCGAGCGCCGCGCGAAGTTTCACGATGTCACGGCACTGTGCTCGGCGAACAGGCACGGAACCACAT
>Ga0307414_10001538_pt1 | contig 11999 bp, 8 predicted proteins | sample DK1Ometagenome_FD_203804 | JGI IMG/M metagenome (GOLD analysis project Ga0307414, IMG submission 203804) | Maize rhizosphere microbial communities from greenhouse at UC Davis, California, United States - DK15-O-3 | ecosystem: Host-associated > Plants > Roots > Rhizosphere > Soil | place: USA...
ACGTAGGGAATCAACCGCTCAGCCAGTTCATGCCAGTTGTATTGGCGGGAGACTTCGCCCGCCTCGTCGATCTCGCACTGCCAGGATCCGGCGTGCAGCTCGTAGATCGACAGCGGCGCGCCCGGTAGCTGGCGTTCACGGCGGCTCTGCATCCACTCGTCGTCATGCCATTCGATGTTCAGTGGCGAAGCGACCTTGGACGCCGTGTCAGGCGGCAATTGCGTGGCCAAGGCCACCGGGTCGGCCTTGAGCGGCAGGATGCCGTGGGCACCGAGGATCTCATACTTGTACCCCTCGCCCGGCCCGAGCCTGGGGATGAATATTTCCCACACGCCGGACGGATAACGGATGCGCATCGGATGCCGGCGTCCGTCCCAGACGTTGAAGTCACCCACCACCGAAACCCGGCGTGCGTTCGGCGCCCAGACGGCGAAGCGCACGCCATCGACGCCGTCCACCGTTTTCAGTTGCGCACCGAGGCAGGCACTGAGGTCGCGATGGTTACCTTCGGCAAACAGGTAGAGATCCATTTCCCCCAGCAGCGGACCAAAGCTGTACGGATCCTCTGCGACCTGCTCGCCGCCGGCCCAACGGGTGCGCAACAGGTATGGCTGGGCACGGTCGAAATGGCCGACGAACAAACCCGGGGTCTCGGTGATCTGCAACTCGCCCAGCTCTTCCCCGCCGTCACGGGCGAGCACATGCACGCTCAACGCACCGGGCAGGTAGGCCCGGATGAATTGCCCACCGGCCCCATCGCCATGAGGGCCCAGGATCGAAAACGGGTCGTGGTGTTCGGCGCGCACCAGCGCGTCGATGTCGTGGGGGGCCGGCAGCAATGACTCTTTGGCCTGCCCCTGTGATTCCTTGTTCGAGACGCTCATGATTCTCTCCACTAAATCGGTCCGGCTAAATCGGAAAAGGGTTTGAGCCCACTCAATAACCCGTACAGGCCGTGCAGCGGCACGGGCAGCCAGGCAGGGCGATTCTCGGCTTCATAAGCCACTTCGTAGGCCGCCTTCTCCAGGCCGAACAACGCCAATGCGGCGTCCTCGCCTTCAGCATCCTTCCACTCATGGGCAAGACTAGCTGCCGCCAGCCGATATGCCTGGACAAATGCCTGGCGAGCCTCGACCAGATAACGGTCGGCGACACGTTTGCGCGCCGCGTCGGCATCGGCCGTGCTGTCGACGGTGTGCAGCTGGACCGCCATCGCCGCCGCGTAGTCGAAGGAGCGCAGCACACCGCTGACGTCCTTGTACGGGCTGTGCTTGCCACGTCGTTCGTGTAGCGGTCGCGCCGGCTCGCCTTCGAAGTCGATCAGGTAGGCATCACCCTTGATCACCAACACCTGCCCCAAGTGCAAATCGCCATGTACCCGAATGCGCAAGCCGCCGGCGGCCTTGCCGGCCAGTTCCTGGACGTGGGCCAGCACGGTTTTCCTGTGTTCCAGCAAGCGTGCGACCATCGCCTGGTCCGCAGGGTTCAATTGGTCCTGGTTCTGCTTGAGCAGACGCAAGGCGTTTTCCACCTGGGCGGCGACATCCTTGCCGATGGCCTGGGCTTCCTTGGCACTGGTAGGCTGCGGCGCAAAGTCCGGGTTGTCGGTTGGCTGGGCGAGCACCTGGTGCATTTCCCCGAGACGCTGGCCGAGCATGCCGGCGAAATCCTTCAGTTCGCCCAAGGCGTTGTAATGCTGTTCCTGCTCCGACACGGCATCCGCCAGCTCGTCGCGCAACGCCCGTTCGAGGTTGTTCTGGGTCCACTCCCAGGCATCGCCCTGATTGCTCAGGTAACCCTGGGCGATCATCAGCAAGGCATCTTCGCCCTGGGCGTCGCGGCGAATCACCGAACCCAGCAGCGGCGAGATGTTGCTGAAGCCCGCCGCAGTCAGGTAAGCGCTCATCTCCAGTTCCGGGTGCACGCCGGACGCAACCTTGCGGATCAACTTGAGCACCAGGCTGCCGCCCACCACCACCGAACTGTTGGACTGCTCGGCGGACAGGTAGCGAACTTCCGGCTCGGCCCCCAGGTTCAGCGCCGCCAGGCCCTCGGTAGGTTCAAAGCGCAACTCGCCGTCGGCGCACGGCAACACCGTGCCGGCCTGGATGCCTTGGAGCACAGCCCGAATGAAGTTTTCCAAAGTGAACGCATCGGTGATCAAGCCGACCTGGCGACCCCGGCGGACCCGCGACAAAGCCAATTGCTGAGGCAGCGCGGCGCCGACCTGATCCTCGGCCAGCAGACCGAACGGCAGTTGATAACGCAAGGTTTGGCCAGCACTGGTGACGTCGATTTCGCTCAACAACACAGGGTGTTGCGGATCACCAAAACGCACGCCATAGACGATGTCGACTTTCTCGATGGCGCTGTCCTTGCCGGCAAACCAGCGGCGGTTCTGCAGCCAGTTCGGCAGGATGCCCTGCTCCAACGTGGCGCGCGACGGCGCTTCAAGCAATTCTTCCAGGCGTTTCTTCAGCACCAGCGTAGTGAAGTCCGGCAGGCTCTGGGCGGGCTCGACGTGCCAGCTCGGCATCTGGTTTTCCGCTGCCAGGGCGAACCAATAGAAGCCGTATGGCGCCAGGGTCAGGAGGAAATTCAACTGGCCGATGGGCGGGAACGCATTGCCGCCGAGCATTTCCACCGGGACCATGCCAGCGTAGGCCGACAGATCCAGCTCGGCAGCCTGGGCGCTGCGCGACACGTTGGCCACGCACAAAATGATTTCGTGCTTGCCGTCCGGGCCGGTGTACTCGCGGGTGTAGGCCAGGATCCGCCGGTTGCTCGGCGACAGCATCTTCAACGTCCCCCGGCCAAAGGCCTTGGATTGCTTGCGCACGGCCAGCATCCGTCGGGTCCAGTTGAGCAATGAATGAGGGTCACCGGACTGGGTCTCGACGTTCACCGACAGATAGCCATACAGCGGGTCCATGATCGGTGGCAACACCAGGCTGGCCGGGTCGGCGCGGGAAAAACCGCCGTTGCGGTCGATGGACCACTGCATCGGCGTGCGCACGCCATCGCGGTCGCCCAGGTAGATGTTGTCGCCCATGCCGATCTCATCGCCGTAATACAAGGTCGGCGTGCCGGGCATCGACAGCAACAGGCTGTTGAGCAACTCCACACGGCGGCGGTCACGCTCCATCAGCGGCGCCAGGCGTCGACGAATGCCGAGGTTGATGCGCGCTCGACGGTCGGCGGCGTAGTAGTTCCACAAATAGTCGCGTTCCTTGTCGGTGACCATTTCCAGGGTCAGCTCATCATGGTTGCGCAGGAAAATCGCCCATTGGCAGTTGGCCGGGATCTCCGGCGTCTGGCGCAAAATATCGGTGATGGGGAAACGGTCTTCCTGGGCCAGCGCCATGTACATGCGCGGCATCAAGGGGAAGTGGAACGCCATGTGGCACTCATCGCCATTGAGGCCTTGGGCATCGCCGTCGCCAAAGTAAAGCTGGGTATCTTCCGGCCACTGGTTGGCCTCGGCCAGCAACATGCGGTCGGGGTAATTGGCGTCGATTTCGGCGCGGATCAGCTTGAGGACGTCGTGGGTCTCGGGCAGGTTCTCGTTGTTGGTGCCGTCGCGCTCGATCAGGTACGGGATTGCGTCCAGGCGCAGGCCATCGATGCCCATGTCGAGCCAATAGCGCATCACCGACAGCACGGCCTTGATGACCTGCGGATTGTCGAAATTGAGGTCTGGCTGATGCGAATAGAAGCGGTGCCAGAAGTATTGGCCGGCCACCGGGTCCCAGGTCCAGTTGGACTTCTCGGTGTCGAGGAAAATGATCCGCGTGCCGTCGTATTTGTGATCGTCATCGGACCAGACGTAGAAATCCCGGGCCTTGGAACCTTTCTTGGCCTTGCGCGCGCGCTGGAACCACGGGTGCTGGTCGGAGGTGTGGTTGATGACCAGCTCGGTGATCACCCGCAGGTTGCGCTTATGGGCCTCGGCGATGAAACGCCGCGCGTCGGCCATGGTGCCGTAGTCGGGGCTGACCCCCCGGTACTCAGCGATGTCATAGCCGTCGTCACGCCGGGGCGAGGGGTAGAACGGCAGCAACCAGATCGTGTTGACGCCCAGGTCGGCGATGTAATCAAGCTTGTCGATCAGCCCAGGAAAATCGCCGATCCCGTCGTTGTTGGAGTCGAAATAGGATTTGACATGGACCTGATAAATGACTGCGTCCTTGTACCAGAGCGGGTCATTGATGAACGTGGCAGACCGGGGTTTCTTGGCCATTTGCAACTCCTGCTGATTCTATAAAGCCGCGGGTTACAGGCTTGTTCTTTGGTATTACGCAGTGTTTTGTGGCGAGGGGATTTAATCCCCGCTGGGCTGCGAAGCAGCCCCCTGAAATCACGACTGCTGCGCAGCCGAGCGGGAGCAAGCTCCCTCGCCACAAGCGCCGGTCCTGCGCCTTATGTCACGCTGATCCGCCAGATCCCGAACGGCTGGTACGCCGGGTCGATGCGCATGAACTGGTACTTGCCATACCAGGTCCAGCGGTGGCCGTTCATCAAATCCTCGCCTTGGGTCTGGGCGTCGTCCGGCAGGCCCATCTCCCACAGCGGCAATTCGAAATTGGCTTCCTGTGGGTTATGCGGATCGAGGCTCACCGCCACCAGGATGAAATTGCTGCCGTCCGGCGTGCGCTTGCCGAAGTACAGAATGTTGTCGTTCCAGGCGTTGTAGATCTTCAGGCCCAGATGCGTATGCAGCGCCGGGTTCTGGCGGCGGATACGGTTGAGCTGGGCGATCTCGGCGATGATGTTGCCCGGCGCGGTGAAGTCCCGAGGGCGGATTTCGTATTTCTCCGAATCGAGGTATTCCTCCTTCCCCGGCACTGGCGCCGATTCACACAACTCGAAGCCGGAATACATGCCCCACAGGCCCGAGCCCATGGTCGCCAGCGCCGCACGAATGAGGAAGCCCGGGCGTCCCGAGTGATGGAGGAACGCCGGGTTGATGTCCGGCGTGTTGACGAAAAAATTCGGCCGGTAGCATTCGCGCCAGGGCGATTCGTTGAGTTCGGTGAGGTACGCCGCCAGCTCGGCCTTGGTGTTGCGCCAGGTGAAATACGTGTAGCTCTGGGAATAACCGACCTTGCCCAGGCGCGCCATCATCGCCGGCGTGGTGAAGGCCTCTGCGAGGAAGATCACCTCAGGGTGCTGCGCACGAACATCGGCAATCAACCACTGCCAGAACGGCAACGGCTTGGTGTGGGGGTTGTCGACCCGGAAGATCTTCACCCCCTCGTTGACCCAGCCGACAACGACGTCGCGCAGTTCAAGCCACAGGCTGGGAATCGCATCGGCGGCGTAGAAATCGACGTTGACGATGTCCTGGTATTTCTTCGGCGGGTTCTCCGCGTATTTGATCGTACCGTCCGGCCGCCAACTGAACCAACCCGGATGCTGCTTGAGCCAAGGGTGGTCCTGGGAACATTGGATGGCGAAATCGAGGGCGATCTCCAGGCCGTGGTCGGCGGCAGCGGCCACCAGGCGACGGAAATCATCCCGGGTGCCCAATTGAGGATGGATCGCCTCGTGGCCGCCCTCCTCGCTGCCGATGGCATAAGGGCTGCCCGGATCGTCTGGACCGGCGGTCAGGGAATTGTTGGGGCCTTTGCGGAAGCTGCGGCCAATCGGATGGATCGGCGGAAAATACAGCACGTCGAAACCCATGTCCTGAATCACCGGCAGGCGCGAGTGCACGTCGTTGAAGGTGCCATGGCGATTGGGATCATCGGTGATCGAGCGGGGGAACAGTTCGTACCAGCTGGCGAACTCGGCCCGCTCGCGCTCGACGTCCAACGGATACTCTGGGCTGATGCTCAGGTAGGGCCGATGGTCGGCCAAGGACATCAAGTCGGCGCTGCGCGGCGTGAGGAACAACGCCACTTGCTCCTCCGGCAACAAGCCTGAGAGTTCGTGATGCAACGCCGCCAGTTGTTCGCTCAACTCGCCGTCGCTACGCTCGGCGGCGTGTTGCACGTGGTTGCGGCCTTCCTGCAACTCCAGGCTGATGGGCACCCCGGCGGCGTATTTCTTTTCCAACTCGTAGCGGAAGCTGGCGAACTGGTCGAACCACGCCTCGATACAGAACACGTAGCGGCCGACAGCCGGTACCGTGAACTGACCGCGCCAGCCATTGTTGCCCAGCTCGGTCATGACCTCGCTGTTCCAGATTTCGTCCTCCAGCGCCCGCCAGCGGATTCGCACGGCCAATTTGTCATGGCCATCGGCGAACACCTTGCTGGTCACCGTCACGTCCTGCCCGGCGAGTGCCTTGGCGGCAAACTGCCCGCCATCGATCACCGGCATGGTGTCTTCAATTGCAATACGCGGCAACAACAAGGCCTGGGACAACGGCAAATGCGGGTTGTAATCCAAGTCGGTCGGCTGTTCGGCAGTCATCGAGCATCGCTCCTTTTACGCCCCATGGACGCGCTTGTGGCGGTAAAGGCCCAACGGGTCCCTGATTAAACTCACTTAAGCTCCGAACCGGACCGGCAGCCAAAAGTTCAGCGGGATGTACTGGCCGGCTACGGGGAATCAAACCCGTCGAACGGTGGTCAACCGTACAAGCACGACTCAAGCCACTTGCGTCCCGGAGGCCCGACCCGATGACCATTCCTATCCCGGCCGAAACACCCGACCCGAACATCGACGACCCCAACCTGCCGCCACCCGGACCCGATCCGGAGCCGATTCCCGAAAAAGACCCACCGCTGGATCCGCAGCCGCCCCTGGGCGACCCACCGAGCGAGGCGCCGCCGGAGCGGGTTTGATAGACAGACCGGTGGATCATTTGTGGGAGCGAGCCTGCTCGCGAATGAGGCGCGTCATTCAGCATAGATGCTGGAATGCTCGCCGCCATCGCGAGCTAGCTCGCTTGGATACGTAGCCTGGCTCGTGGACGGGCTACAACTTCTCGTCCTTCTCCAACGCCCGCACTATCACCGGCATCACACTGAAAATCGCCAACGCCAGCACGGTGCTGAGCACCGCCGTCGCCTCCCGGCCGAGCCCGGCGGCGACGCCGATGGCGGCGGTCATCCACAGGCCTGCGGCGGTGGTCAGTCCCTTGACATGACTTTCGTCGCCGTCGGTATTTTTCAGGATGGTGCCTGCGCCGAGGAAACCGATCCCGGCGACGACGCCCTGTATCACCCGGCTCATCGCGTCAGCCTGGGACCCGGACATCTGCGGCACCAGCACGAACAACGCAGCGCCCAGCGCCACCAGCATATGGGTGCGCACCCCGGCGGCCTTGCCCTTGTGCTCACGCTCGAACCCCAGGATGCCCCCCAACAGTGCAGCCATCACCAGGCGCACCGTGACCCGCGTCATTTGCTGGGCATCGGTGATGTCGGCGAACTCCGCTTGCAGGGTTATCCAGACTTCATCCCACCACGATTCCATGGACCATCCTCTCTTCGCTCGATAAACGATTGACCGCAAGCGATGCGAGACGTGCGACCGCTGATCAGCCACGAAGAACCCTGCCGGTCGGCTGACGCCTAACGTTCAGACATACAGGAAGGAGCAGTACCATGACTGTACGTATCGACGATAACCGGACCTGTCATTTCGACACCCCCAACGGTTCGGAACAACGCCCGGCCAGCGAGCTGACCATCATCACCGACCCGGACAAGGCCATGTCGGCCGTGGAGCTCAATGGCGGGCGGGTCTACCTGACTGAAGCGGAGGTGGATGCCCTGACCGTGGCCGGGGCGGTTGATGGGCGGCAGAATCTGAAGGCGACGGATGGGGGATCGGTTATCTGATTGTTTCTAGATTCATCCTGGGATTGGTGTGTAGATCCGTTGCCGCAGGAACGGATCTACACACCAATCCAGGAGGTGCTTCAAACTGTCGCAGACCAAGGCCTCCACGACATCTGATCCGGTTTTTATCAATCCACCTGAGTCTGTTATGCAAACAGTTCGATGGTCATAGTGCCCCGGCCAGATAGCGGCTGATGAGCGACCGACCATGAGCGAAAGAATCCCCGCCCAACTGATACAAACATTCGACCCCGCGCCCAACAAGATCAAGGCCAGGACCACCGACAACCTGATCCATACCCGCAGCTTCACCGGCGTGTTCCGCACCTTGCGCATCAGCGGTGCCGGTGTGCTGTTTTTGCTGTTCTTCGGCACGGTATGGCTGAACTGGGGCGGTCGCCAGGCGGTGCTCTGGGACCTTAGCGAAAGCAAGTTCCACATCTTCGGCGCGACCTTCTGGCCCCAGGATTTCATCCTCCTGTCCGCCCTGCTGATCATCGCCGCGTTCGGCCTGTTTGCGATCACCGTTTTCGCCGGGCGCGTGTGGTGCGGCTATACCTGCCCGCAGAGCTCATGGACCTGGATATTCATGTGGGTCGAGAAAGTCACCGAAGGTGAACGCAACCAGCGCATCAAGTTGCAGGCTGCGCCGTGGGGCTTGAACAAGTTGGCGCGGCGCTCGGCCAAGCACACGTTGTGGCTCGCCATCAGCCTGCTCACCGGCCTGACATTCGTGGGTTACTTCACCCCGATACGTCCCCTGGCCGAGGAACTGCTGACCTTGCAAATCGGCGGTGCCAGCCTGTTCTGGGTGCTGTTCTTCACCGGGGCCACTTACCTCAACGCCGGCTGGCTGCGCGAAGCGGTGTGCATGCACATGTGCCCCTATGCGCGATTCCAGAGCGTGATGTTCGACAAGGACACGTTGACCATTTCCTATGACGTAGCCCGTGGCGAAATTCGCGGCCCGCGCAAGCGCGAGGTGAATCCCGCCAATGTCGGGTTGGGCGACTGCATAGACTGTCAGATGTGTGTGCAGGTCTGCCCCACCGGCATCGATATCCGCGATGGCTTGCAAATGGAATGCATCGGTTGCGCGGCGTGCATCGACGCCTGCGACTCGATCATGGACAAGATGGGCTACGCACGCGGCCTGATCAAATACACCTCCGAGCACCAACTGCAAGGGGGCAAGACTCATCTGCTGCGGCCACGGCTGGTGGGCTACACGGCGGTATTGCTGGTGATGATCGGTGCCCTGGCGGTGGCGCTGGCGGAGCGCCCGATGGTGTCGCTGGACGTCAGCAAGGACCGTGGGCTGTTCCGTGAAAACAGCCAGGGCCAGATCGAGAACATCTACAGCCTGAAAGTCATCAACAAGACCCAGCAACACCAGGCGTACGAGTTGTCCTTGGTAGACGGCGACGGCTTCGTCCTGCAGGGCAAGACACACCTGAGCCTGGCGCCGGGGGAAATCGTCGACGTACCGGTATCGGTGGCGATGCTCAGCGAACGGCCCCGGAGCGGTTCCCAGGAGATGACCTTCAAGGTCGCCGACAGTGACCAGCCGCAAGTCTATAGCGTGGCCAAGAGCCGTTTTGTCGCACCGATGAACCGCTGAACCCGTAAGATGCCGAGCACCTGTGAGACCATGCCTGGTTGCACAGGTGCAACGTCCCTCATGACCGGACCCGCCATGAAACGCTACGAAAAATTTGCCGATGACATCGCTGAACTGATCCGCTCCGGCATGCTCGGGCCGGGCCAGCGGGTGCCGTCGGTGCGCTACGCCAGCCAGACTTATGGTGTCAGTCCATCCACTGTGTTCCAGGCCTATTACCTGCTGGAGCGACGCGGACTCATCCGGGCCCGGCCGCGCTCCGGCTACTTCGTCAACAATCATGCGCCGCGCCCGTTCTGCGAACCTGTCGTCAGCAACCAGGTGCACGAATCCACGGCAGTCGACGTCAGCGAACTGGTGTTTTCGGTGCTCGATTCGATCAAGGATCCCGCCACCGTGCCATTCGGCTCGGCGTTCCCCAGTCCCACGCTGTTTCCGCTACAGCGACTGTCCCGCTCGTTGTCCAGCGCCACCCGGGACATGGACCCGCGCGTGGTGGTCACCGACATGTCCCCGGGCAATCCGCAACTGCGCCGCCAGATCGCCTTGCGCTACATGATCGGCGGGCTGATGTTGCCCATGGAGGAACTGTTGATTACCAACGGTGCCCTGGAAGCCTTGAACCTGTGCCTGCAGGCCGTGACCGAGCCGGGCGACCTGGTGGCGATCGAAGCTCCCGCGTTCTACGCCAGCCTCCAAATACTGGAACGGCTGAAGCTCAAGGCCGTGGAAATTCCGGTTCATCCGCGTGACGGCATTGACCTGGAGGTACTGGAACAGACCCTCGCGCGCCATCCAATCAAGGCCTGCTGGTGCATGACCAGCTTCCAGAATCCCATGGGCGCGACCATGCCCGAAGCGCGCAAACAGGCGTTGGTGGAACTGTTGCGCCGACATCAGGTTCCGCTGATCGAGGACGACGTCTATGCCGAACTCTATTACGGCCAGCAGGCCCCCAAACCGGCCAAGGCCTTCGACACCGAAGGGTTGGTGATGCATTGCGGCTCGTTCGCCAAGAGCCTGGCCCCGGGTTATCGCATCGGCTGGGTCGCCGCCGGGCGCTACGCGCAGAAGATCGAACGGCTCAAGCTGATGACCTCGCTGTGCGCCTCGATGCCAGCCCAGGCCGCGATCGCCGACTACCTGCAACATGGCGGCTACGACCGGCACCTGCGCAAGTTGCGCTATGCCCTGGAAGAACAGCAGAGTGCGATGCTTGCCGCCATCGGCCGTTATTTCCCGGACCAGACCCGCGTCAGCCAGCCGGCGGGCGGTTACTTCCTCTGGCTGGAACTGCCGGAACAGATCGACTCGCTGAAGCTGTTCCAGATGGCATTGGCGCAAGGCATCAGCATCGCGCCCGGGCCGATCTTCTCACCGACCCGGCGTTTCCGGAATTGCATTCGGCTGAACTATGGCGGGCCTTGGACCGAAGTCTCGGAAAAAGCCATGGAGACGTTGGGGCGGATTGTTCGCTCGTTCTGAGCGCGATGTCGTCCTTGAGGTTGTCTTTGCGAGCAGGCTCGCACACAGGGACCGCGTTCAACATGTGGGCGAGCCTGCTCTCGAATAGGCGGCACTGACTACGAATGGCTGAAAATCAGCGCCCACCACCAAGGTCCACAAACGTCCCGGTCGCATACGAAGCCTTGTCCGACAGCAACCAGATGATCGCTTCGGCCACTTCGTCCGGACGCCCGCCCCGGGCCATGGGAATCGCCGATTCGAGTTTGCTGACCCGGTCCGGATCGCCGCTCAGGGCGTGGAAATCGGTGTAGATATAGCCCGGACGGACCGCGTTGACGCGAATGCCCTCGCCGGCGACCTCCTTTGACAGGCCGACGGTGAAGGTGTCCAGCGCTCCCTTGGAGGCCGCGTAGTCGACATATTCCGACGGTGCGCCCAAGCGGGCGGCAACCGACGAGACGTTGACGATGCTGCCACCCTGCCCGCCATGCCGGGGCGACATGCGCAGCACCGCATGCTTGGCGCACAGGATCGGCCCCAACACATTGGTCTTCATGATCTTGAGGATGCGGAACTCAGACATTTCATCGAGCCGGGACTTGTGGGCGACCGTACCGGCGTTATTCACCAGGGCGGTAACGCGGCCCAGTTCGGCGTCAACGCGGTTGAACAGGCCGACCACCTCATCTTCGATGCTCACGTCGGCCCGCACCGCAATGGCTTGCGCGCCTTTGGCCCGGACCTGTTCGAGCACGTCCTGGGCCGCGTTTTCATCGGACTGGTAATTGATGCAGATCCGATAGCCCAGGTCGGCCGCCAACAGCGCCGTGGCCGCCCCGATTCCGCGTCCGCCACCGGTGATGACGATGACTTTATCCACGCTTGCTCTCCCGTTCCACGCAAACACGTCGGGCCCAAGAATAGCGTTGACCCGACGTTTTGCACAACGCGGCTCGCTTACCGGGGCGGTGGCACGCCCTAGCGGGCCAGCGCGCGCAGGTCCAAGCGCCCGTCCAGCAGCGGTGGGCACCAGTAATAGCCGCCGGTAATCGGCCGGCTCATGCGGTACAAGCCATCTGTGATGCCGTCTTCGAGGCCGCTCATGCGGCGCAGTTGCG
>Ga0307414_10001539_pt1 | contig 11997 bp, 9 predicted proteins | sample DK1Ometagenome_FD_203804 | JGI IMG/M metagenome (GOLD analysis project Ga0307414, IMG submission 203804) | Maize rhizosphere microbial communities from greenhouse at UC Davis, California, United States - DK15-O-3 | ecosystem: Host-associated > Plants > Roots > Rhizosphere > Soil | place: USA...
TTTCTTTTTGCCGAAATATTTCATTCAGCTTCAGGAAAGAGACGATTCGACACCTTTTTGGAAGGAGTTCAGTCGATAACTGATGTAGATATCTACGCAAATGTAGGGGCTTTTAGTAAGTACGAGTTTGTAAAACAGGTGCAAGTAACTGATGGTACATTAAATATAAAATTTGATAGTGATGTGGATAGAGCAAAAATTTCGGCATTCCATGTTGTAAAAAAATAAAAGCTACTCTCAGAGGGCGGTTAAGAATTTCAACAGCTAAAGAGATATTATCTTGATAGCTGTTGAAATTTTTGTTTTATACAGTTTCAGATACAAAAATGTTGTTACCGGCTTACACGTAGCCTACCGTGTTAACTATATTTTTTGGACATAATTGGATGACTATAGGCTGCTTGAGTCGAATATTCGGTTGCATGCATTCATAATAAGCTAAACCAGTTAGTGTCTGAAAATAAATTGTGTCAAGCCTTGCATCCTTTCGCAAGTTGCAGAAGCAGGTATAATCACTTCAAATCTGAATTTTTATCATCCAGATCCCATTGGCCAGCTTGTGGGCGGTCTGTGTCCACTGTTTAAGAGGCAGCGTCCAGTGTTTATTGATATTGCCCGAGCCAGATAGATCAGCTTTAGCAAGGCTATATCAGAGGTAAATGCACCTTGATCTTGGTTGAGTTCCGAATCTGACGGTGAAGTCCTTCAAAACAGTGGTAGCGTAGATGATTTTCCGGATGTTGGGATATAACGGAAATAGGTAGGCAATTTGGTCCAGTTCCAACGCCAGGAGTCGATTAGCCGTTTGACGTTGCCTCCACTTATGACTGCATGACAGCTTCCAAAGAAAACTTCGTGTTTCGTTAACTGGTAATCGAGTCTGTTTTTCTTATTCGTAATAAACTGCGGCTAAAGTATATTTTTTACTTTTTTGACACAGTTTATTTTACAGACCCGGTGCAAAGGCACCATCTCTTCCATACATGGACTTGCCCGAACGGAATTGCTCAAGGGCTTTCTTCTTCATTAACTCATAATCGAGTTCCTCTTTCTTATTCATAATAAACTGCGGCTAAAGTATGTTTTTTACTTTTTTGACACAGTTCATTTTACACTCTCATTTTCTCGTTAACTAAACACATAGTGATTCTGACTCTCGTTTAGACGTGCCAGAACGGTGGTAGTTCCGTTAAGCTACCGACCCCGATTACGTCAGGCCATCTCTTCCGAAGATCACTGTAAGATAACGAGAACCGCTAAAAAATCAGAAATTTAAATAGGGTATCAATGTTGAAATTTTTGCGCTATCTGATTCGAATATTAATTTGAAATTAAGAAACTGTGCCATTTCCTTGATCTGGCAATAATTTAAATTAAGAATGTTTTTCGGGCGAATTGTTTCAAAATCATGATTTGAATTTGAAGTGTAACATTCAGTTACAAGATGCGTACACGACCGAAATTTTAAATTATGAAAAGAAAAAAAGATTTGTTTAAAAAGCTATTAACGTTCTCAGGTTTAATAACTATAACTTTCTTTTTTAGTCAGTGCAAAAAGGATGACCAGACATCAATAGTGTCTGAAAATCGCGTGGATCCAGAAATGGCGGTGATGTCAACCAGTATCCCTGCCGACGCCTACTACATAGAAAAATCACTGCCTTCCGGTTACGTTAAGGATGGCTCTAGAGATTATACAACCTTACTTCAATCAGCTATTCTAAAATATCCAAATATTGTTTTTCCTGCGTTTCCGATTTTGATCAATGACAACGGTCTGACTATTCCGTCAAACAGGAACATCATATTTTTAGACGGTTCTGAATTGCGAATGAAACCTACTTCACAAGCGGGTTATGGAATGCTAACCATGAGAAACGCAACCAATGTGACTTTGACAAATCCAGTTTTAAAGGGTGACAGATACAAGCATACCGGAACCACAGGAGAGTGGGGAATGGGAATTTCCATTTATGGCGGTAGTAACATTACCGTATTAAGCCCTGAAGCTCGGGAAATGTGGGGTGATGGTATTTATGTAGGCGTTGAAAATGGAATTATTCCTAAAAATATTACGATTAAGGATGCGATTTTGGAATATAACAGAAGAGACGGTATTACTATCGTGGCCATCGATGGATTAAAATTGGAACGGCCATATGCTGCTTTTTCAAATGGCACTAAACCGATGGCAGGTATTGCTTTTGAACCAAATAATAGCAAAGCGGAAATTAAGAACGTACTTATAACTAACCCTCGTACGGAGGGAAATGCCGGGCATGGGATGTTTGTAGATTTTGGAAACCTGATGGGCGGGGGTCAAAAGACCGTAGATGTCACAGTGCTAAATCATACAGACGTAAAGTCGAAAATAGGTATGACCACCATGAGCAGAGTATCTGATGGAAGTTCAACTATAAAAGGTGATCTGAAATTCGTTAATCCAGTTTGGGGCCAAAATACCGATAAGGCGATATTCACAATTTTGTATGGTGCAAACGATGTTCGTTTGACCATGGAAAATCCGATTGTCAAAAATATTAATAATACGCAGCTATCAAAAGACGCTACTTATACACTTTTGGCGAGCTTAGTTAACCCGAAGGCTAGAGATTATACTAGTATCACCTTTACTTCAATATGGCCGAATATGACGCTAACTGGTGCATTGACACCTATAGCTACTGTACCTACTGTGTCAAACAAAGTAGCCTTTGCTGTTAACGTAGGTGGATCAGCTTTTACAGCCTCCAACGGGATTTCGTATCAAGCAGATAAAAGTTTCTCAGGCGGTTATCTCTATAAAAACTCAAATGCTATTGCAAATACCTCGGATGATATATTATTTCAAAGCGAACGTTATGGAACGTTTGGTTATTCTGTGCCCGTAACTAACGGCACATACGAGGTAACTTTAAGATTCGCCGAAATTTTCCAATCTTCAGCAGGAAAAAGGCAGTTCGACACCTTAATTGAAGGGAATGAAGTTGTCAGCAATTTGGATATATATAAAAGTGTAGGAAAGAATGTTCCGATGGATATTGTAAAAACGATTACAGTTACCGATGGCATTCTAAACCTTAACTTCCGAAAGGATATTGATAACCCTAAGCTATCGGCATTTCATGTGATCGCCAAGTAATCAAAACGTTTAGAGAAAGATACGAAAGCCGGACATTGTTCCGGCTTTCCTTGTTTATAATTAATACCTCGATGGCATGATTTTTAATCGTGGTTAGCGTCATTTAAGAAGTTCCTACCTAATGAAGTTATTATATATCCTCTTTATCAGTCAATTAGTATCTGTTTTTCCCTTCGATTATGTAATAAAAACGAAAGCAGAACTTTTTAACCGCAAAACTGTACTAGATTATCCCGGGGTAAATACTTTAGGCGAAGCAGGCGTTAATCAGAAGAGCGTCTACCTAAAGGACTTTTTACCGTTCAATTTTGTAAAGGACGCTTCCGAAGATTACAGCTTAATTATTCAGAACGTAGTAAGTAGAAACCGAAATATCATATTTCCTAATTTTCCGTTATTGATTAATGATAAAGGAATTTCTATCCCTTCGAACACCACAATTACTTTCTTAACAGGTTCCGAATTAAGATTAAAGCCATCCTCGAAACCTGGATATAATATACTGCATATTCGTGGCGTATCGAATGTGACTTTGTACAATCCAGTGATAATAGGAGATAGATATACACATTTGAAACCAACAGGCGGGGAATGGGGTATGGGAATAGGAATTTATGGTTCTAACAATATCTCTATCGTAGCTCCTAAAATATCTAATTGCTGGGGTGATGGTATATATATAGGAACTGAAAATGGAGAAAACTGTAAAAACGTTTCCATTAAACAGGCAGTGATTAAGTACAACCGACGAAATGGAATTTCGGTTATTGGGGTTGAAAGGCTTAGATTGGAAGACAGCTATTCAGCCTTTAATAATGGTGTTCTTCCCATGTCGGGGATTGACATAGAACCCAATTCACCTTCCAATGAGATCAAAGATGTTATTATCAAGAATTTGAGGACTGAGCAAAATCCCGGCTCAGGGGTTCAAATAGATTTGGGCAATTTAATGGGCGGAGGCCAAAAGAAAGTTGAAATAACAGTGATCAATCATTCTGACGTTAAATCCAAAGTCGGGATGATAGCGATGAGCCGAGTTTCAGATGGGCATTCTACACTTAGGGGTAATATAAACGTCATAAACCCCAGTTGGAGCCAAAATATTGATAAGGCTTTGTTTACTATTTTGTATGGAGCAAATGACGTCAGATTAACCATTGCGAATCCTATGATTCGAAAATATGATAATAATAAGCAGTTGTCAAAAGCCGAAACGCTCAAGCATTTGAAAACCCTGCTAAATCCTAAGGCTCGCGATCATACGACAATAGCCTTCTGAAACCTTTACAGCTTACACAAAAAATTTAGTAACTATATACGTGAAATATGTTTGAGTCATTGACCTCATATTTTAGAAAGAGATGTAAACTTTAACTATGATCAAATTAAAAATTCTCGCTCCACCTAGTATGAAATTCTTTGGCGACTTTCACGCTTTTCGAAAGTGGGATAAGCAAATACGGGAAGCAGGAATAGATGTAGAGATTCTGTATGACCATAACAGTCAAAAGTTATTAAATGCAGATCGATTAATGTTGCATCACAGATACTTTGATAGTGGTTGGGTCAATGCATTGAAAACCGCTCAAGATAAAAATGGAAAATTTGTGAATTATCTTAAATCTCTCAAGAATGATGTTGGGAAATTAATCTGGTTCGATGCGGATGATTCATCCGGAACCACTCAGTTCCCAATTATCTCCTATGTAGATGTTTTCGTTAAAAAGCAAGTATTAAAGGATAAAAGTTATTATACAGGTAATGCTGATGTTCCGAAAAATTTGATGGTCTGGTCTGATCAGCAAGCTGAACAAAAGCAGTTCATACCTTGTCCTCATGATGAAATTCATAAAATTAGAGTTGGTTGGAATTTAGCTTTTGACGATTATAGAGACTTTAGGGTTCACTATAAAATTAGAAAGTTCTTAAGCCATTTTATTAACTATAAAATTTTCCCGTTAAAATACACTTCAGCGTCGAGCAGCAGAGCATTGGATGCTACTTTCAGAGGTAAAGTTAATTATGCCACTACCCATAAGGTTGTATCCTTTCAAAGAAATAAAGTTCTTGAAATGTTTGCGTCAATGCCGTACAAGATAGCCTCTGGTGGTGGACTTACGAGGAATAAATATTTAGCTGAGTTAAGCAATTCAAAGGTTAGTATCAGTCCATTTGGATTCGGTGAAGTTTGCTATAGAGATTTTGAGACATTTATTTCCGGCGCATTGTTAGTAAAGCCCTCAATGGATCATTTGGTCACCTTCCCGGATTTATTTATTCCGCACGAGACCTATGTTCCAGTGTCCTGGGATATGAGCGACTTATCGGAGACTTTAGGTAATATAATTGATAATCATTCGTCTTACCAACAAATTGCTACTAACGGACAAGAGTCTTATAGAAGGGCAATTGATAACCCAGATGTCTTCATTAATGCTATTCAGCGAATAATCAATTGAACAATAAAAAATCATATGCTGTTTTTAAAAATCTTAGCTCCGCCGTATAAACGGTTTTACTCTGACTTGCATCCATTTTTTAAATGGAGGAAACAGTTGCTAGACTTGGGTATTGATGTGGAAGTTCTCTATGATCATAAAAAGGTCAACGATAAGAAAACGGACTGCTTAATAATTAACCACATGTATTTTCATGCAATGTGGAACAACAAACTGTTAAGCGCTGAAGCAAATGAAGCAGAGTGGATTGTCTATTTGCAGCAAATTAAGCAAAGTGTAGGCAAATTAATCTGGTGGGATGCGCAAGATACATCTTGTAGTACCGGTTTCGGTGTTATTCCATATGTGGATATATTTCTAAAGAATCAAATATTAAAGGATTCAGAATATTATATCGGAAGTCCAGATGAACAAAAGAATTTGAGAGTTTGGATAGATCCAAACATCGAACAAAAGAAGTTTGTACCATGTCCTCCGGAGCAGAAACATAAGATCAGGGTAGGATGGAATTTAGGTTTTAACGATTATAGATACTTCCCCTTTAAGTTGCACTATTATTTAAGTAATTATACTCCTTACAATATCTATGATGTCAACTTTACAGATGTTAATGCCGTTAGAAATATTGACTTAACGTTTAGGGGTAAGTTAGATTATGATAATCAATATCCGCAACACAATGCGATTTCTTTTCAGCGAAACTTTGTCATCAATTTAATGGATAAATTGCCATTAAAAAGTGCTTACGGACCCGTTGTGAAAAAGAAACAGTATTGGAATGAATTAAGAAACTCTAAGGTTTGTTTAAGCCCATTCGGATTCGGGGAAGTCTGTTATAGAGATTTTGAATCGTTTATATCTGGTGCATTATTACTTAAGCCTTCAATGGATCATTTAGTAACTTATCCCAACTTATTTATTCCGGACGAAACCTATATACCGTTATCATGGGACTTAAGTGATGTGGAAGAAAAGCTAGAAGACGTTATCGCTAACTACGATAGTTATAAGCATATAGCCGAAAATGGCCAGGAACTGTATAAAAAAGTGCTCAATGATCCAAACGTTTTTATTGGGAACCTGGAACGAATACTTAGGTAATTTAAGAATATTAACATTTAATACTATCACTTTAAGTAAATATGAGAGATTCGCTGTTGCTACTTATGACCCCTGGGATGAGTTTAGAGAAGTGGGATTCTGTCGGTCAATTATCAAGAGAAATCAATTATTATGAAGAATTAAGTAAGAAGTCGGGTTTAAAACTAGTGATATTTAGCTATGGACGGCATGATTCAAAGTATGATTTGCCGGGAATAGTAGTACTTACCATGCCTGCCTGGATTCCATTGAAAATTCCTTATAGAGCTCAAAATTTTATATATGATATATCGTCTCTGGTTATATATAGGAAATTTTTCAAGCATATTCGGATATGTAAAACTAATCAGTTTTCCGCAGCGAGCTTTGGTGTCCTTTTAAAGTTGATTTTTCGAATTCCGTTAGTAGTTCGGATGGGGTATTATTATTCGCATTTTTTGCCAATTTCGTATAAGCGGAGATTGGAAGAACGACTTGCCTTTAAAACGGCTGACTTGATTCTGACAACCTCACCAGAAGCCACATCTTCTATAAGAACAAATTATAACATTGTATCTGAAAAGATAGAAACCATCTTCAATAGCATAAATCTTCAAAGATTTAAACCTTTAAACCTTAATAAGGAATGGGATTTCATTTTTGTAGGAAGACTGGAACAACAGAAAAATATTCCCCTTGTTTTGGAGGTAATGAATCGAATAGGTGGTAAAAGCTTGATCATTGGCGAGGGATCATTGGATTACCTGGTTAAGAACGCAATACAGCAGAACCCAGGCATAGCTTGGTTAAATCGTGTAGACAATGTTGAATTACCAACATATTACAGCAAGTCTAAGTGTTTTTTACTACTATCCAATTACGAAGGTAACCCGAAAGTCTTACTGGAGGCTATGGCCTGTGGCATACTGTGCATAGGTAGTGATGCACCCGGAATTCGTGAGTGTATCAATCATAACGTGAACGGAATTTTAGTACAAAAGGAGATTGATAATATTGTTATCACTATCCAAAAGCTATTTTTAAATCAAAGTAAGGTGGTCGAGATTTGTAAAAATGGTGTTAGTTGGACCACAACAAATTGTGAATACTCAAAAAATATTGATAAAGAGTTATCTTTCTATTCAAAGCTGCCCGGTATATTAAAGGGATACAGTTCTACAGTCTATAAGAGTTTTACAGAATAGCTCAAGCTCGAAAGCCAATACAAGAAAATACCAATCGATGGCAAATTAAGAATAACTAGACATGATGAATAACGGAGAGCTCTCCATATACTTAAAATTCTGGCACCAGGCTATCGACAATCGTTTTGATTAGCTACAAATTTATCTGATGTACCAAACCTTTATTAAGAGACTTTTAGATGTAGTTCTATCACTTTTAGCGTTAACTTTCTTGTCTCCCATTTTCCTGGCTGTAATTTTTTTAATAGGGTGCGCCTATTTTGAAAATCCGTTTTTTTTCCAAATGAGACCTGGAAAAGGTGGTGTTCTCTTTAAAATAATAAAGTTCAAAACGATGAACCAAAAGCGCGACGAAAAAGGGAATTTGCTAAGCGGTAACGAAAGAATAACTGGAATAGGCAGATGGCTTAGAAAGACCTCTATTGATGAGCTGCCTCAACTGATAAATGTTTTGAAAGGGGACATGAGTTTAATTGGCCCACGTCCGTTATTAGTAGAGTATTTAAAGCTATACAATCAACAACAAATGAGAAGGCATGAAGTTAGGCCAGGGGTGACTGGTTGGGCGCAGGTTAATGGTCGTAATAGTATCTCCTGGCAAGAGAAGTTTGAATATGACATTTGGTATGTAGACCATATTAGTTTTCTTGTTGATTTAAAAATTTTATTTTTAACTATCGTTAAAGTTATTGGCATTAAAAATGTAAATTCATCAGATGTGATTACTATGGAGAAATTTACTGGAAATAAATGATGACAATTTTAAGCCCTATTATCTTTATAAAAGCGTTCAATTCAACCTATAGCTGATATTAACTCTTTAATTAACAGTTTTTATGAAAAGTGTATTGATAGGTGCTGGAACCTATGGGGAAGTATATTTTCATTATTTAAAATATGACGGAAATATTAACATCGTTGGATTTTTAGATGACGATGAATCCAAATCAACCAATCTTGAAGTGCCAATTATTGCAAAAATGAGGGAATTGGAAAAACTTAGCTCACTAAATGTAAGTAATGTCTACTGTCCACTGGGCGATAATAAGTTGAGAGTGGAATTATTGAAAAAAGCGCTCAGTATAGGTCTGGAGGTGCCTAATTTTCTCCATTCAAGTAGTATTATCCCCAACAATTGTGCAATGGGTAAAGGAGTCTATGTATTACCGGGTTCCATAATTATGCCGTATGTCACAATCAAAAATTTCTGTATGATAAGTATGGGAGTAAAAATTGCTCACCATACTGTGCTAGATGATGGTGTTTTCATCTCTACAGGTGCAAACGTTGGAGCGTCTATACATATAAATGAGAATGCTTTTTTAGGTATAGGATGTACTGTTATGACAGGAGTATCTTCCATAGGCAAGAATGCAATAATTGGAGCCGGGGCTGTTGTGATTAAAGATGTTCCGGATAATGCGGTGGTTGCCGGTGTCCCAGCAAGAGTCATTAAGTTCTCCAATATCTAAAATTTTAAGAGCAAGTGGTCTCTGTTTTAAACTTTATCAATTAAAATTATGAGTTGTTGGGTTAAGTCAGGTAAGGCGAGCATGAACAAAATATCTAATGGTAAATTTTAGTTTAATCAAGTTCTGGGTCTGTAATGAATGTTTCTAACGGGAAGTACACTTACACAGATGTTTATAATCAAAGTAGTCAGCCAGTTTTTAAAGCTCCTCAACTTGAAATTATGTCCTACCGTCTAATTACTGTTCGGGAAAGAGAACTTTGGAACCAGTATGTACATGCTTGTAACATGTATGACTTCTATCATACCTGGTACTATCACTCCTTAGAAAAAAGTGGTGAACCGGTGTTGTTTGTCTATGAACAAGGAGATTGTTTTATCGTATTTCCGTTTCTTAAAAGATCTATTCCAGGTTCGGACCTGTCCGACTTCACGTCAGTATATGGTTACGCAGGTCCTATATCAAATGTAGATTTTGAGAGTATGGACCAAAGTACAATGGAGGCTTTTATACAATCTTTTTTAAAGTTTTTAAAGGCCGAAAAAAATGTTTCAGTCTTCTGTAGGCTTCATCCGATAATTAATCATGATCTATTAGTAGAAAAGTTTGGCAGCCTTGTGGATAATGGCAAGACAATTGCAATCGATTTGACAGGAACACTTGAAGAACAGCGATCGAAATACCGAAGACAGTTCCGTTCGAAAATCAGACAGCTTCGTGAGAAAAAATACTACTTAAAGAAAGCGACGTCTAAACAGGAAGTGCAAGCGTTTGTCAAAATTTATAATGAAAATATGGCGCGCGTACAAGCAGAATCTTATTACTTCTTTGATGAAAGCTACTTCTTTAATATGTTAAATTCTGCTGATTTCGAAAGTTCGGTATTGCTTTTGTATCTGGAGGACGAAATTACATCCGGAGCGTTTGTCACATTTTCGAATAATATAATGCAATTTCATCTGGCGGCTACTAATAATAAATATCTACAGGAAGGTCCCATGAAGCTGCTAATTGACGAGGCATCGATAGTAGGTCGGGAAAATAATATGTCCTATCTGCATTTAGGTGGAGGTGTTGGCGGTAGTGAAGATTCGCTTTTTGAGTTTAAAGCTGGTTTTTCGGATATGGTTTTAAGCTTTAAGACATGGAGATTCGTATCGGATCCTGTAACTTATGATAAGTTAGTCCGAGAGCGGTGGGGAAATCAAATAGTAAAATCGGATTTTTTTCCTCTTTATCGGGAATCAAATAATTTGTAAATTATAACAATATAATTTTTAGGATTTTTAACTAATCTTTGACCTATTTGGGTAGGTGCTGGATTTTTATAACATCTAAAACTTTGACGATGAATAAAAAAATTAGCTTATCATCTCCTCATATGGGAGGAAGTGAATTCTTATTTCTTAAGAATGCTTTCGATAGTAATTGGATTGCGCCTTTAGGACCTCATGTTGATGGCTTTGAGAATGATATAGCCACATACTTAGGCAACGATGTACATGTTGCCGCATTGAGCTCTGGAACGGCTTCCTTGCATCTAGCCTTAATTATATTAGGTGTTAAAGCTGGTGATGAAGTAATTTGTCAGTCTCTAACATTTTCCGCCTCGGCTAACCCCATCATGTATCAGGGCGCGACTCCTATTTTTATTGACAGTGAAGAGAGCACATGGAATATGTCTCCTGAATTTTTAGAAATTGCAATTAAAGATAGAATCTCGAAAGGTAAAAAGCCAAAAGCTATAATTGTAGTGCATCTTTATGGCATGCCTGCCTCTATGGATCGTATTATGGATATTTCAAGAAAATACCGGATACCAGTGATCGAAGATGCTGCTGAAGCGCTAGGCTCGACTTATAAAGGGCAAAAACTCGGAACGTTCGGTGATTTGGCCATTCTATCCTTTAACGGAAATAAGATTATCACGACGTCTGGAGGCGGGGCGCTTATATCCAGAAATGAAGATTGGATTATAAAGGCTAGATTTCTGGCAACCCAGGCACGCGATGTAGCCCCGCATTATCAACACTCACAAGTTGGTTATAATTATCGGATGAGTAATATTTGTGCCAGCATAGGTCGTGGCCAAATGGAAGTGCTACCATTAAGAATCTACCAAAGACGGAAGAACTTTTCGCACTATAAACGACTGTTGGGTCATCTCAACAATATTACGTTTCAAAATGAGCCCGACGACACCTACTTTTCAAATCATTGGTTAAGTACTATTACTTTGGATGATTCAAGTGGCCGGATGACAAACAATTCTTTGCGCTTAATTTTGGCGGAAGACAATATTGAAGCCCGTCCAGTTTGGAAACCCATGCACTTACAGCCTGTTTTTGCTGAATTTCCATTTTATGGTGACGGAACGTCGGAGAATCTTTTTAGGATTGGTTTATGTCTTCCTTCAGGCTCTAATCTAACGGAGTATGAAATTCGCTTGGTCATCACTAAGATTAAAAATTGCTTTGAAACCTCTTCAGTATTGTAAGCTACAAAGACACCTCATATCCCTTGGTATAATCGGGGAACGTCCAATAGACTCAAATCTTCTTACGTTCATTCACACACCTTATGGCGTGCTGAGTGGGCGTAGGTAGCTTTTTGAAATTATCAAGAACTATCGTTTTTCT
>Ga0307414_10001540_pt1 | contig 11996 bp, 11 predicted proteins | sample DK1Ometagenome_FD_203804 | JGI IMG/M metagenome (GOLD analysis project Ga0307414, IMG submission 203804) | Maize rhizosphere microbial communities from greenhouse at UC Davis, California, United States - DK15-O-3 | ecosystem: Host-associated > Plants > Roots > Rhizosphere > Soil | place: USA...
ATTAACAAATAAAATTTAAGTTTTAAATAAAAATTGTGAATATTTTTTAATTACAGAATCAAATGTTATGAAAGATTACTTTGCAAAAAAATCCCAAACTCCAATATAAGTTGGAATTTGGGATTTTAATTCAAACTAAACTTTGCTTCTTCCATAAATCAAAATATTTTTCTTTCATTTCAAGCAAAACACGGTGATTACCGGATTCTATAATTTTCCCGTTTTCCATAACTAATATTTGATCTGCGTTTGCAATGGTACTTAATCTATGTGCAATTATTACAATAGTCTTTCCTTGTTTCTTAAAATCATCAATTGCTTCTTTGACAATTCTTTCAGAATTAGTATCTAATGATGATGTAGCTTCATCCATTAACAAAATTTCAGGATCTTTGTATAAAGCACGTGCAATCGCAATTCTTTGTTTTTGACCTCCCGATAACATAGCTCCATTTTCACCAATTTGTGTTTCGAAACCATTTGGCAGTTTTTCTACAAATTCAGTAATTCCTAGTTGTTTAGACAAATCTAATATCTTTTGGATATTGGGAAAAGAATCACCTAAAGCTATATTTTCGATAATGTTTCCCGAAAACAAATTAAGCTGTTGTGGAATAACACCAATTAATTGTCTTAAACTTTTGTAGTGTATAAATTGAGTATCATAATTTCCAATATATATTTTCCCTTCTTTTATTGGGTATAAATTTTGAAGAAGTGAAATTAGCGTAGTTTTTCCGCTGCCGCTTTCTCCGACAATGGCAGTAGTCTCATTTTTTTTAAATATCGCGCTAAAATTTTTAAAAACATCTATTCGGGAGCCATATCTAAAACTTACATTATCAAATTTAATATCTCCGATATGTTCCCTTTTCATTTCAATCTTATTCTCTGTCTTTTCACGCTCCAAATCCATAATTTCAAAAAGCCTGTCAGCAGCAATCAGGGCATTTTGAGCAGTTTTATTCATTCCTATCAAAGAGGCAACGGGCGACGTAAAATAACTGATTAATGCATAAAACGAAAATAATTCTCCCGGAGTAATAGCACGATCAATTACATATCCTGACCCAATCCACATAAGAATAACAGTAAATAAAGAAGCCAGAAATTGTGTTGAACTTCCGGCAAAAACACTATTCAAACCTGATTTGTAAGTGCTGAATAATAGTTTTACAAATTTGTTTTCTGTTTTTAAGTTCGAAAAATCTTCTATGCCAAATTCTTTAACAGTCCGAACATGAGTAACACTTTCAACCAACTGTGTTTGTAGTTCGGCTGCATTTTCCATAATATTTCGCTCTACTTTTTTATTGAATTTATTTAGAATAAAATAAATCAAACCATAAAAAGGTATTACAACCAAAATTACCAAAGCTAATTTCCAGTAGTAGGTAAACATTAAAGTGAATGAAAAAATTACAATAAAGACGTTTACAACCATATCAATTGCCACTTCATTTATAAAGGATCTGATTTTTACAGCATCATTTATTCGTGATGTTATTTCGCCTATCTGCATAGTGTCAAAAAAACGTTGTGGCAAATGCAGTAAATGTTTGTAATACCCAAGAATTAATTTTGCATCAATTAGTTGTCCCGTTTTCATTACAAAAATACTCTTTTGAGAACCTATGAATCCTTGCAATAAAATTATGCCTATCATAGAAACACTCAATAAATTAAGTAGTTTTCGATTCCCTTCAACCAAAACATAATCAGTAATTTTCTGGATATAGATAGACATTGCCAGTCCTAAAACGGTAAAAACAATTGCTCCGATCAAAGCCTGAACCAAAATAGTTCTGTGAGGCTGAACTAAATGCCAGAAACGGGTAATTGGCGATACTTTCTCGTTATAAGATCTAAAATCATCATTTTGAGCAAAAAGAATTAAAACACCTGACCAGATTTTCTGAAATTCCTCAAAAGTATAGGTTTCCATTTTACCAAAAGCAGGATCCATTACGGTAATTTTAGACTGACTTTCGGTTTTCGATTTTTCAACTTTATAGATGACTACATAATGATGCAATTGTTGTTTTATCACCACGTGCGCAATGGCTGGTAATGGTATTTTATCTAACGAATCCATACCTCCTTTTACACCTTTTGCGGTAAAACCCATTTTTTCTGCAGCCTCAACGATGCCAAGTACATTAGTCCCGCGTTTATCTGTATGAGCATATTGACGAATTCTTGCTATGGGGAGATTAACCTGGTAATGATTTCCAATAGATGCCAGACAAGCAGCACCACAATCTTTAATATCATGTTGTTTAATTTTTATTGATGCCATTTTTAAGTATTAATTATCGATTGATAATTGTTTAGGATTCAGCCAGTCATCTACTTTGTCGAATAATAAATCAAACAAGTTTCTTCTGGTTATAATGTAGCGTGTAGTGAGTGTCATTCCTTTTGAAACATTAGTTTTATATCCTGATTTCAGTTTCATTTCGGTTGAGTTTAATTCGCTTCGCACTTTAAAAAAAGTTTGATTTTCCTGAACAGAAATGTTACGGTCTATATCGATAACTTTTCCTTCAAGCAATCCCCATTGATTATAGTTGAATGCATCAAATTGGAATTTGACTTCTTGGTTATTATAAATAAGTCCAATATCATTTGGAGAAACCATACTTTCTACAATTAAATGATCTACTGCTGAAATTGTGGCTATAGATTGGGCCGCATTTAAAAATGAACCGATCTGTAAACCCGAAAAATTTTCGATTGTTCCCGAAATGGGCGCTATAATAACATAGTTATCCTCTTCGACTTTAAGTTTTTCTATGCTTCCGCTTAAGTTTTTTATGCGTTCTTCAAGGTCTCTCTTTTGATTTTCCCATGTTGCTTTTTGTTCACTTATATAACTTTGTAATGCCTGATTGGCAAAACGCAATTCATATTCGTATTTTTCATACTCTACTTTTGCAATAATGTTCTTGTCAAATAGCCCTTTATTGCGATTAAAGTTAAGCGTTGCCTGTGCAATCTTACTCTGCAATTCGTTTTTACGGGATTGAAATTTTAAGAAATCTTCTCTAACCGTTGAAGTCTGCAAATAAGCAGTTTTACCGGATAAAATGGAGTTCATATCTTGTAAAAGTTCTGTAACCGAATTAGAGACTACATTCTGGGTGCTTTTTTCCGTTTCCAGATTTTGCTTGGCAATCTTTATAAGTGTATCTCCTTTTTTTACTACGCCATTATTTTTTAGATTTAGCCAGACAATGCGCCCGCTTACAATAGCTGTAACGGGAACGTTGTCAGTAGTACTTCGAACAATTCCACGGCTTTGGCTGCTTATGTCTATTTTTATAATTGGCAATAAAATCAGGAAAATTATAACTGCCAAAACAATAATCAAATAGATAGAAAAACTCTTTGTTTTGTTTTTTGAAACTAGATTTTCGAGTGTGTTTATTGGGTCTGAACTGAAGTTCATATGATAAGTTAGTTTTTTTTTTAGGATACTTTTAGGCACAAGAAACCTTATCCTTCTTGTGAAAAGGAAAATATTTTTTTGCTATTTGCATTTCCTTAGTGGGTCAAATAAAATAAAGCTTTACCGCATATTTCTCCTAAAGAATACAAGCAAAAGATGAGAAATAATGAACAATAGAAGATAATTAGTGGTTCTTTATATTTTTTACCCAGAAAATTTTTTTTGTTCCATAAAATGATTTTTTAAAATAAATTAGCTACGTGTCTGCCAAAAATAAAAGCCAGATAAAAGCCAATTGAGACTAATGCTAATAATAGTGTTATAAAATCATTAGTTTTTTCTTTGGCAAATTTTTCTGTTTTAAAATTATCTTTTAAGTTATAATATTATTTTGCTAATGCCCTCCCAAAACCTCTCTTTCATCAAATATATAAGCTAATGGTCTTATCATAACAAAGATTGCTAAAAAAATATAAGGATTTGCTTTTGAAAAAATGCATATTATTTTCTTTTTAAGTACGACTTTTTATTTGTTATCAAATAAACAAAAAAGGCAACAACAAGTGCATTAGAAATACCGACAAGAAAAGAAACAATATGGTTTTCAGAATATTCTCTAGATAAAATAATAACAGTAAAGTACAAGACCATTGCAATAATAATAATAATAGTTTTTTTCATAATTTTTTTATTTGGATAATTTAATAAATAACTAAGTAGTAAATAAAAAGCTCTTCTAACAATTAGAAGAGCTTTTAAGCTTTATAATAACATTACTGCCATAATAAATCCAGCAGCTCCTAAACCACAAGCAACACCTTCAGCAAAATCTTTAAAGTGAGATCCACCGTCAATCACTAACAAATCATTCTCACATAATTCTATTAATTCTAAATTTTCTATATTCATGATATTTTTTTTAATAATTATTATTGTGCTGCAACATAAGCTATTGCAAAGCCCGCACCCCATGGAAAAGCTACAGATCCCAAACCTGCCCAAAAACATGGTTCGTGTCCACCTTCTACTTCTTGTACTTCCTGAGCATTAAGCTCAACTAAATTTAAATTTTCTAAATTCATAAGTTTTTAAGTTTTTTAAAATTAAACATTTTGTGGCAATTTTTTTACCACATGACTAATAAGTTTTTATGCAGATTCTTAAAGCAGAATCAATTCCTTGTAATTGGCCAATTACGGTTTAAGAAAACAAACCATTTTTTGCAATAACGTCTTATTTTAAAAAATGTCTTACTTTCCTGAAGCCAAAACTAAATTAACATCATCTCCCTCGCAAATGTTGCCTATCAGAATTCAGGAATTCCGATACGTAATTCGGGAATTTCTTTAAAAAAAATACTTAAAATTCTTTAAATCAATCACTTATAATTAATTAAAAAACACAGGATTTATTAATACAATTCTATACAGATGCCTATTTTTGTAAGAAACCTTTATAGATGATCTTTTATAAATTTCGAAAAGCTTTATTTTTACTTTTATTTCCAATTTTTTTATTGGCTCAGCCTCTGAAAAAGAATCTTATAAATCTTTCTTATGAGGAATTAAAAGAATCTTTTAAAAATAATGAACAGGATAAAAATAAACAGTTATTGTATGCTAATGCTTATTTAGCCAAAGCAAATAGAGAAAATAATCCAAATGAAAAAGCACGAGGCTGGTATTTACTTTCTTTATTATGTAAGGGAGATAAGGCTATTCGCTATTTAGACAGCACCATTCATTATTCTAAAAATATGAATAATGTAAAGTTTCCTGCTTATGCTTATTCCAGTAAAGCATATGAATTAAAATATCAGTCAAAATACAAAGAAGCTATAGATAATTTCTTAATTGCTGAAAGTATTGCTAAAAAAATGATATTGATTTTTATTACGATGTAAAATATTCTATAGCAGTCTTAAGATCAGAAGAATTAGGAGAAGTAAATGAGGCATTAAAACTATATAAGGAGTGTTTTAATTATTATAAAGGAAAAGATGTGGAAAATCCCAAATATTCTTATGCCTATCAAGATGTTCTATTCGGATTAGCAGATGCATATAAGGCATTGAATCAATCAGATTCTGCAACTTACTTTAATAGATTGGGATATCATGAATCAAAACTTACCAAAGACTATGAATATAATGCCCTTTTTGTGTTGAATGAGGGAGCTAACCTGGTAGAAAAGAAAGTTTATGATATTGGTATAGATAGTATTAATAAAGCTTTTCCAAAAATGATTTTCTATAAAAACACAGGAAATGTTTTAGCTTCTTATTATTATTTAGGAAAAGCATATGACGGATTAGGGGAAAAAAATAAGGCTGTTGAAAATTTTATTAAAGTGGATTCTATTTATAATAAAACCAAAAGAATTACTCCTGAGTTTACAAGTGGGTACCTTTATTTAATTTCTTATTTTAAAAATAAAAAAGACAAAGAAAACCAATTAAAATATCTCACTCAATACATGCATATTGATAGTATTTTGCAGAATAACTATAAAGTGCTAACTAAAAAACTGCAAAAAGAATATGATACTCCTAATTTGATTTTAGAAAAAGAAAATTTGATACAATCACTTACGAATGATCAAACCAAATCATATTGGGGTATTGGTTTATTATTTTTATTAGTAATTGCTGCAACAAGTTTCGGATTTTATCAGTATCAAATCAAAAAGAGACAGTATTCTCAATTCGAAAAAGTAATGCGTGAATCAACGAATAATACTAAAATAGAAACTATTAAAAGTAAAAAAGAAGTTAAACCTGTTAAATCCGGAATAGAAAACATTGGCATCAACGACGAACTGGTTGAACAGATATTAGAAAAGTTAAATCATTTTGAAAGAACAAAAGGGTATTTATTCTCAAATATTACTGTTCAGTCACTATCTGATACTTTTGAAACTAATAGTAAATATGTTTCTAAAGTGGTCAATGCCTATAAAGAAAAAACTTTTGTACAATATATTAATGATTTAAGAATCGAACATGCTTTACAGTGTTTAAAAGAAGATTATAAACTACAAAAATACACCATTCAGGCACTGGCAATTGAATTTGGTTTTAATAATGCCGAATCATTTTCAACTGCTTTTTATAAAAAATCAGGTATTAAACCCGTTTATTTCATCAAGCAATTGGAAAAATTAAACAAAACATAAATAACTATTGATCAATACATTAAAATATTTCATATTGTTTTCCATGTCGAAATTCAGGAATTTCGATAAATAGAAATTAGAATTAGCTATTCCATATCAAACAAAATTTATATTTGTGGAATTACATTAAAAAAAGAAGAATATGAAAACAAATAAGTCTAAAAAAGAAAGCAAAAAATTTGATTTAGAAAAAATGAATGTTACAAAATTAAAAAACTTGCATTTAATTGTTGGTGGAGGAAATCTGGAAGGTGATGATCCAGATACAGGTACTGCAACTAGTAATCGTTGTGATAAAAAAATTAAGGGAGTTGAATAAACAGCATGTAAATGAAAGCAATATATTTTATTTATTTAGCTTGTCTTATTATTTCCGGTTGTAAATCTTCAAAAGAAACTAACAATTTAAAAGCAGGAAAAGATTCGAAACAAACATGGTACTGTAAAGACTATAACATGGATAGGTTACCAGGAATTTCTTTAGATAAATGGTACAGACAAAATAAAAAGAAGGCAAAAAAAGATATTATTGTCGCAATAATTGACACACAGATTGATAAATATCATGAAGACCTCCAAGATAAAATTTGGGTCAACTCTAACGAAATTGCGAATAATAATATTGATGATGATGGTAATGGGTACATTGATGATATACAAGGATGGAATTTTGCAGCAAAAAAGGATAGTTATGTTGTTTGGGGGAATTTTGAATATGTCCGAATAGTAAGAGAGTTAAAAGCATTTGAAAATCAATCCGAAACCACAGTTTCTAAAAATGACTTATACAACTATAAGGAATATTTACGAGCAAAAAAAAAGCTGGAAGAAGAATTAAGCTATTATAGAAACAGATTAAAATCTCTGGAATATAGTACTCATATTTTCCCTATAGCCAAAGATAGCTTGAAACATTATTTCCCTAAAGAAGACTATACTTATGCACAATTGGATAGTTTGTACAAAGTTTACAAAATAAACGATAAAACTTTTCGTCAGCGAAGAGAAGATAATGACAGAGATTTGGGAGCAATGATTGGTTTCATGATGTTTAGATTAGATTCATATGAAACTACATTGGCTGATGTAATTGAAAGTAAAATTCAAACAGATTCGATCGTAAATAAAAATTTGAATATAAATTTTGATGAAAGAAAATTTATTGGAGATAATCCTGGTATTTTACAAAAAGGATACGGAAGTAAGAATATAAGTATTTCTAAAGAAGGACATAGGTCTTTTCAAGATCATAATACAAAAGTATCAGGTATTATTGCAGCCAATAGAAATAATAATACGGGTATTAAAGGAGTCGTGAATAATGTAAAAATTATGCCACTCACTATTTCTTATTCAGGAGACGAACATGATAAAGATATTGCAATGGCAGTTTATTATGCAGTTGATAATGGGGCAAAAATAATTAATATGTCGTTTATCAAAGAATTTTCGTTAAGACAACAATGGGTTTCCGAATCGTTTAAATATGCAGAAAAGCATAATGTTTTACTAGTGCATGCTGCTGGAAATGAAGGTTTTGATGTTGACAAAAATCCTACTTATCCTAGTGACAACAGTTTTGATGGCAGTAATGAAATTTGCAATAATTTTATTAATGTAGGATCAATTACCCATAAACTAGATAGCAGTTTCGTGTCTAATTTTTCTAATTATGGGAAGCAAAATGTTGATTTATTTGCTCCAGGAGACGAAATCTTCACAACGGCTGCTGGTAATACTTATAAATTTGATTCGGGGACTTCATTAGCAGCTCCAATGGTTTCAGGGACAGCAGCACTTATTTGGTCCTATTATCCTAATCTTACCGCCGCAGAGGTAAAACAAATTATATTAGATTCGGGTACATCTTATTATCTTGAAGTTATAGTGCCAGGCACAGAAGATAAAAAAGTTCCGTTTTCAGAATTATCTAAATCAGGCAAAGTTTTAAATGTTTACAATGCAATGAGGCTTGCTGAAAAGGTTAGTAAAAAAAGAAAATGAAAAAGGAGTTTAAAATTTTTCCTTTTTCGCAATATGTAGTTCGGACGCCATTATGTCCTTTATCTTTTTATTTGGAGTTATCAGAGAATTATTCCAGCGAAAAGGCGATAAGTAAATACAGAACACCTTTAATCAAAGAAGCTCTTAGCCTGACTTCGCCGGAACTGACAAATGAGCTTAATAAATGGGCGAAGGCTGATTGCTTTGATAAAAAAACAACAGCTTTAGAATTAACACTACTGAAATACATTGCCAGAATGTGTTCACGGTGTACCCCTTTTGGTTTGTTTGCCGGATGTTCCGTTGGGAAAATAGACCATGAGACAAATATTGTCTTAGAGCTTCCGGAAAAACATAAACGGTTTATCCAATTTGATATGCAATTTTGGGTGGCATTGTTACAAAATATTGCTACAGATAAAAAAGCAATTTTTCATCTTAAATATTATCCCAATTCGTCTATTTACGAATTTGGCAGCTTTTATCGATATGTCGAATATAAATACATAAAAACAAAGCGTGAACATAGTATTACAGGATTACGAAAATCTGAAGCATTAAAAGAAATAATCCTAAAAGCAAAATCAGGATTAACCATTAATGAAATGGTTCTCTTGTTAGCTGATGATGATTCTGAAAAAGAAGAAGCTACAAAATTCATTCTTCATCTTATCGATTTTCAATTTTTGATAAGCGAATTAGATCCTTCCGTAACAGGCAATAACGAAAATGACAGGGTTTTATCAATTTTAGAGAAAATTCCGAATCTAAAAGAAGAATATGAATTTTTAGAAAAAATAAATAAACAAATTTCAGATTTAGATACCTCTTTAATTCCAACAGCAAACCAATATAGAAAAATCAAGGAAGACATTCAGGAAAAAGGACTTGAATATGATGAAAAATACCTTTTTCAAACCGATTTAAATACGACTGCCATAGCAAATAGTTTAAATCAAAATACTGTAAAAAAAGTATCTCACGCACTTCAATTTTTAAACGGAATTCAACCAAAATACAAGTCTGAAAATCTTAAGAATTTCGTCAGTGCATTCTCCAAAAGATATGAATCACAAGAAATGCCGCTTATGATTGTGTTAGATACGGAAACCGGATTAGGCTATCCCTTTAATCAGGACATGAATGATTCGCATGAAATATTAGAAAATTTCTCTTTTAAACCCCAAAAAAAATCAGACGAAACGCAAAACTGGACTTCATATGATGCTGTTTTAGAAAAAAAACTGCAGGAATGCCTTAGAGGCAATGGAAAAAAAATAGACTTATCTGAAAATGATTTTCCTGATTTTGATGCTAATTTTGATGATGCTCCTGCTACATTTTCAATTTTGATTGAAATTTATCATAGTGAAAAGATAGCGATCGAATCTTCGGGAAATGTGAGTGCAGCAAAATTATTGGGAAGGTTTTGCCATGGAAATTCAGCCATTCATAATCTAACTAAAGAAATTATCCAAAAAGAAGAAGCTTATCATTCAGATAAAATTTTGGCTGAAATTGTTCATATCCCACAATCAAGAACCGGAAATATTTTGCGAAGACCTATTTTAAGAAATTATGAAATTGCTTATCTGGCAAATTCAGGCGTTAAAAAGAAAAATATTATAGATTTAAATGATTTGTATCTGTCTGTTAAAAACGATAAAATCATATTGCGTTCTAAAAAACTTGGTAAAGAAATTATTCCCTGCTTATCGAACGCTCACCATTTTTCTAATAGTAATTCGCTGCCTTTATATCATTTCCTTTGCGATTTGCAATCACAAAACACAAAGCCAATCTTTAGTTTTAATTGGGGCATTTTAGAATCACACTATACCTATTTTCCAAGAGTAGAATATAGGGAAATAATACTTTCAAAAGCCCGATGGATTATTAATAAAGCAGATATAATTTCGTTTCTGAAATTAAATAGCGCTGAGCTATTTAGAATATTTTCAGACTGGAGGATAAATAGAGGTATTCCGAATTTTGTCAATTGGGTCAATTCGGACAATACATTATTATTAGATCTTCAAACAGAAATTGGAATTCAGTTATTTTTAAAATCAACTCTAAACAAAGACAAAATTATTCTGGAAGAATTTCTATTTACCGAGGGAGAGCCGATCGTGAAGAATAGTAACGAAGAAGGATTTACTAATCAGTTTATTGTATCATATTATAAAGAAAAATCATAAATGCAAAGAATTTTTTGTTTAGGAAGTGAATGGCTGTATTATAAAATTTATACGGGTGTTAAAACAACAGATCTTATTTTACTTGAAAAACTACAGCCCATTATTTTAGAATTTAAAAAAAGAAAAATCATTCAGCAATGGTTTTTTATTCGATACAAAGATACCGATGAACATTTTAGAATTCGGTTTTTAATCGAAAACCCAACTGATTTAGCAAAAGTGATTAAAGCATTTTATGCTGTTATGAATGAATTGCTTCAGAATAATCTAGTATGGAAAATACAGACGGATACGTATAAAAGGGAATTGGAAAGATATGGGGAAGGCACAATAGAAGATTCGGAATTTTTGTTTTGGAAGGATAGTGAAATGATGCTTGAATATCTTTCAATAAAAAAAATATTTCCTAAACAAGAAATGGCACTTTTATTTAGTTTTGCCTCAATTGATTCTTTTTTAAATTCGTTTTCCTTATCTGATTTAGACAAATACAACTTAATGAACAGTTTGCAACATTCATTTAAGGAAGAATTTAAGGCTGATAAAATATTAAAAAAAGAACTTGATAAAAAGTATAGAGCACTATCTAACGAATTAGAGTGTTTTTTAACAGGAGATGCTAAAAATGATTTTCCAGATTTTTTCGAAATCATTGAAGAAAAACAAATTCAAACTGCAGAAAAGGTTTTAGAAATTAAAACCAAAATTGAAATTCCAATTAATGATTTTATCTCAAGTCATATTCATATGATGGTAAATAGACAATATACCTCTAAACAAAGAATGTACGAGCTGATTATTTACGATCATTTGTACCGGTATTATAAAACTATTGAACACAGAAAACCCCAATCTGCAATAAAAAAATCCCAAACTCAAATATAAGTTGGAATTTGGGATATTTATAAACTGGGATTTTAATTACTTCGTAAGATCCAGTTTTTCTGCAAAATAATCACAGAAATCTTTCATCGTATCTGCCATTTTTTCGTCATCTGTAGCTCGTTTAAAAGTATCCGACATTGCGACTAATGTTTGATGAAAGAAAATTTTCATTTCATCTACCGGCATATCTTTTGTCCATAAGTCAATTCGCATGCTTTCTTTAGCTTTGCTGTCCCAGATAGAAAGCATAATCGCTTTTGCTTCTTCTGCTTCTACTCCTC
>Ga0307414_10001541_pt1 | contig 11993 bp, 12 predicted proteins | sample DK1Ometagenome_FD_203804 | JGI IMG/M metagenome (GOLD analysis project Ga0307414, IMG submission 203804) | Maize rhizosphere microbial communities from greenhouse at UC Davis, California, United States - DK15-O-3 | ecosystem: Host-associated > Plants > Roots > Rhizosphere > Soil | place: USA...
TAATACAGGGCGAAAGTGGCTCAGGTAAAGAGGTGTTTTCACATATTATTCATCAATTGAGTGCACGTAAGCACGGGCCTTTTATTGCAGTCAATTGTGGAGCGATTCCTGAAGGAACGATTGATTCGGAGTTATTTGGTCACGAAAAAGGTTCTTTTACAGGGGCACATGAAGCGCGTAAGGGTTATTTTGAGGTGGTTGATGGAGGAACTATTTTTTTGGATGAGGTAGGTGAACTCCCAATGAATACGCAAGCCAGATTGTTACGCGTTTTGGAATCTGGCGAGTATATCCGTGTAGGATCTTCGAAGGTCCAAAAGACAAATGTTCGGGTGGTAGCAGCAACAAATGTAGATGTTTTTGAAGCGGTGAAAAAAGGAAAATTCCGTGAGGATCTATATTATCGTTTGAATACCGTGCCACTACGTATACCTTGTTTGCGCGAACGTAAAGAGGATATTTATTTATTGTTCCGTAAATTTGTTGTAGATTTTTCAGACAAATATCGGACACCAGGGATCCAGTTGACCGCGGATGCGCAGGAGCTCCTGGCAAGCTATAGCTGGCCGGGTAATGTACGGCAATTGAAAAATATTGCGGAGCAGATAGCTGTTTTGGAAAAAGAGCGTGTAATTAACGCTGCAATCCTCCGGAATTATTTACCAGTAGAATCTAGTGCCTCGAATCTTCCGATGTTCGTAAAGGGTCAAAATAAGGAGGATTTTTCGGAAAGAGATCTCCTTTATAAAGTCCTATTTGATATGAAAAAGGATATGGTAGATTTAAAAAAATTGGTAGTAGAACTGCTCCAAAATGGTAATAGTTCTGCAACATTTGATCGAAACACACCTTATATTAATCAGCTTTATCAGGAAGTGGTGCCCAATACGTCACAATTATATCAAGAGGAAAACAAACATCCGTCCACACTTACGATCCATAATCCGACTAATGTAAATACGAGTAATTCCTATAGGGGAATAAATACGCAGGATGCAGAGGAAGTAGAAGAATCTCTTTCACTGATAGATAAAGAATCTGATTTGATCAAGAAGGCATTGAAAAAATATAAAGGTAAGCGGAAAGCAGCGGCACAGGAGCTCGGGATTTCTGAAAGAACTTTATATAGAAAAATTAAAGATTTAAATTTAGAATAGTAATTTAGTTGTATGTCAAAAGCTGCTGTTAGAAGTGCGTTACATATCTTGTTTGCCACAGTACTTATTTTGTGTATACAGGGATGTGGAGTGAAATACAGTTTTACTGGTGGATCAATCCCTCAGGGGATGAAAACCTACACGGTGTTATACTTTGAAAATATATCTCCGATGGTATACGCGACATTGGGACAGAATTTTACGGAAGGTCTAAAGGAACGGATTCGTACGCAATCTTCTTTGAGTCAGGTTAACGATGATGGGGATGCAATTTTTGAAGGTTTCATTACGAATTATGCCATTACTCCAGCTGCAGTAGAAGCGGGCGGACTGGATAGAGCTGCATTAAACCGTTTATCTATTACTGTAAAAGTAAAATATACAAATAAATTGGATGCAACCGGCGAAAGTAATTTCGAAGATTCTTTTACACAGTTTAAAGAATTTTCTGGATCGGATGTTACTTCGCAAGAGGCGGCATTAAATGAAGATATTATTAAAATGTTAACGGAGGATATTTACAATCGAGCATTCGCTAATTGGTAGAAGATATTTTAATTAATATATGAAGAATCTTAATACGGCATATCAACCACTTTATGTGCAGGCACTAAAGGATCCATTACGGATCGAGCAATCAACTCTAGAGGAGCTAATTGTTAAATATCCGTATTCGCAGCCGCTTCGTTTTGCGTTAGCAAAAAGGAACCATCTGTTGTCTGATTCTTCGGATACTCAGCAAACAGCGATTTTGTTTGCGCCCAATGTAAATTGGTTATGGGATTTTGTAAATCGCCCGATAGGTCAAGAAGAAGAAGAGCTACGCGTTGAAGAGGAGAAATACATTTCGTTTACCGATGTTGATGAAAAGGAAAATGCGGATAACGAGGAAGCACAAGTGGACTTTTCCGAAATAGGTGGAGACGGTGAAAATGATGAAAACGTTGAGGAGAGTAAAGTCTTAGAAAACCTTATCCAAGGGAGTGTCTCCTCTGCTAACTTTTTTGTGTTCGAAAGCAAAAATGAAGTCATCAATGATTCAGCTCTTGAAGACGCTATTACTATTAAAGAAGAAGAGGAAGTAAATATCAGTTTGTATAATGATGAGCTGATGCCTTATAGTTTTAGATGGTGGTTACATAAGACAAGATTGGAATATGCGGAGACCTACCAGCCTTTTGCAACTCCAACGTTTCCAGAACCTCATAGAAGGCCTTTTGATCCTCAAAAAATTGGCGAAGCTATATTGGATCAACAGATTAAAGAGAGTATATTTCACCTGCAGGATCCTGAAGTAAAGCTTAGTGAGGCGACAAAAATAAAACCCGTACCGTATAATCCAGCACCTAAGAAGGTAGACGAGGTGATTGAAAAGTTTATTCGCGAGGATCCGATTATACATCCGCCATCTCCCGAGCAATTGAATACCGAGAATAAGGCAAGACAGAGTGCAGAGGATAACTACACGTTGGTTACGGAAACGCTGGCGAATATTTATGCAGACCAAAACTTGTACTTGAAAGCGATTGAGGTCTTCAAGAAATTAATTTTGAAATTTCCAGAAAAAAAATCGTATTTTGCGAGCCGAATTGAAGAATTAGAAAAAAATATATAATTAATAGAAATAAAAAAATGACGACTTTATTCATTATCCTGATTGTTTTAGTAAGTATTTTATTGGCATTTTTTGTGTTAATACAAAACCCAAAAGGAGGAGGTTTATCATCAGGATTTTCAGGAGGATCTAATTTGATGGGGGTACAACGTACAGGTGATTTTTTGGAAAAAGGAACTTGGACATTGGTGATTGCTTTAATGGTTTTTTGTTTGGCAATTAATATTGTTGGACCTTCAACAGGAGGAAATAGCGGTGGGTTGAGCGATCAAATTGAAGCGCCGGTACAAAATAGCCCTTCATTGAATCTAAATAACGCAGCACCTACTACGGGCTCGGATCCTGCAACTGCTCCGGACTCGGTAAACTAACGAAAAAAATATTTATAAAGCCTTGCATAAGTAATTTGCAAGGCTTTTTTTCTGAAAGTGTCGGTATACAAAATGACCGTAGTAACCTTCATGAGTCTTTCATAGTTATTGATGATAGATTCATGAAGGTTTTATGTTATTACATGTTCTGTCAGGATGACACATTGACTAGGTGCATTGCTGTCATAAATTTTATATTTTGTGAAAAATTGTCCACAAAATTTCTTTTTTGGCGAGTTGGCATAATTGGTGATACTTAAAGGTACAATCAAGTAACATAAAAAATAAAAGTATAATTATGGCATTAAGTATTAAACCTATCGGAGACAGAGTAGTAGTTGAAGCTGCTCCTGCAGAAGAAAAAACAGCATCAGGATTATACATTCCTGACACAGCAAAAGAGAAACCATCTCAAGGTATTGTCGTGGCAGTAGGTTCCGGTAAACCCGAAGAGCCGCTTACAGTTAATGTAGGTGACAAAGTGTTATACGGAAAGTATGCTGGTACGGAAATCACTTACGAAGGAAAAGAATATTTAATTATGCGTGAGTCTGATATTTACGCTGTCTTATAAGTAAGTAATTAAGTAGTAACAAAAAATTAAGAAATAAATAGGATGGAGTCTCAATACTCCTATCTAAATACTCAATTCTAACATAAAATGGCAAAGCAAGTAAAATATAATGTAGAAGCGCGTGAATCTCTAAAAAAAGGAGTTGATACGTTAGCAAATGCAGTAAAAGTGACATTAGGTCCTAAAGGACGTAACGTAATTATCGAGAAAAAATTTGGATCTCCTTCGATCACCAAAGATGGTGTTACCGTGGCAAAGGAAATCGATTTGAAAGATGCTATCGAGAATATGGGTGCACAGATGGTTAAGGAAGTTGCCTCTAAAACTGCTGATCAGGCAGGAGATGGTACGACTACCGCTACTGTGCTGGCGCAAGCCATCGTTGCTCCGGGTATCAAATCGGTCGCAGCGGGTGCAAATCCGATGGATTTAAAACGCGGTATTGACAAGGCTGTTGCTGCGGTAGTGGCTAACCTGAAAACCCAATCTCAAGTTGTTGGTCAAGACAATAACAAAATTAAACAAGTGGCATCTATCTCTGCTAATAATGACGATGTAATCGGTTCATTAATTGCTGAAGCTATGCAAAAAGTGGGTAATGATGGTGTGATCACTGTGGAAGAAGCGAAAGGTACCGAGACAGAAGTAAAGACAGTGGAAGGTATGCAATTTGACCGTGGTTATTTATCACCGTACTTTGTTACAAATTCTGATAAAATGGAAGCGGAATTGGAAAACCCTTACATTTTGATCTACGATAAGAAAATCAGCAACATGAAAGAGTTGTTGCCTATCTTGGAAAAACAAGTTCAAACAGGTAAACCGTTGTTAATTATAGCAGAAGATTTAGACGGAGAGGCGTTAGCTACATTGGTAGTAAATAAAATTCGTGGTTCACTGAAAGTAGCTGCTGTTAAAGCGCCTGGTTTCGGCGATCGCCGTAAAGCGATGCTAGAAGATATTGCTATACTTACAGGTGGTACCGTCATTTCGGAAGAAAGAGGATATAAATTAGAAAACGCTGAGCTAGAATACTTAGGTCAGGCAGAGAAAGTGGTTGTTGACAAAGACAATACTACAGTAATCAATGGGTCTGGTAATGCAGATGATATCAAAGGTCGCGTTGCTCAAATCCGTACACAAATCGATACAACTACTTCTGACTATGATCGTGAAAAATTACAAGAACGTTTAGCTAAACTTTCTGGTGGTGTAGCGGTATTGTATGTAGGTGCTACTACAGAAGTAGAAATGAAAGAGAAAAAGGATCGTGTTGATGATGCGTTACACGCTACCCGTGCGGCAGTAGAGGAAGGTATCGTTGCTGGTGGTGGTGTTGCTTTCATTCGTGCTACAGATTCTTTAAAAGAACTTAGAGGTGCTAATGAAGACGAAAATATCGGTATCGATATCATTAGACGTGCGATTGAGGAGCCTTTACGTCAGATTTGTTTCAATGCAGGTATCGAAGGTGCTGTGATTGTTCAGAAAGTAAAAGAAGGTACAGGTGACTACGGATACAACGCACGTACTGATGTGTTCGAAAATTTGATTGGTGCAGGTGTTATTGATCCAACAAAAGTTTCGCGTGTCGCATTAGAAAATGCTGCTTCAGTAGCATCTATGCTATTAACTACAGAATGTGTGTTAGCAGATGAAGCGGATGAGAACCCAAGCGCTGGTGCTCCGCCTATGGGTGGTGGCATGGGCGGAATGATGTAGTGATTGTTCGAACTCATAATAAAAAGTCCCCTTCCAGATATTTGGAAGGGGATTTTTTATTAAACTATGTTTCTAATGATGGTGAAGGCGATTATCAATACTAATAAAATCTGAATGGCGCGATATCCATATAAGAATTTACGTAACTTAAGCTCCTTTGAGGTCGGTTTGGGTACAAGTTGTAGGTAAAAACCTGTTACGATATAAGGTGCCAGAAAAAACAACAATTGATTTTGTGCGAAAGCTTGGGCCAACTGACCATTTAAAAGGTAATGAAGTGCACGCTGTCCCCCACAACCGGGGCAGTCCAGTCCCGTCGCATGCTTAACAGGGCATTTTGGAAATAATGCATGTTCGATCGGATTAATGTATTTATAGAGCAAAAGTAACCCAACTAACCCTAAAAATATCAATACGAAAAAGTATAATCTTTTAGAAGCCATCAGACAAGCCTGCAAATATTGCTAACCCAAATATGCCAAAATAACCTATCCACAGTAATACAGATGCACCGATATTAATCAACATCCATTTCTTCGCATTAGCTGAATCTGCTTCTGCTCCTATAATATCTCCTGCATAGAATTTTTTCTCTACGCGTGACGCGTAAATAATAGCAGGAATTCCCAAAGGCCAGCAACAAAAGATCGTCGTCAAAATTGTTTCGACCAAGTAGGTTTTCGGTGGTCTTTGGTAATTGGCTGCCGATGACTGAGAGGATGTATATTGCTGTGTTGTCGATTCAAATTCCTCTGATCGAGGAATGGAAGGTGGGTTTATAGAATCGTTTTTGAGTATGCTTCTTAATTCCGGAACTTCACCGGCTTTCGTCCATGTAACAAGATCCTCTGTCCAAATCAAGGTATTCGGACCTATATTTTTAGCACTCAACTCTTCTAGGGTAAATGGTCCATAAGAATTATTACCCTCTGTATAATGATATTTTTTCATTGGTGAAGTTTTGTTTAGTATCTTACTAAGAATAAAGTTAAATAAAAAGCTTTGCATTCACGAACCTAACATCGGTTCTCTTCGCTTCGGCTTTTGAGAATCTATTTACGGAGGAATATAATTGAATAATGTCGAATAGAAAAAATACAATTTGTAATTTGCTTGGAACATCTTTTGTCCTAACAGTAATCAAGATCAGCTCAAACTATGGATTTTAATAAATACAATCGAAGAAATTTCATAAGAACAGTGGCCGGGCTATCTCTCGTAACCCCTTCTGTCGGAAGGAGCTTCTCACGAAAGCTGGCCATCGCCGACAAACGGGCGTTTATTGACCGACTATTGCCCGCTATCAAAGGCGGAGGTTTCGCAATGGACGATTATTGGATCTGGGATCCATCGGTCATCAAAGGCCCAGATGGCAAGTACCACATGTTTGCTTCTAGGTGGAGCAAGCGATATGGTTTCGGAAACTGGGTGACAAATTCGGAGGTTGTTCGGGCAATTTCCGATCGCCCAGAAGGACCGTATTCTTTTGTGGAGGTTGTTCTTCCGGCTAGGGGAAAACAATTTTTCGATGGCTGTACGACCCATAACCCACGTATTGTAAAGTCGGGAAAATACTATGTCCTGTACTATTTCGGGAATACCTATAAGGATCCCGCTCCTTCATTCGAGGAAGATGTTTGGTCAACAGGTCTTGCACAGAAGGCGTGGATGAACAAGAGGGTGGGGATGGCCTATGCGACATCTTTGGATGGTCCGTGGGTGCGATCGGAGCGACCTATCATCCTGCCAAGGCCGGGTAAGTGGGATGCTTCCATAACTTCCAATCCATCTCCCGTGGTCCTGCCCAACGGGGAAGTCTATCTGATCTATAAATCTTCTGCGATCAACTATGATCCTCCGCTTCTTTTGGGTGCTGCGAAAGCTAAAACGTTCAGCGGTCCCTATGAACGATTATCGAATGAACCAATCTTTTCCTTCCATACTGAAGATAGAGCCGAAAATGATGTCGAGGATCCGTTTGTATGGTGGTCAGGGGGCCGTTATGAACTAATCATGAAAGACCGCTTTGGACATATCTGCGGAGAAGAGGGAGGTGGGATTCATGCCTATTCGCGAGATGGGCTCAAATGGGAATTGTCTGATCCGGTTAAAGCTTATTCAAGACATATCAAATGGGACGACGGAACAAAAACCGTTCAGGCGAACTTCGAAAGACCATTTCTTTTGTTCGAGGACGGGAGGCCTACCCATCTTTTTGCCGCGACGGGGAGTGGTTCTGGAAGCTATCAGTTCGACAAGACGTGGAATATGGTAATTCCCCTGGCGCCGTAATGTGTTTGGGAAATCAGCGCTTATAACGTGGCGACTGCTTCTGTCGACCAGTCAAGCTGAAGAGGGGGTAGTGAGAATGCTTAAAAAAAAGAGTTTTGACTGTAAGAAAATAAAAAAGGTCTGCAAGCTTGGTTTGCAGACCTTTTGTTGTAATCTTTTGTAGCCCGTAGGGGAATCGAACCCCTGTTTCTAGAATGAAAATCTAACGTCCTAACCCCTAGACGAACGGGCCATTGCTCTTTCGGTGTGCAAATATAGAATTTAAAAAGAATATTTAAAAATTAATTTAAAATTTTATAAAAATTTAGTCAATTCGCTCATTTCTATTTCCTGATGAGAAGCATTATATAAGCATGTCTTGCCTTTTACCACCAGTATCTGAGGAGATTCATGCTGTACTTCCCATAATTCTGCTATTTTATTGGACAAAGAACGGTAGGTTATCAGGTCCAGATAATAGAATTTCGCACCTGCAGGAACTAGTTTCTTTTCAAATTCTAGGCTTCTTTTTGCCATGCTACTCACGGGACAGCGCGTACTATGTTTAAACAGTACCACGATTTCATTTTCCGTATAAATTGTGTTCAATTGGTCTAATGTAGAAAGTGTAATCCAATTCATGATTAACGATAATTATAAAGTTGTGAATTTACCTTCCTCCATATCTGTGAATGCGGCCACTGTAGTGAATGTGCAATCTTTTGAAGGTCTGGTAGCGTGTTTAAAAATGGTTGGAAGGTGCAGTCCTCCACCTACGTCCTTATATCCACTTATGGAGTAGGTGTTTTGGTTAGTCTCCGATCGAGTGATTTGTCCCGAAATATTTAATGTTATTTTTCCATTAAATGTTGATCCGTCAAAAAGTTGTGCACTTGAAATCGGGACTACGGTTGTCTTTTCTGCATTTATTATCTTTTGAGAAGGAGTTCCAGCTATTGTACTACCTTGGTCAAAAGAGGATGGTAGAAATAGTAATTTTACATCTTCAAAAAATTGTTCAATTATTTGAGGTAGATGAGATGAAGTAAGCGTTTTCGAATCTTTAGCTTTTACTCCATTTATATATAGCTTGTCTAATTGTTTGGTTTTATAATTGAACAACAAAACTATATGATGGTTTGATGCGGTTTTTCCTTCAAATCTGCAACGGGCATTCGATTTGTCAATCAAGAATGTTCTTTCGGAAGTTAAGCGCTCTGTGATCTCATTGCCATGGGAAGTGAAAAGAATAAATTTTGTGGATTCCCATGTCGATTTACCTCCAATACCTTCCCATACCGATGCCAGACCGATATTTTCCTGCGCCATTAAGTTTGTAGAGTGTTCAGTCAGTACTACGAACAGTACCAACGTGATTTTAAGATAATTCATATTCTGGAATTTAGTCTCCTGAGGGAGAGTGACCTACTATGATATCGCTTTTATCGCGTCCTTGATTTCTTTTTTGGGTAAGTGCTGTATGCAGCACAGGTGGCGTGTGAGCCACATGAAGAGAGTACCGTTGTGCCAACGATAAGCAATCCTAACAAAATGAGTGGAAAATATTTCATGTCTAATCAAGTTCAAAAATAATACCAACTAGAAAGTTTTATGAATATGTGCCATTTGGATGGCTGTAACAGCGGCTTCTTCACCTTTGTTTCCATGTATACCGCCTGCACGATCAATAGCTTGCTGTTGGTTATCTGTAGTTAATACGCCAAATATAACCGGTTTATTGTATTTAATACTAACATTACTAATCCCATTGGCCACAGCATCACAAATAAAATCGAAATGTCTTGTTTCGCCTTGGATAACACAACCTAAGCAGATGATAGCGTCAAACTTGTTGTCACGTAAAATAATATCTGCTCCGGTAATTAGTTCATAACTACCAGGAACTTCAACTACTGTAATGTATTCTTCTGAGGCTCCGTGTTTCATTAGTCCGTCAATTGCGCCATTTAACAGTGCTCCAGTGATCGTGGCATTCCACTGGGCTACTACGATTCCAAATTGAAAGCCAGTAGCACTCTTTACATCAATATGCGAAAAATCAGATAAATTTTTTATTCTACTTGCCATAGGTAAGCTAATTAAAAAGGCTGCCTATTGTAAAGCAGCCTTGATTTATAATACTTTTTTTAATTATTGTTTAGCCTGAACGCGACCTATTAAGCCATCAATAGTTGAGGCTTCCTGGCTTTCAGGAAAATCATTGCGAATACGAGTATACGCTTCTTCGGCACTTTTGTAATCATTCAACTGCTCATGTACTAATCCTAGTTTCTTCAAAAACAGAGGTGTTGTGTAAGAGTTGGTCGCCTTAGTGGCTGCTTTTTTGTAAAATTCTGCCGCTTTTTTATAATCGTGGCTCTCTGAATATGCATCACCCACCATACCTGTAACCAACGGATCTAATATCTCGCTTCCCGTATCAGAATATTTTTGAAGGTATTTAATTGCTTCTTGGAAATTACCTTGACGCAAATAGAGGCCACCTAAGTAAGCGTTGGCTATGTTCGCAGATTTGGTGTTCGAATATTCATCTGCGATTTCTTTGAATCCTAAGAACGACCCGTCCCCGTCAATAGCTCTCTTCTGTAGAGAATCGATTAAGGCATATTCTTCTGCTTTATACATCGCATCTGCAGCAGTTTCAGCTCTTGGTGCGAGATATAATTTTTGATAACCAATATATAATAATATAAGTACCAGTATACCACCAATAATAAAAGTGATGCTTTTTTGGTTATCCTGAAAAAATGAACCTTTTTTCTCTGTTGTATTGTTGTTCGTTGACATTAGTTTTATTTAAATAATAATACGGAATGCAAAATTACACTTTTCTCAACCACTTACAAGTGTAATTTGCATAAAATGCTAATAATATGATTTTTACTTATTGAATGATCTGCTCTCGATCTAATTGCTCATAAATTGAGTTTTGGCTTCTAAATTCAGGTACTATCGCTTTCATTTGACGTACAATATTCAGATTGTTTTGCGTTTTAATTACCTCAAATAAAATAGAAAGTTGCTGATTGATGGCGTCAAAGTTGTTTTCTCTAACTTTAGCAATCATTATTTTTTGATGATGGGTGGGGAGTGTGTTTTCAAGGTCATTTAATAACTCCTCATACAATTTCTCACCGGGACGGAGTCCTGTGAATTTTATATCGATATCCTGATAGGGGATGTAGCCGGATAGTTTTATCATCTTCACGGCTAAATCGACGATTTTGACAGACTTTCCCATGTCAAAAACAAAAATTTCTCCACCATTTCCCATACTGCCCGCTTCGATTACCAACTGGCACGCTTCGGGTATGGTCATAAAATAACGAGTTATCTCAGGGTGGGTGACGGTTAAGGGACCGCCTTTTTCAATCTGTTCCCTAAAACGAGGTATCACCGAACCGTTTGATCCTAATACATTTCCAAAACGCGTGGTGATAAACTTTGTATTAGCTTTTCCTTTCTTTTGTAAGGTATTGTTCAAGGACTGCACATAAATTTCGGCAATCCTTTTGGTGGCTCCCATAATGTTCGTTGGGTTGACAGCCTTATCGGTTGATACAAATACAAATTTTTGGACCTCAAACTCGACAGATAGATTTGCCAAATTGTAAGTTCCAATAACATTTGTACGTACCCCTTCTATGGGATGATTTTCCATCATCGGGACATGTTTATAAGCGGCGGCATGATACACGTACTGTGGTTTGAACGTCTCGAAGAGCACCCGCATGCGGTCTAAATTTTTTACATCTGCGATGAAGGAGTGGTAGACTTGATTCTTAAAGTTTTCTTGTAGATCCAACTGTAGATTATGTAATGGTGATTCCGCCTGATCGCACAATATGATTAATTGAGGCTCATATTTGCCCAATTGTTTCGCAATTTCGCTCCCGATAGAACCTGCAGCGCCGGTTACCAATACTCTTTTCCCCCTGAGTTTTTCTAGGATTGAGTCATTATTTATTTTGATGGTAGATCGTTCAAGTAAATCTTCAATTTTCACTTTCTTAATCTGGTTGGGGGTTAAGTCTCCATTCATGATGTTCTTGATAGGAGGAAGGGTCAATACGTGTACATCGTTTTCTAAACAAACATCAATGATTTCTGATTTTTTTTCTGGACTAACGGCGTGCGTGGCAAAAATTAATTCATCGACCGTCAATTTTTTAAGCAATTTGGAAAGATCATTGGTGCCATAAATTTTTACGCCATCAATAGATTTACCTATTTTGGATGTGTTGTCATCTAGATATCCAACG
>Ga0307414_10001542_pt1 | contig 11978 bp, 12 predicted proteins | sample DK1Ometagenome_FD_203804 | JGI IMG/M metagenome (GOLD analysis project Ga0307414, IMG submission 203804) | Maize rhizosphere microbial communities from greenhouse at UC Davis, California, United States - DK15-O-3 | ecosystem: Host-associated > Plants > Roots > Rhizosphere > Soil | place: USA...
CCGATTTCCTTGGTCACGCCCCAGTCTTCGTTGAGCAGGTTCAGGAAGTTGTAGACGTCCAGGCGGACAACGGCCTTGTGCTCCTTGAAGAAGCCCGGCAGTTCCTGCTGGATGCCCAGGTCGAGCTGGTTGACCCACGGCAACCGGGTGGCATTGCGCCCGGCAACCTGGCCGCGATTGGCCTGCAGGTACGGATTGTTGGAAATGAATTCCTGGAATGCCTGGATCTGCGCGGGAGTGGCCGAGCCATAGCTCACGTTCGGATCGTTGAGCAACGGGATGTAGGCAGGATCCTGGAAGATGCCGTCGCCATTCGCGTCGCCATTGACCAGCCAGGTATACGGCAGGCCATCACGACCGTTGTAGTACGCGGAAATGCTGGTCTTGTAATCGCCGAAGAAGGCATGTTCCCAACCCAGGGAGGCTTTGATGGAGTTGGGGACCTCACGACTGGCGGTGCTGACGATTTCCTCGTTCGGGTTCAGGCGCGACACGAACTGGTAGCTGGACCACGCATTCGAGCTGGCATCGGAACCCACTTCGGTCGCCCTGGTGTAGGTATAGCTGATGTTGCCGTACCAGCCGTTGGCCAGCGGCTTGCTCAGTGCGAAGGTCACTGCCGTGGAGGCACCCTCGTCGGTATTGCCCAGCAACGTGGACTGGTTGCTGAAGGCCGGGTTCCTGTCGCAGTTCTTGTTGGAACCGGACGTCGACCCGCCGAGCGTGCACCAGTAGCTGTTGCGGCCATCGGCCAGGGTTCCCTGCACTTCGCCGATGTTGAGCGCCTGGTAGAAAGCCGCATCCTTGGCGCGGATCGTCTGGATCTCGACCGAGCCGATCAGCTCGTACCACGGCAATTCGGCGTCATAGGCCAGGCTGGCCTTCCATACGGTCGGCAGCTTGAAATCCGGGTCGATGACGTCGATCAGGTTGGAAGGAGCGCCGCTGGCCGGGACATTCTGGTTGTACGGGTCGGCGCTGAACGGAGCGTCGGCCGGGTCGAACACGGTGTAGTTGAGTGCCGTCACGCCACCGTTGTTCTGGTAAGGATTGGCCAGCCACACGAACGGCGGCACGCTCTGGAACGCGCCGACGCCACCACGCAACTGCGAGTAGCGCGGCGTGTCGAAGCTGTAGTTGAACGAGAACCGCGGCAGGACGACCTTGTTGTCCGATCCCAGCTTGTAGTCGTTGGGGAAACCGAAGGCCTCCTCGAAGCCGGGCGCCCGCACCGGGGCCTTGTCGGCCTTCGGGATGTTGACGCGCACGCCGTAGGTCAGCGACAGCTTGTCGTTGACCTGCCAGGTGTCCTGCAGGAACGGGCTGACCTGGGTGTATACCAGCGCGGCGGCCGTATCCTCGACCCCGTAACCCGGGGCCGGCAGGCGCAGGTTGTACCTGTTGTATTCGCCGTTGGCGAAATCCTCGAGGCTGCCGAACCTGTAGGCGCCGTGCATGGCCTTGCCGTACAGGTTGAACACGTCGTGGCGCATGTAGTCGAAGCCGCCCTTGATGGTGTGGTCGCCGGCGTAGTACGTGCCGGACAACGAAGCGGCGAACCGCTTGGTGTTGATCTGGTTCTCGTGGCGGTTGTCATCCTCGCCGAGGAAGATGGAGCCGCCGTTGGCGGTCTCGATTTCCACTTCCGGCTGGTTGATCGGGTTGCCGTTGACCTGGTCGAACTTCTGCTGGCTCAGCTTGAGCTCGGTGGAGAAATTCTCCGTCCAGTCGCTGAAAAGTTGCAGCGAGGTGTTCTTGGTGATGTTGTCGATGTTGTACCAGTGGCTGGTCAACACCACGTTCTCGGGGAAATTGTCGTACGGCGAAGGACGGAATTCCTCGGTCTGCTGGTAAGTCAGGCTGGCGCGGTGGAAATCGTTGATGTTCCAGTCCAGCTTGGCCAGGTAGCGCTTGTTGTCCAGGTTGACGCCGGTGGCGCCATAGACGCCCGGGAACAGGCCCAGGCCGGTGGCGATGTCGATCGCCTCGTCGATTTCGGCCTGGGTGACGTTACCGTTGGCCACGCCGTCGGAGGAGGATGCGCCGCCGAAGTTCTTGATGGTCTGCTCTTCGTACGAGGCGAAGAAGAACAACTTGTCCTTGAGGATGGGGCCGCCGATGGTGAAGCCCGTGGTCTCGTCGTTGTCGAACAGGCCGTATGCTTCGCCGTCGCGCTCGCCGACCATGCTGCTGGCGTCCTTCAGCGCGTAGTACACCGAGCCATGGAAATCGTTGGTACCCGACTTGGTGACCGCATTGACGGTGGCGCCCACCGTGTCGGAGGCGACGTCGTAATCGCTGACCTTGAGGTCGTAGGCGGCGATGGTATCCACCGAGATCGGGGAACCGACGTAGGGCATGCCGTTGGCGTTCAGGCCGAAAGGGTCGCCCTGCGACAGGCCATCGACGGAAATGGTGTTGTAGCGGTTGTTCACACCGGCAACGGAAATGGCGCCCGAGCCCTGGTCGGTCACCTGGATGCGCGGATCGAGGCGGGCGACGTCGTCCATCGACCGGTTGGCCTGCGGGGTGAGCTCAAGCCGACGGCCACTGACCGAGGTGCCCATGCCCTTGTTGTCCGGATTGAAGGTATCCAGCAGGCGCGAGGCCGTGACAGTGACCGCTCCCAGGTCGGTCGCCGCGGCGCCCACCTGTGCGTTGACGGCATTGACCTTGTTCAGATCGAGGTACACGCCTTCTTCGGTCTTGTTGCCAGCGGCCGAAGTGATGCTGACGGTGTACGGACCGCCGACGCGCAGGCCGCGTGCGGTGTAGCGGCCGCTGGCATCCGTGGAGGCGCGGCTGACCGTGCCGGATTCGACGTGGGTGATGACCACTTCAGCGCCCGTGACCGGCTGGCCGCTGCTGTCGGTGACCAGGCCGCCGACACCGGCGGACGTGCTCTGGGCGAAGGAAGGCGCCGCGGCGAGCGCGACCACGAGACCAAGGGCGATCTTGGACATCCGGAAACGGGATTGATTCATTTGGTAAGCCTCAATGCAAGGTTTTGGCGATGGCGGAACGGCTGGACTAAAAGCAGGCTCGAGCTGGCCCTGGGGGCTGGCTGGCGGGGGACGGACGGGGTTCCCTGGGCCTGCGCGGTGATGCTGCGAAGGTTAATAAGAGGTTAACACGATAGGCCGGATTTGTGACCGGCTAGTGACAATTTCGTGGGCCCACGCAGGCCACGCGAGTCATTGCCAAGCCAACCTGAAGCCAGCTAAATGTTGGGTGGCGAGAGTTTCAGGTAAGTCCCTATTCCGTCTAGGAACATCTGCACGGAAATAGCCACCAGCAGCATGCCCATCAGGCGTTCGATCGCGATCAGGGCACTGCGACCCATCCACTTGTACAGAACGGTCGCCGAAAACAGGATCACCGCGGTCGCACCCCAGGCGATCATCAGGGCCAGGCTCCAGTCCCACAGCCGGCCGGGCTCGTTGCTGCCCATCAGCATCACCGCGGCCATGCCGGAAGGACCGGCCACCAGGGGAATGGCCAGGGGCACGATGAAAGGCTCGCCGCCGGGAAGCTCGCCCATCAGTCCTTCCGGGCGCGGGAAGATCATGCGGATGCCGATCAGGAACAGCACGATGCCGCCAGCGATCTGCACCGATTCCTGGCGCAGGTGCATCATTTCCAGGGCGTACTTGCCGCCCCACAGGAAACCCATCAGTACGCCAAGCGCGATCAGCAGTTCACGGACCAGCACCGCCCGTTGGCGCCTGGGCGCCAGCGGCTTGAGCACGCTCAGGAATACCGGGATGTTGCCGAGCGGATCCAGGATCAGGAACAGCAGCAGCGCCGCCGAAAGCACGGTCACGCGCGGACGCTCCAGACCCGGCCACGATGTTCCGCACCGGCCGGCGACAGCAGGGTCACGCAGGCCTCGGCATAGTCGGCCGGATCCCGCGCCTGCGCGTCTTCGTCCTCGGCATAGGCCCTGGCCCGCAGGGAAGTCCGCATCGGCCCCGGTTGCAGTGCCGCGACCCGCACGCTGGAGTTTGCCAGCTCCGCGTGCAGCATCCCGACCATCGCGCCAAGCCCGTGCTGGGCCAGGCCATAGCCACCCCAATAGGCCCGCCCTACCCGGCTCATGTCGTCCAGCGCGAATACCAGCGCCGCGTCCGATGATTGCTTGAGCAACGGCAGACAGGCCTGCGACAGCCACCAGGGCGCGGTCAGGTTGACATGCACGGCGCGGGCGAAATTGGCCGGATCGGTATGTTCCAGCGGGGTGAGCCCGCGGAATTCGGCCGCGCAATGCAACACTCCGTCCAGGCGGCCGAGCTCGCGATGGAGGCGGTCGGCCATCTCGGCGTAGTCGTCCGGGGTCGCGCCCTCCAGGTCCAGCGGGTAAAGCAGCGGTTCCGACCCCAGCTTGGCACAGGCGTCATAGACCCGGTTCAATTTTGGCGGCTTGCGCCCCAGCAGCACCACCGTGGCCCCGGCGCGCGTGCAGGCTTGCGCGGCGGCACTGCCCAGACCGCCCTGCGCGCCGCTGATCAGGATCACGCGGTCGCGCAGCGCTCCCACCTCCCTGGTCGGCAAGGCAAGCAGAGTCACGGTGCCAGCGCCTCGGACACGATGCGTTGCAGCTCCCCCGACTCGAACAGCTCCAGGGTGATGTCGCAACCGCCGATCAATTCGCCGTGGATGAAAAGCTGCGGAAACGTCGGCCAGTTGGAGAAACGGGGCAGGTTGGCGCGGATCTCCGGTTCCTGCAGCACGTTGATCGTATGGATGCGTCCGGCGCCCGCGGTCTTCAACGCCTGCATCGCACGGCTGGAGAAACCGCACATGGGGAACTGCGGCGTTCCCTTCATGAAAAGCACGACCGGGTGGGTATCGACTTCGGCCTGGATGCGTTCCATCACCGGCATGGTGTTTTCTCCTGCATTGACGGCCTGCAAACCGTGGTCGGGTAAACTGCCATTGTAAGCCCTCGCACGGCATCGCCGTTGCGCCGAACCATCCGCGGGCGTACCCACGCCCCACCCGCCTAGCACAGCAAAGGAAAAGCCATGGCCATCGAACTTCCCCCGCTTCCCTACGATCGCACCGCGCTGGAGCCGCACATCTCCGGCGAGACCATCGACTTCCATTACGGCAAGCATCACAAGGCCTATGTCGACAACCTCAACAAGCTGATCGAAGGAACCGAATTCGCCAACCTGCCGCTGGAGGAGATCATCCGCAAGGCGCAGGGCGGCATGTTCAACAACGCCGCGCAGATCTGGAACCACACCTTCTACTGGAATGGCCTGAAGCCGGCCTCCGATGGCGGCGGCGGCGAGCCCGGCGGCAAGCTCGGCGAACTGATCAACCAGGCCTTCGGCGACTTCGCCAAGTTCAAGGAGGAATTCACCAAGACCGCCATCGGCACCTTCGGCTCGGGCTGGGGCTGGCTGGTGCAGCGTCCGGACGGTTCGCTTGGACTGGTGAGCACCTCCAATGCGGCCACCCCGCTGACCGGCGAAGACACCCCGCTGCTGACCGTCGATGTCTGGGAACATGCCTACTACATCGACTACCGCAACGCGCGGCCGAAGTACGTGGAGTCGTTCTGGGCACTGGTCAACTGGGACTTCGTGGCCTCGAACCTGCGTTGAGTCCGGGCGACACTGCGACAGACTGGAAGCCGGGGCAACCCGGCTTTCTTTCTGGATGTTGCGCGTGGTCACCACCAACGCGCCAGTTCACGCCTCTTCGCGTCGAGGTGGCTGGTTTCCCGCCGCGGCGAAGGGGGGTCGGATGACCCCGCTCAGGTATCCGCCGGAAGTGTGCCGACTCCGCCGATGCGCGGGCCCGTTACTTGCGGTATCCGTTGCAGTCGAGCGTGACCCTGGTCCTGCTGGCTACCGGGAGGACGGTCAGCCGCGCAAAGCGGTGACGGCTGGGGCAACCTGTGCCTCACGGCCCAATGCCACGCCGATCCTTTGCAACGAATCGGCAAGGCGGGCAGCGTCGTCTTCGCGCAAGGTGGCATGACCCACCTTGCGTCCGGCACGCGGCAGCTTGCCGTAGTCGTGCCAGTGGCCGGCGGGTTCGGCCAGCAGCGCATCGCGGTCGGGCATGTCGCCGATCCAGTTGAGCATGCAGGCGTGGCCGAGCATGCGGGTGTCGCCCAGCGGCAGGCCGAGCACGGCGCGCAGGTGGTTCTCGAATTGCGAAACCTCCGCGCCTTCGATGCTCCAGTGGCCGGAGTTGTGCACGCGCGGGGCGATTTCGTTGGCCAGCAGTTCGCCATCGCGGCAGAACAGCTCCAATGCGAACACGCCCACGTAATCCAGCGCGTCCGCCAGCTTGCGTGCGTGGGCGACCGCGCGCGCCGCCAGCCCGGCATCGACCGTGGCCGGGGCGAGGCTGGCCGACAGCACGCCATCGACATGCCAGTTCTCGGTCAGCGGCCAGGTGCGGAATTCGCCATCGCGACCGCGCACCGCCACCACCGACAATTCGCGCTGGAACGGGATGAAGGCCTCGACGATCAGCCCCACCGATTGCGCCTGCGCGCCCAGCGCCTGCCAGGCCGCGTCGATGTCGGCCGATGACCTGATCCGGAACTGGCCCTTGCCGTCGTAGCCCAGGCGCCGGGTCTTGAGGATGCAACGGCCGCCGATACGCGCCACTTCCGCGTCCAGTTCGTCGCGGGTGGAGACTGCGGCGTACTCGCCGACCGGGATGTCCAGGCTGCGGAACAGGTTTTTTTCCACCAGCCGGTCCTGGGTCACGGCCAGTGCGCGCGGATTGGGGAACACCGGCACGCGCGCGGCCAGCCACTCGGCGCTTTCGGCCGGCACGTTCTCGAAGTCGAAGGTGGCTACGTCCACCTTCGACGCGAATTCGGTCAGTGCCGCCTCATCACGGTAGTCGCCCACCAGCAGCGGCGCGAACTGGCCGGCGCAGGCGTCGGTTTCGGTATCCATCACCAGGAAACGCAAGCCCAGCGGGGCGCCGGAAAGCGCCAGCATGCGGGCGAGCTGCCCGCCCCCAAGAATTCCGACCGTAGTCACTGCGCCGCTGGCCCGGAACTGGCGACAGGCAGGCGCGGATCGTCGTTGGCCATCACCTCGTCCGTCTGTCGTTTGCGGAATGCCTCCAGCGCAGTGGCGATGCCCGGATGATCCGACGCCAACAAGGCCGCGGCGAACAACGCGGCATTGGCGGCGCCAGCAACGCCGATGGCGAAGGTGGCCACGGGAATCCCGGCCGGCATCTGCACGATCGACAACAGCGAGTCCATGCCGTTGAGCGCCTTCGATTGCACCGGCACGCCGAGTACCGGCAGCGCGGTCTTCGATGCCAGCATCCCGGGCAGGTGCGCCGCGCCGCCGGCGCCGGCGATGATCGCGCGCAAGCCGCGTGCGGCGGCGGCGTCCGCATACGAAAACAGTACCTCTGGCGTGCGATGCGCGGAAACCACTTTCACTTCGTAGGGCACGCCCAGCGCATCGAGTTTCTGCGCGGCATGCTGCATGGTTTCCCAATCCGAGCGGGAACCCATCACGATCCCCACCAGCGGGCTTGAAGCAGTGGCGGTCATTGCCGTCCTCTCTGGAGTGAGGCAGGCCTTTGACTGCCTGCGGTCGCAAAGGCTTATTCTAGCCGTCTTCCCAGCCCGACGATGGACCCATGGACCGCAAACTGCTCGATATCCTGTGCTGCCCCAGCACGCGCCAGCCACTGGCCTTGCTCGATGCGCAGGCGCTGGACGCATTGAACCGCGCCATCGCCGCCGGCGGCGTCAAGCGCGCCGACGACAGCGTGCAGACCGAAGCCCTGCGCGAGGCCCTGATCACCCGCGACCGCAAGACCGTGTATCGCGTCGATGACGGCATCCCGGTGCTGCTGGCCGAGGAAGCCATCGCCACTGCGCAGGTCGAAGGCTTTCCCGCCAGATGAGCCGCGACTTTTCCCCGCCGTCTTCGGACGTGATCGCCAGCGATGTGGCGCGTGCGCTGGCCGAAGACCTGGGCAATGGCGATGTCACTGCGGCGTTGCTGCCGGATACGGCCGATATCGCTTATCTACTATGCAAGGAACCGGCGGTGGTCGCGGGGCGGCCGTGGTTCGATGCCTGCCATCGTGCGCTGGATCCCGACGTGGCCATCGACTGGCGGGTGGCCGAAGGCGACCACGTGGAAGCGGGCATCGTGCTGGCGACGCTGGCCGGGCGCAGCCGGGCGCTGGTCAGCGCCGAGCGCACCAGCCTGAATTTCATGCAGACCCTGTCCGGCACGGCCACGACCACCGCCCTTTACGTAGACGCGGTGCGCGGCACCCGCGCCAGGATCCTGGACACCCGCAAGACCCTTCCCGGCTTGCGGCTGGCACAGAAATACGCGGTGCGCTGCGGTGGCGGCAGCAACCATCGCATCGGCCTGTTCGACACGGTGATGCTCAAGGAAAACCATTTCCGCGCAGCAGGCTCGATCGACGCGGCCGTGCGTTCGGCACGCGCCGCCCAGCCAGAGCTGCCGCTGATCGTCGAAGTGGAAACGCTGGCGCAACTGGAAGAAGCGCTGGCCGCGGGCTGCGACCGCATCCTCATCGATGATTTCGATGCGGCCACGCGGCGCGAGGCGGTGCGGATCGCCGACGGACGCATCCCGCTGGAAGTCTCCGGCGGTGTCGACCTGGCCACGTTGCGCGGCATCGCCGAGGATGGGGTGGATTGCATTTCCATCGGCGGACTGACCAAACACGTGCATGCGATCGACCTGTCGCTGAAACTCGGCCCCGCGCCACGCTGACCACCGCCGATGCCCACCCTGATCCTGCTGATGATCGTCGGCGCCGCCGGTTTCGCCTACTGGAACGCGGCGCGCGCGGCCGCCGAACACGCCAAGCAACTCGGCCGCAACGCCTGCAGCGCCGCCGAAGTGGTCTGGCTGGACGAATCGGTGCACGCCGCTGGTATCCGGATACGCCGCAACGAGGACGGGCGCCTGGGTTTTGAGCGCAGCTTCCGTTTCGAATATTCCTACGACGGCGTGGATCGCCACGTCGGCAGGATGATATTGCGCGGCGACAGGCTGGTGTCCTTCATCGGCCCGGTCAGGCCCTCGATCGCGCCCGTCAATCTGCATTGAATCGTAAATCGTAGGAGCGCCCCATGGGCGCGAGCCCTTGCGATGCGTCACGAAGAGCTCGCGCCCATGGGGCGCTCCTACACAGGAATCGGGTTACTTCACCACGCGCAGGTGCGGACGCTTGACGGCGGCAGGTGCGTCTTCCGGAGCCGGCGTGGAAGGCGAAGGCGGCTCGTCGTCGCCCTCCGGCCCGGTCGCCCCGGCGATGTCGTCCGGCAAGGCCATGCCCTGCCCGGTTTCCCTGGCATAGATGGCCAGCACCGCCGAAATGGGCACCATCACCGGGTAACTGACTCCACCAAAGCGCGCGCTGAAACTGACCGAAGCGTTGTCGATCTGCAGGCGCACCACCGCACGCTCGGCGATGTTCAGCACCACCTTGCCTTCCTTCACCGCGCTGGAAGGCACCTGCACGCCGGGCTGGGTCGCATCGACCAGCAGGTGCGGGGTCATGTCGTTGTCGGCGATCCATTCGGACAGCGCCCGCAACAGGTACGGGCGATGGCTGGTCATGCGTGGTGTTTCGTCGGTCATCGGTTGGAGGTCAAGTCGTCCGCTGCGCGGACTGGAAAGTCGGCGACTGCGCCGCCGGTGAAGGGTAAAGCAAAGCCCCTCTCTTCACTATTTGCAGCGCCGCAGGCGCGACTTCACTCTTTACTGCGTCAAGCCGGAATCTCGCGCAGCCGCTTTTCCTGATCGGTCAGGCTGCGCAGGAAGCCGGGGTTGCGGAAGATACGGTTGCCGTAGTCCTCGATGGACTTGCCATCCTTGGGCAACGGGATGTCAAGCGAAGGCAGGCGCCAGATGATCGGGGCCATGGCGCAGTCGGCCAGGCTCATTTCCGGATTGAGGAAGAACTTGCTGGCCTTGAACAGCGGTACCGAAGCGGTCAGCAATTCCTTCAGGCGCTTGCGTCCCGCCTCGGCCTGGGCCTTGTTGCCCATCTGGATGGCCTGCACCTGCGGCACCCAGTCGTGCTCGATGCGCAGCATGGCCAGGCGCAGGCGGGCGCGGGAAAGCGGATCCACCGGCATCAGCGGCGGGTGCGGATAACGTTCGTCCAGGTATTCGCTGACCACCGACGCGGCGTACAGGACCAGGTCGCGTTCCACCAGGGTAGGCACGGAGTGATAGGGATTGAGGTCGATCAGGTCTTCGGGCGGGTTCTGCGCATCCACCGGCACCAGGTCGTAGGTCACGCCCTTGGCCGCCAGCACCAGCCGCACGCGATGGCAGAGCACGTCGTCTACGGAAGAAAACAGCGTCAAGGTATTTCGCATACGCGGACTCGCAGCCATCAGGCTCTCCGACGACCGGAACCGCCGGTCGCATCGACGCCGCCAGCCCTCTGCTGACGGTCGCCACGGCCCCGAGCGCGAATCCCCTCCGGAAAGCCGACTCCAGCTTTCCCGCTACCGCACGATCAAGCGCGGCCCTGGAAGATGCGCGTTAGTGCACGTCCTTCCAGTATTCCTGCTTCAGCAGGAAGGCCAGGAAGGTGAGCGCCACCAGGAACAGGATGACCCAGACGCCCATGCTCTGGCGCTTGAGCGCAGCCGGTTCACCGGCGTACTCGAGGAAGTTGGTGATGTCGCGGACGGTCTGGTCGAACTGCACCGGGGTCTGCGTTCCCGCCTGTACCAGCTTCAGGCCTTCGACATGGCGCTCGCCGATCTCGTCCGGCTTGCTCAATTCCGCGTGCTGCAAGCCCTGCATCTGCCACAGCGGGTTGGGCATGGAGGCATTCGGGAACAACTTGTTGTTCCAGCCGAGCGGACGGCTTTCGTCCAGGTAGAAGGACTTCAGGTAGGTGTAGATCCAGTCGCTGCCGCGCACGCGCGAAATCAGGCTGAGGTCCGGCGGCATCTTGCCGAACCACTTGGTCGCCGGATCGTGCGGCATGGAAACCTGGATCTGCTCGCCGAACTTGGCCCCGGTGAAATTGAGGTTGCCCATCACCTCCTCTTCGCTCAGGCCCAGGTCTTCGGCGATGCGCGAGTAGCGCAAGTACTTGAGCGAATGGCAGCCAGAGCAGTTGTTCATGTACAGCTGCGCGCCACGCTGCAGCGAGGCGCGGTCGCTCAGGTCGTTGCCAGCCTGCAGCTTGTCGCCGCCTTCGGCCGCGGACAGGGAAAGCGACAGCAGCATTCCGCCAGCGAAGACGGCCAGGCGCGAAATCATGTTCTTAGTCATGCGTCGTCACCCGTTCCGGCACCGGTTTGGTCTTGTCCAGCTTGGTCCATAGCGGCATGGTGATGAAGAAAGCGAAATAGAGGAAAGTCAGTACGCGGCCGATGATGGTTTCGACCGGATCGGTGCCGGGACCGGCGCCGATCTTGCCCAGCCACACGAAGCAGATCGCCAGCACGCCCAGCGCGACCTTCGAGATCCAGCCGCGATAGCGCACCGACTTCACCTTGGCTTTGTCCAGCCACGGCACCAGGAACAGCACCGCGATGGCGGCGAACATCACGATCACGCCGCTCAGCTTGTGCGGGATGACGCGCAACATCGCGTAGTACGGGGTGTAGTACCAGACCGGCTTGATGTGTTCCGGGGTCACCAGGCGGTTGGCCTCGGTGAAATTATCGTGCTCCAGGAACCAGCCGCCGAAGGCCGGGGCGAAGAAGATGATGAACGCAGCGATGATCAGCAGGAAACCGACCCCGACCAGATCCTTGACCGTGTAATACGGATGGAACGGGATGCCGTCCATCGGCTTGCCCGGATCCCAGCGGTTGCCCTTCGGTCCCTTCTTGATGTCGACGCCGTCGGGATTGTTGGAGCCGACTTCGTGCAACGCACCCAGATGCAGCACCACCAGCAGCAGCAGCACCAGCGGCAGCGCGATCACATGCAGGGCGAAGAAGCGGTTCAGGGTCG
>Ga0307414_10001543_pt1 | contig 11964 bp, 13 predicted proteins | sample DK1Ometagenome_FD_203804 | JGI IMG/M metagenome (GOLD analysis project Ga0307414, IMG submission 203804) | Maize rhizosphere microbial communities from greenhouse at UC Davis, California, United States - DK15-O-3 | ecosystem: Host-associated > Plants > Roots > Rhizosphere > Soil | place: USA...
ACGGTACCGGCGCGATCTCCACGATCACCGCCGTGGTCACGTCGACCACCATCCCTGTCGCAGACGCCCGTCTGTTCCAGATGGGTGAGGTCATCGACATCATCACCCTGCCTTCGACGGTCGCGGTTGCCAACCGCACCATCACCGCGATCAGCGTGACGGGTAACACCATCACGATCTCGGGCGCAGCAGTGACGACCGTCGTCGGCCAGCTCATCACCCGACAGGGCTCCTTCAGCAAGGAGATCACCGGCTTCGCGGCCATCGTGGACGACACCTCCGTCGTCTACAACATCAACCCCGCAGTCGAGCCGGAGTGGAAGTCCGAGATCGACGCCAACGGTGGCACCCCTCGTGCCCTGTCGGAGCAGATCATGGTCCAGATGGCCGACCGCATTCGCGTGCGTGGCGGCAAGACGACCGTCATCTTCCAGTCGCTCGGTGTCCGCCGTGCGTACTGGAACCTGCTCTCCCAGCTCCGCACCATCGTCAACGAGCAGGAGTTCAAGGGCGGCTTCAAGGGCCTCGCCTTCACCACGGACGGCGGAGAGATCCCTGTCGTGGCTGACGTCGATGCGCCGCTGGGCAAGCAGTGGTTCATGAACGAGGACGCGCTCAAGCTCTACCGCGACCGCGAGTGGAACTGGCTGGACCGCGACGGCACGATGTTCAAGCAGGTTCGTGACACCAACGGCGTCTACGACGCTTGGTACGCGCACCTGGTCGAGCGTCACGAGCTCGGCACGGATCGCCGCAACACCCACGGCCTGATCTCGAACATCATCGAGGGCTGAGAGACCAGTGGTGTCTGAGAGGGGCGGGCCTAGCGCCCGTCCCTCTCTGCTGTAAAGGAGACCCTCACAGTGGAACCTGCAATCTTCACGTACCCAGCTCTCGCAGCCGTTCTCGTTCTCATCACTGTCTCTGTGATGAGAGGTTGGTTCGTTCCCATTCGTACTCACGAACGAGAGCTTGCCGCCGAGAAGCAGAGAGGCGATGACTGGAAGGCTGTCGCCGGAGAACGTGCAACCACGAATGCTGCTCTGCTCGTGCAGAACACAGCTCTTCTGGAGGGAAGCAGGACAATGGAGGCCCTTCTCAAGAGCGCAGGGCCTAACCTGGAAAAGGTACAGCCGACAGGAGGCTCGTGATGGGACTCTGGAAGCGTCGCCGGGAAGATGCCACCGTTCGTGACATCGATACGGAGAAGGCGCGAGAGGAGCTCGTGAGAGCTCGCGAAGAGACGATTGAGGTGATCGGACGTTCGACCGAGATCCGTGACCTGACCGACTATCTGGCGACCCGACGCCAGCAGAACCACTTTGGGGATGCACTCGACATCAGCTTCAAACCAAGGAGACGCCATGCTTGACCCGACGCTGGCCGACGTTTTCAACCTCATCGCAGACATCGCCGCTCTGACGACCTTCTTCGGAATGGTGCTGTTCGTGATTCTTTACAGCGGCTTCTACCAGTGGACTCGCCGCAAGGCGGGAAAGTCTGTACTCTTTCTCGCTCTGTCGTTCGTCGTCGTCTCCCTCGTGTCGGTCCTTGCTCTCTGGATCGGACCCGACTTCTGGCTCCGCCCCTTCTGGAGAATGGGAGCATGGCTCTTCGCTGTATACGCAGTGGGCTATCTGATCTACGCCCTCGTGTACAACTGGAAGGATCGTCACCCTCTTCTGATCGATCCCCGCACCGGGCCGATCAATCCTCCTACGGATGGCTGAAATCATGCCTTCTCTCGCTGATCTGGAACTCGCGTACCTGAAACTTAAGGTGGTCTCACCGACAGGGTCGTCTCTTGACGATTACCGCCGAGACTTCTATGTGCAGGAAGGTGTTTCCCTGACTCCTGAGATGTCGACCGCAGACATGGAGATGGCCTTCCTCAAGTCGGTCGTCGTCTCGCCCACTGGTAGTTCCCTGTCGGACTATCGTCGAGACTGGTGGACTCAGGAGCTCAGCGGAGACACACCTGTTGACCCGTTCGTGGGTCCGCTGGACGCCTACGCGACTCCGTTCCGTGCCCACTCCCTTCGGCGGCTCCTGGGAGCCTACACAGGCCCTGCTATCAAGGTTCGGCGCAGTGCTGACAGCGTCGAGCTGGATGTGGGTTTCACTGACCTAGGGGCTCTCGATGAGGCCGCTCTGCTGGCTCACGTAGGGGCCGGGAGCGGGTTTGTGTCAACATGGTACGACCAGTCAGGCAATGGCAGGCACTTCGCCCAGGCAACTGAGGCCCTCCAGCCCCGCATCGTGAATGCAGGTGTGCTCGATGTCGTGAGCGGAAAGCCTGCTGCCGTTTTCGACGGGACGGATGACGTTCTTCTCTCTCCTGTCGCAGGTCTTTACAGCGCGACCACTGCAACAGTAATGGCGGTCCTCAAGTCGGCCTCCAGCGTTCCTGCGAATGCGACCCTGTTTTCTGAGTGCCGCACTGCCAACAACAACGGATTCTGGCGAGCTCTTCGAGGGTCCACTGCAAACTGGAACGTGCAGGCTACTGACGATGCGGGTGTGGCTCTGTGGGCGAGTACGTCAGCGGGGTCTAACCTCTTCGACACGAACCTCCACCAAGCGTTTTACGTCGAGGCATCAGGGCTCATCAGCACCTGGAGAGACACTGTAGCCGCTCATGTGGCCATAGCAGCAACACGAACTGCTGCTGCTATGACGCCGATCAAATCGACTCTCGGAGCGCACTCAGGGTCGACGACATCCTCCTGGTACGGCGGGTTCGTCCAGGAGCTTGTAGCCTGGGCCTCCGACCTCTCTGCGAACAGGGCTGCCTTGTCCACCGATCAGAAGACCTTCTGGGGGACTCCGTGACCTATCACGTCGTCTGGGGGCTGATTCAGTCCAATGTCCGAGGACCTGTGACAGATTTCGTCTCAGGGGACCAGTACACGGGCCTCCCTGTGGACATGTGGAGGTTCTCGGACTCCTCTATCGTGACTGCTTCTGAGCCTCTGTCTACGAGAGACACTGCAACAGGGATGGGTGTTCTCAACACCTTCGTCAAGGACTACGTATCGGATCGACTGCCTCCTGGTGATCGAGTGCTGATCGTGAATCTGGCACGCGGAGGGACGGGATTCTCTCTCCCCTCTACTAACCCTGACGGGTCTTTGTTCACCTGGGACAGGGCCCAGCCGAATGACGTCAACAACCTGGCCCTCACCTCCGTAGCGGTGATGGACACTGTGCTGGCTCTGCCTGCTCTCGCAGGGGCGTACCACATCGCAGCAGTGGCCAACCACGGCTCCACAGATGGCACGAACTCCTCTGTCGGATACACTCCTGCGATGTTTAAAGCTGCCCTCACTGATTGGATTACGTACCTTCGGGCTGAGCTAGGGAAGCCTTCTCTGCCCTACTTGATGATGCAGATGCGTCCTTCTCTCGTAGCGGCTGAGACTCGGCACAGGTTGATCGACGAGGCTCAGCAGCAGGTGGCCGCTGAGATGGCCCTGGTGAGGCACATCCTTTCCCCGGTAGGCCCCTCCTACGAAGCAGGCGATAGCGTTCACTTCAACCTCGCAGGTGTGCGAGAGATCGGGCACCGTCTTTACGCATCATTCGACTCGACTGTTCCGATGAACCCTGCTGAGCTCCTCAAGCTCTCCAACAGCGATCTGAGGAGAGCGTTCTATATTTCTGAATTGGCGAAGAGTGGACTTTAAAGATGGCTAGCCCGACGATCATTCAATCCGGGAGGTTTCAGCTCGCCCGTGTTCGTTTCCAGGGCAAAGACGATCAGCTCGGTCTCCGAGAGGGCTCGCACATGCCCTGGCTCCTGCTGGGCGACAAGATGTCAGTCGCGTATTCCGTGTATTATCCGACGCTTGTAGGGTCGTCCTCTGAGTGGCAGGATGTTGCCATTCCGTCAGGTACAGCAGGAGGATTCCGAGACGGATTCGTTCTGTCGACTCGACGAAAGGGGGCGTCTTTCCGACAGACGTCTCCTCAGGTGGCCGGGTATGAACGCGACGTCTTGACCGGACTTCTTCAGAGTTACGATCTCAGACTGAGCATGGCTGATATCACCCCGCTCACTGCTGACCTGGCGTCCCTCATCGCCAACGATGTCATCTGGAACTCGATGGTCCCTGTCGACGCCGACTCCTCCCAGCTTTCGCAGGGTGTGGATTACGGCAGAGCCCTGTAGGATACCTCTCATGCAGACCATCAGCACCGGAGCAGCCCGGACCTACGACTCTTCTGTTCGAGACTTCATCTCTGCGAAGCATCAGCATCTCGCAGAGATCCTTCACGACTACGACGACACCCTCACTCTGGAGTTCATCCCGTCGATGGCTCGCGATGAGACGGACTCGAAGCCCTTCCGCGTGGTGCAGACGCCGCGAGACGGTCGAGAGAAGTACGTCGTTCGGTACCTCAACGAGCGGGAAATGGATGATCCCCGACAGGTACTGGAGTGGATTTGGGAGGGCGACTTCAGGAAGCACAATCCGGACGCGATCTTCAACCGTCTGGAGGCTCGTCGCATCGCTGAGGAGCTGCTCAAGGAGAAGAACGAAGCGGATGAGAGAGCCGCTCAAGTAGACTTGATGACGAACCTCGCATCCGGTGGTCGGGACCACAAGCATTATTTTCACCACGCAGGAAAGACGTTCCGTCGATGAGCGGGCCTACGCCAGTATCTGTGGCCGACAGAATCGCGAGATCGGTATTCATCACTAACTCAGGGTGCTGGTCATGGATGCTGTATGTGAAGAAGAACGGGTACGGGACCATAGGGCTGTCTGGAAGAACTCTTCACGTTCATCGCGCCAGCTATGAGGCTTTCGTAGGTCCTGTTCCAGACGAGATGGATCTTGACCATAAGTGTCACAACGAGGACCTAAGCTGTCTCGGCGGGTTTGAGTGTTTACATAGAAGATGCGCCAACCCGTATCACCTTGAGCCTGTAGCTCACGTCGACAATATCCTTCGAGGAAGAAACATCAAGGCAGCGAGAACTCACTGCAAGCGCGGGCACGAGTACACTGAAGAGAACACCTACACTGGACTGTCATCGAACGGCAGACCTTATCGCAGGTGCAAGACCTGCATACAGATCTACCGGCACAACGGTCAGACTTTCTCTCGATAGGGGAACCATCGTGACGCTCACACCTTCGACCCGCACCTACGCTCAGGTGCTTCGAGCTGTCCGTCGAACCTTCGGTGATGAAGCAGGTGTACAGATCGACACGGACGACATCCTCCAGTGGGCGAATGACGCTCAGCAGGCGATCAACACGAAGAACCGGATCTTCAAGGCCAAGGCGACGACCCCCTCTGTCGTGGGACAGGGCACGTACACCTTCCCGGACGTCCGCATTCAGCAGATCGAATCGATCCTCTACGATGGCTCTCCGCTGAAGCCGGTGGAGATGCCGACCGCTGAGAATCAGATCGAACGAAGCGACCCTCAGCACGAGGACACGGGAACTCCTGTCGCCTGGTACGAATGGGCAGGGGAGTTCGTTCTGTATCCGATTCCGGATGCTGTAAAGACGATCACGATTCGATACACCCGGTACCCTGAGGCTCTGACAGGTGAGACCACTCAGCTCATCGACGTTCCCGACAAGTACTACCAGGCCGTCGTCGATTACGTGCTCTGGAAGGCGTACGAGCTCGATGAGGACTGGAACGGAGCGCAGCTCAAGGAGCAGCAGTTCCGCAGCGCTCTGGAAGAGCAGGCAGAGGAAGAGCGCGAGGCCGCTCACATGACGTACCCCGTGATCCAGGACTGGATGTGACATGGACGAGACGACGGCATTTCACTGCCCTCCGAAGGGCTGGCAGTGCACCCGTGATGTGCTGCACACAGGGCCGTGTGCTGCTCGACCTCGGTGGTGGAATCTCGTTGCTCGCTGGCGACTGCGGGGTCTGAAGTGACTACTCGCAAGCCTCTCATCCTCGGACCCTTCTCCAAGGGCCTGAACACCTATGACGACCCCACAGCGATCCAGGATACGGAGCTGGTCGACGCCCTCAACTTCGATCCCGGCTTCGATGGCTCTCTGCGATCTCGTCCGCCCTTTACAGACACTCTGGACCCGCTGACTCTCGGAGCGACGGGCACGCCTCACCTGCTCGGCTACTACTACGACAACTCAGGGGTCGCTCACCTGCTCGCGGGCGACGGACTCAGCTCGACGTGGCGGTACAGCTCAGGTGTCTGGTCTCTCATCACGAACACGTTCTCGGCTACGGACATGGCTCAGTTTGATGGCAAGGCGTGGCTCCTCCCCCCTGTCGGAGAGGCAGATCCTGGAGGGTACTGGACCCCCTCAGGAGGGTTCGTCCCAGACGCAGACATGCCCAAGGGTCTCAGCATCACCTCGTACAAGAGCCGTCTGTGGATCGCAGAGGGTGTCGGAGGTACCAATCCCACTCGAATCCGGTACTCGAAGGTGCTCGGACAGCCGAGCTTCTGGGCGAGCCCTGGGTTCATGGACGTCGGCGCAGGTGATGGTCAGAGCGTTGTAAAGATCCTCGCTTACTTCGATACGATGCTCGTGTTCCGGACGAAGTCAATCTGGAGCTTCCAGTATGGCGTAGACCCTGCCACGGCGATCCAGGGCGTTGTCGTTCCTGGCGTCGGCCTTCAGACCCCTCGGGCTCTCGTCGCCTACGAGAACTACCTGTACTTCATGTACGACGAGAAGGCGTACCAGTTCGTCAACAACCGTGCTCAGCAGATCAACATCAAGGTCCCGTTCCGGGCCTCGAATCTTGGATCGACGCAAGACCCCTTCCATGTGAGTCTGTTCAACAACCGCATTCTTTACAGCTTCTACGAGCTGATCTACGTCTACTCTCTCCGTACGCAGACGTGGACGACTTGGCGCTCTGACGTCTGGGGTCCCATCGGACAGGTCATGAGCTCGTTCGTGGCAGGGGACACAGATGAGGCGTTCGCTCTGCCCTCGAAGCCGACGACGCTGACGCCGTCTCGCACAGTGGCTCTCCTGCACATCGAGGACCGATTCAGCAACGACCGCGAGAACATGACCTGCTCAATCCAGACGAAGAACTACAACTTCGACGTCCCCGGCTCGTACAAGGTGCTCTTCTGGTGGGGTCTCGATGCGATCTTCCGGACGAACGTCGTCGGACAGGTCTCTCCCGTGCTGTTCAACGCCGTCACGATGTGGGGTCAGATCCGCACGGGCGAGGCAACGTGGGGAACTCTTCGCGACCACACCTGGAGATTCCCTCTGTCGGAGGGTGAGACCTTCATCACGACAGAGGTGGTCGCGGCATCCGGACCAGCACGTAAGTTCGTGAAGTTCTTCAAGAAGCTCCGGTTCCGGCAGATCTTCTTCCGCATCCGGTTCCAGACGGACGGATCGACCAGCTCTGCTCCTGTGCAGATCTTCACCATCTCGACCTACATGGCCGAGAAAGAGACCGTGTCGAAGCAGATTTCGTAGGGTATCATTCAGTCATGGCGAACGCTCTCAACCCCATCAGGGGCAAGAACGCCTCCACAGCAGGCGGAGGTGGCTACAATGCACTCTCGGCTGGTCGCAAGACTTACGGAGGCGGTAGGCCGTTTCCGAACACCGGCAAGACCTCCGCTACCGGACAGGCCGGGTACACAGAACGCGATGCTCGTCGCAAGGCGATCATGAACCGACAGGGAAGGGCCTGAACATGGCACGCTCGATTGGTAGCTCTATGGGCAAGAAGACGGCGACTCCGTCCCCTCAGCCTGCTCCGGCACCTCCGGTCAACCGCCAGGCGAACTCGAACTTCGGCAAGACGACGCCACAGCGCACTGTCTCGACGACTCCGATCCGGAAGACGGGCGGAGGCGGTCAGCAGAGCAGCACGAACCCCTATGGCGGTGGTGGACCTCTCGGCGGGGGCGGAGGCCCTCTCGGTGGCGGTATCGACAGCCTTTCTGTCGACGGCGGCGTAAGCGGGGCTCCCTCTGAAGAGGACTACCTCGCAGGGGACAGCAGCTACCAGGCGACCCTGTCGGCTCTCGCTCGACAGCTTCAGAGCTTCCAGGCCGATGTCGACACTCAGCGCGGCAACCGCAAGCTGGACTACGACAAGTCGCTCAAGGACCTCGGCTACAACGGAGGCAACTGGAACTGGGATGACGTCCTGACCGCATCGGGCCGCGCCTACCAGAACAACTCGAACGACTTCGCGTCTCGTGGCATGCTCCAGAGCCAGGCATATGCCGACTCGATCAACAACCTCCAGCGGTCGCTGATGGACCAGTACAGCGGCATCGACCAGACGAACACGCAGTTCAACACCGACCTGGACCGACAGATGACGAAGGCTCGCGACGAGAACACCTCGGCTACGCAGCAGGCTCGTGCAGAGGCCATCCTCCGCCGTGCTGCTCAGTACGGTTTCGGGGTCTGACGTGGCTGACAAGAACCGGAACGGGATTCCGGACGACAGGGAGAGGGCTGCTCGGGGCACCTCCGGACCCACTATTGACACTCGGGGCGGTGTTTCGAACCCGATGGATCCGTGGGCATCGATCAACTCTGGTGGCCAGGTTCGAGGCACCGCAGGCCCGGTGTTCAAGCGGCCTGCCCAGAACCCCCTCGGCGGTGGTGCTGGCGGGGCTACCTCTGAGAGGTCTGGCCGTCCTGGCGGTGGCACCTTCGGCGCTCCGAAGCAGGCAGGCTCCTTCCTTCAGAAGCAGCAGCCGATGATGGAAGACACGGGACTGCCAAGCTTCCTTGCGAACCTCATGGAGGCTCTCGGGATGACCAGCGGTGGCGGAGGTGCCGATTTCGATCCTCTTCGCAACGACGCTCGATCTCGCGGTGCTGAGTACGATGCTCGTCTCGCAGCGATGTATGAGCAGCTCCAGAACGAGATGCGGCAGGATGGCACAGGCATCCAGCAGAACTACCAGGGTGCCATCGACCAGAACGCCGCTCGTACGATGGAAGCTCAGCAGAGCGTCCAAGGTGCATCCGACGATGCTGCTCAGCGCAACCTTCAGCAACTTCAGGCTCTAGGCATCGGTGAGGCCGCAGGAAACATCGTCTCCGAGGGTCGTGACCTGAACTCCGACACGGCGGGCGCTGTGCAAGACGCCATCGCTCGTGGTCAGATCTCGGGAGAGAACCTCGCTCAGAACAAGCAGAGCGCCAACACGCACAACACGAACCTCGTCGGTGCAGCTGGTCTGGAGGGCAACCTTCAGCGTGCCCGCGTGCAGAGCGAGCTCGGCTCTCTCCTGTCGCAGTACGACATGCAGGAGCAGGAAGCGAACCAGCAGGCTCAGCAGCAGTCTCTGTCGCAGGCGATGAGCCTCGCAGGTGCTCTCACAGACGATCAGTGGAAGCGCCAGGGCTACCAGGATGATCTGTCTCAGTACCTCGCTGAGCAGCAGTCTGCACAGCAGCAGGGCATGCAGCCGAACAAGCTCTCGCAGAGCATGCAGTTTCTTCAGCAGCTCATGCAGTCCCCGCAGTTTGCGGACCAGGACATCGAAAGTCTTCTCCCGTACATCCAGGCTCTCGGAGGTATCGGGAAGCTCGTCTAGTCGGTAGGATACTCTCGTGGCAACCTTCTCCGACTACTTCAGCCAGCAGGCGTCTGCTCGCCCCCCGCGTCCCCAGCGGACGCCTGCTGCCCCCTCCTACGACCTGTCGTGGATGCCGAAGACCGGACAGTCTGTCGAAGAGCCTGAGCCTCAGAGCGTGCTGAATTGGGCTCTCGATATGCTCAGCCGTGGCACGTACGGAGCCACTACTGCTTTCGGAGGTGTTCTCGACGCCATCGACAAGTCCGACTCTGTCGAAGAGCTTGTCCCTAACGCAGCAGGGGCTCTTGCAGCCATGCCGACGAACTTCCTCGCAGGCGTCTTCGACACGGCTGGCGGAGAAGGTACGAAGCGCTCATCAAGCGACATCATCGAGCAGGCTACGGACGTCCTCGGACGGAAGACTGATCGCAACTACGTCGATCGCGAAGACAACGTGGAGCCTCTCGTGAAGGGCGTGGCCGGATTCGTCGGAGACGTGGTTGCAGACCCTCTGACGTGGATCCCTGGTGGTCTCATCCTGAAGGGTGCAAAGGGCTTTGGTGCTCTCGCGAAGACAGGGGTTGAAGCAGCAGAGACTGCTGTAAAGACCGCTCGTGCAGGTAGAGAGATAGCGGATGTTGCCGCTCCTGCCACTCGTGTTGTGGACGATGTCGTTGAGCAGGTTCCGGCTGTAAAGCCGACCGAGATCGTGGACGAGGGCAATCTCTTCGGTGCGGACGCTCGCAGCCCCAAGGAGATGCGGGCACCTTCCGTTGAACCTGTGCCGAAGGTCGACTACGTCTCATGGGCAAAGACAGTCAAGAGCCCTGAGGTGCAGAAGGCTCTCCAGGCGCACGAGAAGCTTCTCACGAAGGGTGAGGGTGTCACAGCCACCCAGCTCGCGAAGTCTGAAGCCAAGCTCTCCGAGCTCTACACCGCAGCAACCAAGACCCCCTCTGTCGGTGCTGAGGTAGGTGATCGAACGCTCTCTCAGGTGCTCGGTGACGCCCCGAAGACGCCGATGATCCGACAGGAGCTTCAGGCTGTCATCGACTCTGTCGGGTCCAAGATCTCTGTGCCGACGACTGCCGCTCCGGGTAAGGTCTCGATGAAGCAGTACCAGGAGTTCGCTTTCAAGCAGGGTGACTCCAGTGCGGATGTCGTCGACCGCGTTCTGGAGAAGGCATCCCCTGGACTCGTCAAGGCTCTCGAAGCCGCAGACATCCCTGGTGGTGCGAATCTGCACACGAAGCTCGTGAACATCTCCTCGTCGAAGTCTCCTGTGAATGCCGCTGTGCGGGAAGAGGCTCAGAGGGCTGTTCGCAGTGAGTATCAGCGCCTCGGTGCTTCAGGAGGTACGACCCTGAAGGACGTCACGGACGCTCTCGTGGCGTTCGAGATGCGTAAGCAGGCCGATGTCGTGAAGATGGAGGACGTTCTCGGAGCTCCGCTGTTCCGCGAGCTCAGTCTGAAGAACACCGCGAAGTCGATGGACGTCACGATCCGCAAGGTGCTCGATGCTCTTGACCCTGAGGCGGATCTGGCCAAGTTCTACTCGGCCAATCCCCGTCTCGGTGATGCCCTGAACGACAGTGTCGGAATTCCTCGCTATGTGAAGCCTGCTGCCAACACCGTCGAAGAGGCCGCAGCAACTGTAAAGCAGATCGCTGAAGACCCGACTGTATCCGGTGTGCTCGCCAAGACGCTCCGTCGTGAGCTGCCCATCAGCAAGAAGTTCGGAGAGGAATGGCCTGATCGGAAGGGCCTCATCGCCTTCACGAAGACTCTCGATGACCAGCTCCGAAACGGGAACCGTTTCCTGGAGCTGAACACGATGACGCAGCAGACCCTGTCGAAGAACCTCTGGAGGGTGATCGAGCAGGAAGCGGAGAAGATCTCCGGCAAGTCGATGGATCTGAAGAACGGCGGCATCCGAGGGAAGGAGCGCAACCTCGCTGTCGAAGCTGCCTACCTCGGCGTCGGCGGAAAGCTTGTCGAGTCCCTTCAGAGCCTCGGCGTGAAGCTGCACATCGGCATCGGAGAGGATCTGCTGCCGATCACGTTCCCTGAGGTCTATGAACTCGTCGGCAAGGCGATCCCCTCTGAGACGACTCGTCTGTTCGCTCTGTACAACGGTGGTACGCGAGTGGCTATTACGCCACTCCTCCAGGCTGTGCACCGTGCCGTGATGGCTGGTGACACGGTCGCTGATGATGTGCTCCGACAGGAGATCCGGGAGATCGTCTCAGGCAAGCTGAAGTGGGGCAAGAAGGGTGAGGCCGGTGAAGCTCTGCCGAACAACATCGCATCCAACGCAGCCGTCTCGAAGTTCAAGGGATGGACGTCGGAGAAGCTCGTCGGGGCTCTGGCTGACGGCATTGTTGCTGCTCGCGGCACTCTCGCTGCTCGGATCTCCGACAACGCAGAGGCGTGGG
>Ga0307414_10001544_pt1 | contig 11959 bp, 8 predicted proteins | sample DK1Ometagenome_FD_203804 | JGI IMG/M metagenome (GOLD analysis project Ga0307414, IMG submission 203804) | Maize rhizosphere microbial communities from greenhouse at UC Davis, California, United States - DK15-O-3 | ecosystem: Host-associated > Plants > Roots > Rhizosphere > Soil | place: USA...
CACCGATGGAGCGCGTCCTGCTGCTGGGCATGACGGCGCAGGGCGACCTTCTGCTGCGCGGCAACGCCGGCGGCAACTTCGGCCGGGTGCAGCGGCTCGACCGGGACGACGTGCTGCACACGCTGCACGCCGACCCGCACGGCGAGGCCGACCTGGACGATGTCACGGTCGACCCGGCGACGTTGCAGCCGCTTGTGGCGAGCTATCGCAGCACTGTCGCGGCCACGTACGGGCTGGGCCCGGCGCAGCCGCACGTCGCGGCGATCAAGCGACGGTTCCCGGATCGCGACATCGGCATCGACGTGGGCAGCGGCAAGGACGCGCGCTGGCTGGTGTCGGAACGCGACAGCACGCTGCGCGATCCGCGCTGGCATCTCTACGACCCGCGCACCGGCGGGTTCCAGGCCATCCTCGCCGACGCGACGAAAGGCGCACGGCCGCTGCCCGAGGCCTCGCTGGCGCGCAAGATCCCGTTCGCCTACCGCGCATCGGACGGCATGCGCGTGCACGGTTTCCTGCTGCTCCCGCCCGGCGCCGATCCCGCGCGCGTGCCGCTGGTCGCGCAGGTGCACGGCGGGCCGATCAACCACTTCCGCCCCGGTTACGACGGCTCCTCGCAGCTGCTGGCCAATCGCGGCTACGCGGTGTTCCAGACCAACTTCCGCGGCTCCACCGGGCACGGACGCGCGTACACGTTCGCGCCGCAGGGCGACTACGGCAATGGCCGCGTGCAACGGGACATCGTCGAGGGCGTGCGCCATCTGCTGGCGCAGGGCATCGGCGATCCGGAGCGGGTCGGCATCGTCGGCCATTCGTTTGGCGGCTATTCGGCGCTGCTGGGCGTGACCTTCTCGCCGGAGTTGTTCAAGGTCGGCGTGGCCGGCGCGCCGCCGGCGGATTTCGGCTGGTCGATGAAATGGCTGGTGGATGCCGGCGACCAGGGCGCGCAGCCGGACCGTTCGCTGATCGCGACCCTGCGCGCGCTGTCGATCGACCCGACGGATCCGGCGACCTACAAGCGCATGCACGCGCAGTCGCCGGCGGCCAACGCGGTGAAGTTGCGGCGTCCGTTGCTGATCCTCGCCGGTGGCGCGGACCGCGTCGTCGCGATGCGCGAGGTCGCCCACTACGCCGCGAGGCTGAAACTGCTGGGCAAGCAGGTCAGCCTGTACGTCGAGCCGGGCGGCGGCCATTCGCCGGTCGCGCCGCTGCCGCGCGAGGCGTACGCCTACCTGATGGAGGCGATGCTGCACGCGCACCTCGGCGGGGCGAAGCCGGAAGCACCGGGTGCGAGGTTGCGCGCCTACCTGCGCGAGAACATGCGGCTGGCGGGGCCGGAGTTCGCGGCGTTGAAGCAGCGCTGAGGGGGGGCGCGATCGCTAGTGTTTGTAGCCCGGATAAGCGCAGCGCATCCGGGGGCCCACGAAAACCCCGGATGCGCTGCGCTTATCCGGGCTACGAACTGCGCTTATCCGGGCTACGAGGGCAGGCCTTTGCGCCGCAAGTAGGGAGTGGCCATCTGGCGTCCGATTTACCGCGCGTCGAAGCGCAACGCGACGCCCAGCGCCGCGATGTCCGCGGGCTCGCCCTCGAGGTCGGCGCGTAGCAGCGGCCGCGCGTCGAGCCAGCGTTGGTCCAGGGCGAGGTGCAGCGCGTCGCCATCTGCGCGGGCGTCGAGCATGGGAATCGATTCGGGCTCGTGCGAACGATGCAGCAGCACCGCGATGCGGAGCAGCGCGGCACTGCGGCGGGCCGCCGAAAGCAAACGGTCGGGCAGGGCGTCGAATGCCGACTTCGGGATGTGGCGGCGATGGGTGCGCACCAGCGCGGCGAGGAAGCGCTGTTCCTGCTGCGAGAAACCGGCGATGTCCGAATGCGCCAGCACGTACGCGCCATGCTGCTGGTACTGGCTGTGGGCGATGGCCAGGCCGAGTTCGTGCAGGCGCGCGGCGCGGGCGAGCATCAGGCGGTCGTCGTCCGACAGCGACCAGTCGGCGGCGACCTGGTCGAACAGGCGCAGCGCGGTGGCTTCGACGCGTTCGGCCTGGACCAGGTCGATGCCGTAACGCTGCACCAGCGCGGCGACCGAGGCTTCGCGCGGATCGTCCGCGCCGCCGCGGCCGACCAGGTCGTGGAGGATGCCCTCGCGCATGGCCGCCTTGCTGACCGCCATGCGCTCCAGCCCGAGCGCGGCGAACGCGGCCTCCAGCACCAGCACGCCGCCGGCGATGATCGGGCGGCGCTCGTCCGACAGTGACGGCAGGTCGATGTCCTCGATGCGCGAGGCCTTCAACAGGCGGTCGCGCACCTGCGGCAGGGCTTCGGCGGTGACCGCGCCCTTGGTGAGTTTCATCGCGGCGCAGATCTCGCCGATGGCCTTGTTGGTGCCGGACGACCCCAGCGCCTCGTGCCAGCCGAGCGCCCGGTACAGGCCGGCGAACTGCTGGAACTCGGCGGTGACTTCGGTCAACGCGTCGTTCCATCGCTGCTTCGACAGCTTGCCGTCGTCGAAGAAGCGGCGGGTGCTGGCGATGCAGCCGGCCTGCAGGCTTTCGCGCTCGATCGCCTCGAAGCCGGCGCCGATGATGCATTCGGTGGAACCGCCGCCGATGTCGATCACCAGCCGCAGCTGGCCGTCTTTCGGCGGCTGCGCATGGGCGACGCCGAGGTACACCAGGCGCGCTTCCTCGCGTCCGGCGACGACTTCGATGGCGTGGCCGAGCGCGGTTTCCGCCGGCACCAGGAATGCCTGCGGCACCGCCAGCTGGCGCACGGTGTTGGTGGCGATGGCGCGGACCCGTTGCGGCGGGATGTCGCGCAGGCGCTGGCCGAAGCGCGACAGGCACTCGAACGCACGCTGGCGTACTTCATCGCGCAGGCCGCCCTTGCCGTCGAGGCCTTCGGCCAGGCGCACGGTTTCGCGCAGCCGGTCGACCACGCGCAGCTGGCCGAGCAGGTAGCGCGCCACGACCATGTGGAAACTGTTGGAGCCGACGTCGACGGCGGCCAGCAGGTCGCCGTCCTGCAGCGGCAGCGGCGTGGCGATGGCGATGGCGAGGCTGTCGTTCATGTCGTGGTCCGCGCGGTTCACGTGGTGATCGCCGCGAGCAGCGAGGCCTGCGCCGAATGCGGCAATTCGCCCGGGCCCGGCGCGAGCTTGCGGTAGCTGCCGTCGGCCTGCAGCTCCCAGGCGTTGAGGTTGTCGGCGAGGTAGTTGGCGAGGGCTTCGTCGTACACGCGCGTGGCGAGCGCCGGATCGAGGATCGGGAAGCCGGTTTCCACGCGCCGCAGCAGGTTACGCTCCAGCCAGTCGGCGCTGGAGCAGAAGAGTTCCGGTGCGCCGTCGTTGCCGAACCAGTAGATGCGGTGGTGCTCCAGGAAGCGACCGACGATCGAGCGCACGCGGATGTTGTCGGACACGCCCGGCACGCCCGGCCGCAACGTGCACGCGCCGCGCACGATCAGGTCGATCTGCACGCCGGCCTGCGACGCCGCGTACAGCGCGCGCACCACTTGCGGTTCGTTGAGCGCGTTCATCTTGGCGACGATGCGGGCCGGCCTGCCGGCGCGCGCCAGGCGGGTTTCGCGATCGATCCGCTGCAGCACGCCCGGATGCAGGGTGAACGGCGATTGCAGCAGCCGCTTCAGCCGCGTCGCCGGCGCCAGCCCGGACATCTGCCGGAAGATCAGGTCGACGTCGTTGCCGATGTCGGGGTCGGCGGTGATCAGCCCGAAGTCGGTGTACACGCGTGCCGTGCCGGAGTGGTAGTTGCCGGTGCCCAGGTGCGCATACCGGCGCAGGCCGGTGCCTTCGCGGCGCACGATCAGCAGCATCTTGGCGTGGGTCTTGTAGCCGACCACGCCGTACACGACCTGCACGCCGGCATCCTGCAGCCGGTCGGCCAGGCCCAGGTTCGCTTCCTCGTCGAAGCGCGCGCGCAACTCGACCACGACGGTGACGTCCTTGCCGTTGCGCGCCGCCTGCACCAGTTGCTCGACGATCGCCGAATCCTTGCCGGTGCGGTACAGGGTCTGCTTGATCGCCAGTACGCTCGGGTCTTCGGCGGCCTGCTTGATCAATTCAAGCACCGGCGCGAACGAATCGTAGGGATGGTGCAGCAGTACGTCGCCCTCGGCCACGCGCTCGAACATCGCGTCGCTGTCGGCCAGCATCCGCGGCTGGAACGGCGGGAACTTCAGGTCCTGGCGCTGCACCAGGTCGTACACCTGGATCACCCGGTTGAGGTTGACCGGGCCATTGATGCGGTAGACCGCGTTGTCCGGCAGGTCGAAGTTCTCGAGCAGGAAATCGACGATGTGCTTCGGGCACTGCTCGGCGATTTCCAGCCGCATCGCGCGCAGGTAGCCGCGGCCGAGCAGTTCGTCGCGCAGGGCCAGGGCCAGGTTCTCGACCTCGTCCTCGTCGACGATGAGTTCGGAGTTGCGTGTGACGCGGAACTGGTAGGCGCCCTTCACCTCCATTCCGGGGAAGAGTTCGTCGACGAAGGTCGACAGCAGCGCGGACAGGAACACGAAATCGCTCGGGCCGCCGGACACCTCGGCCGGGATCTGGATGATCCGCGGCAGCGAACGCGGCGCGCGCACGATGGCCAGGTGCCCGGCGCGGCCGAACGCGTCCTTGCCCTTGAGCACGACGACGATATTCAGCGACTTGTTGAGGATCTTGGGAAATGGATGCGACGGGTCGAGGCCCAGCGGCGACAGCACCGGCAGGATCTCGTCGAGGAAGTGCTGTCGCAGCCACGCGGTCTGCGCCTCGCTCCAGTGGTCGCGGGCGAGCACGCGCACGCCGGCGTCGTTGAGCGCCGGGCGCAGCTCCTCGTTCCAGCAGCGGTACTGCGCATCGACCAGTTCCGCGCCGCGGTCGTGGATGCGTCTGAGCACCGCCGCCGGCGCCAGGCCATCGGCCGAGGGCGGCACGCCGAAGTCCTGCGCGTGGCGCACGGTGGCGGCGCGGATCTCGAAGAACTCGTCGAGGTTGGTGCAGGAGATGCAGAGATAGCGCAGGCGTTCCAGCAACGGCACCTGCGGGTCGCGCGCCTGGGCGAGCACGCGGAAATTGAAGTCAAGCTGCGACAGCTCGCGGTTGAAGTACAGCGCGGGGTCGCGCAGCGGGTCGAGTTCGGTGGGGATGTCTTGCTGGGTGTTCATGGGTGGCTTTGCTCTGCTCGTCATTCCTGCGAAAGCAGGGTCTTTCGACAGACGAACGTCTGTCCATCCAGCGACTTTAAGCGTTTCGTTGTGGATGTTCTGGCTTGGGCGAAGCAAAGACGCTGCATCCCTTGCCTTCGCAGGGAAGACGGCGCTGGCAAGTCGCGCGCGACTGCGCGGCAGACATGTTCCTCGGCGCGGTATCACGCCACATCCGATTGTTCCCGCGGATGCACCCGGGCCCCACCGAAATGGCAGGAGAACGTGGTGCCTCGCCCGACCTCGCTTTCGATCTCCAGCCGCGCCTGGTGCAGGTTCAGCACGTGCTTGGCGATCGCAAGGCCCAGCCCGGTGCCGCCGCTTTCGCGCGAGCGGCTGGTGGACACGCGATAGAAGCGTTCGGTGAGGCGCGGCAGGTGCGCGGCCGGGATGCCGTAACCGGTGTCGCTGACGGACAACACGACGCCGGCATTGCGATCGTCGCCGTCGTCCTGGCTACGCGCGAAGCGGACCGTGATCGTGCCGCCGGCCGGGGTGTAGCGCACGGCGTTGCCGACCAGGTTGGAGAACGCGCTGTGCAGTTCCCGGGTCGAGCCCCACAGGTCTACGCCGGCCACGTCCTCGACAAGCACCTGGTGGCGGCCCTGGCTGAGCGCTTCGGCTTCGCGCTTCAGCGTGGCCAGCATCGGCGCCATCGCCACCGGTTCGTCCTCCAGCCGCTCCTGCGCCTCCAGCCGCGACAGGGTCAGCAGGTCCTCGACCAGCTGGGTCATGCGCTGCGACTGGCGCTGCATCTCGGCGAGCATCGGTGCCCACTCGGGATTGTCGGCCGGGTCGAGCATGTCGAGGTAGCCGTGGACGACCGTGAGCGGCGTGCGCAGTTCGTGCGAGACGTTGGCGACGAAATCGCGGCGCATGTGTTCCAGGCGCATCAACTTGGTGACGTCGCGCGCGACCAGCAGCCACAGTTCTTCGGAATACGGGATCAGGCGCAGGTGCAGGCGCACGCCGGGATCCAGCGGCGAGGCGGCATCGAGCATGGGTTCGGCATGGCGCCCGGCGGCCAGCCACGGGGCCAGCGCCATCGTATCCAGCCGTTGCCCGAGCGCGGCACCGATGTCGCGCGGGTAGGCCAGGCCCAGCAAGCGGGTGGCCGCGCCGTTGAACCAGAGCACGCGCTGGCTGTTGCGTTCCACCACGACGACGGCATCGGGCAAGGCCATCGCCGCGGCGCGATAGGCGCGCAGCATCGCGACCAGGCGACGCTTGCGCGCACGCATGTCGGCCTGGCTGCGGTGGAGGAGGCGGTCGAGTTCGTTCCAGACGCCGGTGCCGCTGGGGGGTTCCAGCCGCTGGCGCACGGTCAGGCGACGCAGGACGCCGTGCAGTTTCCAGTAGTGCCAGGCGACCACGGCAAGCGCAGCGAACGTGACCGCGATCCACGGCTGGCCCAGCAACAGTCCGGCGACGAGCGCGCAGGCCAGCACGAGCGCCAGCATGCCGAGCGTGCGATACCAGGCGGAGCGGGCGGCGGGCGGCATGGCGGGGATTTTCGCAGGTGTGCGGCTGTCAGGCGTGCGCAACGGGGGCGAAGGCAGCCGTGGGATGCCAGCGCCGTCGTCCCGTCATCGCCTGGTCACACCGCGGCGGAGAAGCGATAACCGGCGCCGCGCACGGTCTGCACCATCGGATCGAGCGCGTGCGGTTCGAGCGTCTTGCGCAGCCGGCGTATGTGCACATCGACGGTGCGCTCCTCGACGTAGACGCTGCCGCCCCAGACGTGGTCGAGCAGTTGCGAGCGGCTGTAGACGCGCTCGGGATGGGTCATGAAGAAGTGCAGCAGGCGGTATTCGGTGGGGCCGATCTGTACCGCCGACGGGGCGCCGGCGGATTCGGCGAACACGCGGTGTGCGGCGCCGTCGATCCGCAGCGGGCCGACCTGGACGTTGCCGTGTTCGTCGTCCTCGCGGGTGCGGCGCATCACCGCGCGGATGCGGGCGAGCAGTTCGCGCGCCGAGAATGGCTTCACCACGTAGTCGTCGACGCCGGCCTCGAGCCCGCCGACGCGGTCGTTCTCCTCGCCGCGGGCGGTCAGCATGATGATCGGGATCTCGCGGGTCAGCGCCTCCTTGCGCCAGCGCCGGGCCAGTTCCAGGCCGCTGGTGCCGGGCAGCATCCAGTCGAGCAGGATCAGGTCGGGGACATGGTCGGCGATCGCGGTCTGCGCCTCGCGCGCGTCGCCCGCATGGACAGGTTCGTACTCACCCTTGCGCAGGGCGAAGGCGACCATGTCGCGGATCGCGGGTTCGTCGTCGACGATGAGGATGCGTTTCTGCATGGTGCGTCCGGGCACGACCTTGGGGGATGGTGCCAGTAGACGACGGTTTCGTGACCGATTCGTGACAGCCGCCAACGCGGCCGCGACCGGTCAGGGACGCTCGAGCGCTTCGTCGCGGATGCCCTGGCGGCGCAGTTCCAGCACCGTGGGGGTGATGGCGGCGATCCGGGCATCGATGCGGGCGCGCGCGTAGTAGTCGAGGTCGCCGCGCTTCTTCAGGTTCTCGAGCTGGACCAGCGCGCGCTCCGGGCGACCGCTCAGGTACTCGGCCTCGGCATGGGCCTCGCCGGCGCGGACCGGGTCGCCGGCGATCTCGCTGGCGCGGGCGAAGGTGCGCTGGAACACCGGGTCGTCCGATGCGGTCGCCGTCAACGGCCGCAGCACCGCTTGGGCGCGCTTGCCCGCGGCGGCGTTGTTGCGTTCGCCGAGGACGCGCGCGTAGGTGAGGACCACGGCGGGATTGCGTGGCATCCGTGCCAGCAGGGCCTCGAAGCGCTGGTCGGCGGCTTCGTGGCGGCCGGCGCGGGCTTCGGCTTCGCCCAGGGCCAGGCTGAGCCAGACGTCGCCGGGATGTTCTTCCAGCAATGCCGACAACGCGGTCGCGGCGGCCGCGCCCTGGCCATCGAGCAGGCGCGCGATCGCCAGGCCGTAGCGCTGGCCATCGTCCAGCGGCTTGCGGGTCTGCAGGCGCTCGTACTCGCGGATCGCCGCATCTGGCGTCTCCGCGCTGAGCACGCGCAGCCGTTCGCGCGCCCACTGGAACTGCCCGCTGTCGGCCCGGGTCAGGGCGTTGCCGAGTTCCAGCCCGGCCGGCAGCAGCGGGTTTTCGGACGCGCGGGGACCAGCCTGGAATCCGGTCCCGGCGACCCGCCCGGCGCGCTGGCGCGCCTCGCTGATGCGGGTCAGGGTCACCGGGTGGGTCTGCAGGTAGTCGGGCGTGCGCCGGCGCTCGTCGCTGCCCTGGTTGAGGCGGACCACGCCGTGCAGGGTCTGGAAGAAGTCGGCCATCGCGGTCGGCTCGTAGCCGGCGCGGGCCAGGTTCTGGATGCCGATCCGGTCGGCTTCGGATTCGTTGGCGCGGGTGTAGTCGATCTGGCGCTGCGCCATCAGGCCCTGTCCGGCCACCACTGCCGCCATGGTGGCGTCGCCGCTCGAATTGCCGCCGGCCTGCTGCGCGGCCACGATCGCCCCCAGCATCGCCAGCATGATCGGGATGCTGTCGCGCTCGGCGCGTTCGACCGCGCGCAGCACGTGGTCCTGGGTGACGTGCGCGATTTCATGGGCGAGGACGCTGGCGACCTCGTCCTCGCGTTCGGCCGCCAGCACCAGGCCGGCGTTCATGCCGATGTAGCCGCCGAGGGTGGCGAAGGCGTTGATCTGCCGGTCCTTCAGCATGAAGAAGGTGAAGTCCTGGCGCGGCTGGTCGCTGCTCGCGCCGAGCCGGTGGCCGACGCCGTCGAGCCAGCCTTCCAGCAAGGGATCGTCGAGCACGTAGTCGTAACTGCGCAGTTGGCTGAGCGTCATCGCCCCGTATTCGGCCTGCTGGGCCGGATTGATGACTTCGCCCGCCGACGAGCCGATGTCGGGCAGGCGCGCCTCCTGTGCGGGCACGGCGAAGGATGCGACGACAAGGGAGAGGGCAGCAGCGAGCAGGGCAGGGCGCACTCGTGACTCCGGGGCAGCGGCGTTCGCCAGCATGCCGACGCCGCTGGCGAATGCGTGAATCGGCAGTGAATCCACAGTGTTGCATGCACGGGCTGGAAAACCGGCGTGCCGCGACCCATATTCGACCGGCGAATCCACCGCAAGTTTCCGGAGCCAGCGTGAGCAGCACCCCCGACACCCATGCCGCCATCACCCTCTACAGCACGGCGATCTGCCCGTACTGCGTGGCTGCCAAGAATTTCCTGAAGAGCCGCGGCCTGTCCTGGAACGAGATCCGGATCGACACCGACCCGGTCGAACGCGACAGGATGATGGCGCGCGCGCGCCGGACCAGCGTGCCGCAGATCTTCATCGGCGAGACCCACGTCGGCGGTTACGACGACCTCATGGCGCTGCATCGCGCCGGCAAGCTCGAACCGCTGCTGGCGGGCATCGCATGAGTGCCGGCGACGACGGCGGAGACGGGGATCGCGTCCGCCAGTTCACCGAATTCCGCAAGCGCATGAACGAACGCATCCTGGCCGAGCCCAACCAGGTGGTGCGGCGCTTTTTCGCGCTCGACACGCAGACCTACCAGCCCGGCGCGCTCGACCTGAAGACCAAGGAACTGCTGGGCCTGGTCGCCTCGCTGGTGCTGCGCTGCGACGACTGCATCAGCTACCACGTCGCGCAGTGCCGCGATGCGGGGGTGAGCCGTGAGGAGATGTTCGAGGCGTTCTCGGTCGGGCTGGTGGTGGGCGGTTCGATCGTGATCCCGCACCTGCGGCGGGCGGTGGATTTCCTCGACCAACTCGAGGCCGGGGGAACCGAACCGCCGCGGGCGCACGACCACGCCTGAGAGTCCCGCCGTTCGGCCGGACTCCCGGCTGGCGCGTGGCCCCCGACCCGTGCAGCGGCGGCCGGGGCGCGGCATAATTCCGCGGTTCACACACGGCGCCGCATGGATTCCCGGCGGCGCCCATCAGCTGGAATCCCCCCAATGACGCAAACCATTACGGTCATCCGTGGCGACGGCATCGGCCCGGAAATCATGGACGCCACCCTGCACGTGCTGGACACGATGCAGCTGGGCCTTTCGTACGAGTTCGCCGATGCCGGACTGGTCGCGCTGGAGAAGCACGGCGAGTTGCTGCCGGCCGACACCATGGAATCGATCCGCCGCAACCGCGTGGCGCTGAAGAGCCCGCTGACCACGCCGGTCGGCGGCGGCTTTTCCTCGATCAACGTCGAATTGCGCAAGCGTTTCGACCTGTACGCGAACGTGCGCCCGGCCAAGTCGTTCCCGAACACGAAGTCGCGCTTCCCGTCGGGCGTGGACCTCATCACCGTGCGCGAGAACACCGAAGGCGCGTACAGCGCCGAAGGCCAGGCGCTGTCCGAGGACGGCGAAACCGCGACCTCGATCACCAAGACCACGCGCCGCGGTTCAGAGCGCATCGTCCGCTACGCCTTCGACCTGGCGCGCCGCACCGGCCGCAAGCAGGTCACCGTGGTGCACAAGGCCAACATCCTGAAGTCGACGTCGGGCCTGTTCCTGAAGACCGCGCGCGAAGTGGCGCAGGAATACCCGGACATCGCCTGCAACGAGCTGATCGTCGACAACTGCTGCATGCAGCTGGTGATGAAGCCGGAACAGTTCGACGTGATCGTCACCACCAACCTGTTCGGCGACATCATTTCCGACCTGTGCGCCGGGTTGGTCGGGGGCCTGGGCCTGGCGCCCGGCGCGAACATCGGCACCGATGCGGCGATCTTCGAGGCGGTGCACGGATCGGCCCCGGACATCGCCGGCAAGGGCATCGCCAATCCCTGCGCCTTGCTGCTGGGTGCGGCGCAGATGCTCGACCACCTCGGCATGCCGGAGAAGGCGACGAAACTGCGCGCCGCGATCGTGGCCACGCTGGAGGCGAAGGACTCGCTGACGCCGGATCTTGGCGGCAGTGGCGACACGATGTCGTTCGCGAAGGCGATCGCCAGCCGCGTCTGACCGCTGCTGGTTCAACACGGAAAGGGCGCCGTTGGCGCCCTTTTTGTTTGATCGATCTGCGGGGGGGCCGGCGCGGCCGGCACCCTCCTGGGGCGAATGTCCCCCGGCATCCGCCTGGCGGCGGATACCTCCTCCTTGATTTCGCCCCAGGAGGGTGCCGGCCACACCGGGGCTTTGCAGGTTTGGCGAAGAGCGAGGCCCCGTTTGCGATCAGTCGCGGGACTGCAGCTTGGCCAGCAGGCGGAGGATCTCCAGGTACAGCCAGATCAGCGTCACCAGCAGCCCGAACGCCGCATACCACTCCATGTATTTCGGCGCGCCGTGCTCGACGCCCTGTTCGATGAAGTCGAAATCCAGCACCAGGTTCAGCGCCGCGATCACCACCACGAAGCCCGAGAACGCGATCCCGATCCAGCTGCTCTCGTGGATGAAGCCCATGCCCTCGAAGCCGAACAGGCGCATGCCGATGTTGACCAGGTAGAGCAGGGCGATGCCGCCGGTCGCGGCGAACACGCCTAGCTTGAAGTTCTCGGTGGCCTTGATCAGGCCACTGCGGTAGGCCAGCAGGAGCGCGCCGAGGGTGCCGAAGGTGAGGGCGGCGGCCTGCATCACGATGCCCGGGAAGCGCATTTCGAACATCGCCGAAACGGCGCCGATGAACAGTCCCTCGAGGCCTGCGTACAGCGGCGCCGTCACTGGCGACCACTCCTTCTTGAACACCGTCACCAGGGCCACGACCAGGCCGCCGATGGCGCCGCCCAGGACGTACGGCATCAGGTTCGCGGGGCCGCCGGATG
>Ga0307414_10001545_pt1 | contig 11955 bp, 11 predicted proteins | sample DK1Ometagenome_FD_203804 | JGI IMG/M metagenome (GOLD analysis project Ga0307414, IMG submission 203804) | Maize rhizosphere microbial communities from greenhouse at UC Davis, California, United States - DK15-O-3 | ecosystem: Host-associated > Plants > Roots > Rhizosphere > Soil | place: USA...
TCAGTATATTTGGATTGATATGGCCGATAGCTAGCCAGCGCACTATCGCGTCAATGATTCGCTGGGCTGCGCGTCCGATGCTTGCGCCAAACATCTGTAAGGCTCGTTTCTCCTCGCCGCATTATGCCTTAAAAGCGGCGGCCGGGTTAAAAGAAACTCTCAAGAAAATATGTCGTTTAGCTGTTTCCAGCTTCCAGATCGTCATGTAGCGTACGCAACTGCCTGATCTCGAAGTTGCGGGCGCCGGCTGGAGTGCGGACTACGACCTCGTCGCCTTCCTGTTTGCCCATCAAACTCCTGCCTACCGGCGAAGTGGTCGAGATTAAACCTCCCGCCGGATCGCTCTCTTCCGGGGTCACCAGACGATACGTCACCTCCTCGTCCTTTTCCCCGTCGTACAGCACGAGCGTCGATCCATATGACGCTTTGTCACGCGGCACTTTGTTGGGATCGATCGACGCTATCTCACTGATCCGCTGCCGCAACTCCACGATTCGAGCCTTGACGACATTCTGTCGATCGAGCGCGGCGCGGTATTCAGAGTTCTCACGCAGATCGCCGAATTCCAGCGCTCGCTTGATCTCTTTCGGCAAATGAATTCGCAGTTCAGTCTCCAGCTCGTCTAGTTCGCCCTGGAGTTTTTCTTTGATTACCTGTGACACGGCTTCATCCCTTATCCACTAACTACAGTTGCTTATGATAACTGGCCTCGTCAGGAGCGCCAAAAGAAATACCGGTATCTCGCGCGGTCCGGACCAACTGCCCGTTGGGCGGCACCGTCTTGATACCTTTGATGGCCTCGGTTAGCGGCACAGTCACCACATCGCCTGCTTGTAATGCAACCATCACGCCACTCTTACCGCCCGCGAGTGCGCGCACCGCCGCCGAACCATAATTGGTCGCCAGCATGCGGTCAAAAGCGTTCGGACGGCCGCCGCGTTGCAGGTGGCCCAGCACTACGCAACGCGTTTCGCGGCCCGTGACCTTTTCGAGATCCTGTTGCAGGTGTTGGCCAATGCCACCCAAACGGGGTGCACGTTGTCCATCACCCTTGTCTTGATAAACCAACTCATGCCCGATCTCCGAAGCGCCTTCAGCGACGACGATGATGCTGAAATTCGATCCAGTCAAATCGCGAGCGTGAATCTTAGCGGCGACGGCGTCGAGCGAGAAGGGAATCTCCGGAATCAGAATCACATCCGCGCCACCGGCGATGCCCGAATGCAGTGCAATCCAGCCGGCGTGACGGCCCATCACTTCGAGGATCATTACGCGATCGTGCGACTCGGCAGTGGTGTGCAAACGATCGAGAGCCTCGGTTGCGATATCCAACGCAGTGACAAAACCGAACGTGAGCTCGGTGCAGGCGAGATCGTTGTCGATCGTCTTCGGCACACCACACACCGGAACACCGCGCTTGTCAAACTCATTCGCGATAGTGAGCGTTCCTTCACCACCAAGGACCACGAGCGCGTCGATACCGACGACCTTCATGTTGGAGATCGCTTCCTGGTAAACGCTTTCGACGTCTCTATCACTGCCCTCGCAGGCGCGTTCGACAAACTGTCCGCGATTGCGAGTGCCGAGAATTGTTCCACCACGCGGAAGCAAACCGCGCACGTCTCCTGCAGAAAGCAACCGCGTGCGAGTGGCGCCGAGTAGACCTTCGAAGCCGTCTTCGATACCGATCACGCGCATGCCGTACTCGCATGTCGCAGTTTTCACGACTGCGCGGATGACGGCGTTCAGTCCCGGTGCATCACCACCGCCAGTCAGGATACCGATGGTTCCGAACATAGGGCTCAGTCTACCATTGACAATTGGCAATTTGCATTGACTGTCGTAGCATACCAATAAATGGAAATCGATGACGACGCAAAAGACATAGTTCGCGAGATTGGCAGCGCGATCAACGAGTCAGTCGAGAACTCGACGAAGGTCGCGGAAGCAATTGAACGACTGCGCGAAGCCGGATACGAGATGGAATTGACACTACGGCTCGAGATTGGTTTAAGGCCTCACGCTGGTGAAGATGAAGACACTATTGACGGCGCCACGCTTGATCTAACCGAAGAGGATCTTCAGGTGTTGCAACGAATGAAGATCCGGATCGATCCCGAAATTTAGCCACGGATTACACGGATTGAAAAATCGGATTTTTGTCCGTGTAATCCGTGTTCAGGATTTACTCTGGGACTTCCTCACTTCCGGTCAAAGTCTGTTGCCGCAATGCCGCGGCGCCAAGCAGGCCGCCCATTCCCATTGATTCAACCGCACTGCTCGGCACGAGCATCAACGCGCCCTTCTCCTTCAAGCCTTCATACAACATGTTCATCGCTCGCAGGTGTAGCGCTGTTGGATTGTCGCGATAACTGCGCGCAGCCGTTTCAAACGAATGGGCAATCTCCACTTCGGCCTGGCCCAGGATTATGCGCGCCTGTTTCTCTCTCGCAGCCTGTGCCTCGCGTGACATCGCATCCTGCAACGCAGTCGGAATGATCACGTCGCGCATCTCAACCGATTGCACAGTCACGCCCCACGGGTTCGAACGCTGGTCAATCAGTTGCTGCAACTCTTCTTCGATCCGTTCGCGTCCACGCAATAGATCAGTTAGCGAAGTTCGGCCTATGATATCGCGCAGCGCCGTCTGCGCCGCCCAGCTCACCGCCTGCGGATAGTTCTGCACTTCCAACGCAGCCTTCTCAGGATCGTAGACCATCCAGAAGAGCACTGCGTCCACGTTCACCGGAACTGTATCGGACGTAAGCGTCTCTTCAGCCGCAAAGCTCGTGGTGATGACTCGCTGGTCCACCCATGCTGAAACAGTGTCGACAAAAGGCACGATCCAGAACAATCCTGGACCACGCAAACCAACATATCTACCCAGTCGCAAAACCACAGCACGTTCCCACTGCCGCGCGATCTTCGGCGCCTGGGCCAACAACAGTCCCAACAGCAATCCCACGATGACGCCGGCGGGATTGAACGTTAACCAGGTTGTGAGCGCACCGATGATTAGCGGCGTGAGAAAAGCCACCGACGATACGATGTTGACACGCGCCACATCAGTCGAGGGCAAGTTACTTCGGGTTTGAGTCAAACTCGTAGAACTAGACATTCTCAATCTCCTTTTTGCGCCGGCGCTGAAGTTGGTCCAACAAGTCGTCGAGCGAAAAACCCATCGCACCAGCTTCTTCCAGGAACCGATCGACCAGTTCCGTCAGGTGCTTTTCATGTTCGTCGCGATGACTCGTGGCGAGATGGCGGGCGCTGACAAATGTTCCCACGCCTCTTCTGGTTTCGAGGATTCCGGAGCGTTCCAACTCGGCGTAGACCTTCGCCACCGTGTTGGCGTTGACGCGTAGCTCCACTGCCAACTGTCGGACCGTTGGCAGTTGTTCCCCGACCCTGAGCCGCCCGGTCGCGATCGCGAAGCGAATCGCCCGCGTTAACTGCGCGTAGAGCGGCATGGGATGCGAAGGGCTCAATGAGAAAATCTGACTCATCTCGGATTGTACTACGACAGTAGTACAAGTAAGGTTTCAATCGGCAATTTATTAAATCGGCAATTGGCAATGCTTTGCATGCCTGTGTTATCTTATGCGGCTTTCAATCCTGCCAGTTTTGTTCGCCCTTATAGGTCGAAGAGGAGTTCAGAGACAGTATGTCTACGCCTAACGGAAACATGAGCGCCGACGGTCGCCCGGTCGGTAAAGTCGTCCAGATTATCGGTCCCGTGCTCGACGTCGAGTTTCAGAGTGGTTACCTGCCGCCGATTTACCAGGCGCTGCGAGTCGTCTCGGAAGGATTCGATGTTCCGACGCCGATTGACGTGATCGCGGAAGTGCAGCAGCACCTCGGTGAAGGTCGCGTGCGAACCGTTTCGATGACGCCGACTGACGGCATGGTGCGCGGCATGATGGCGATCGATACCGGCGGTCCGATCACGATGCCTGTGGGTGAAGGAACGCTCGGTCGCGTGCTCAACGTCATCGGCGAGCCGGTCGACACGCTCGGACCGGTGAAGCATGACAAGCGTTATCCGATTCACCGTCACGCGCCGACCTTCGAAGAACAGTCGACCGAGTTGCAGATGTTTGAAACGGGAATCAAGGTTATCGACCTGATTCAACCGTTCCTGCGCGGTGGCAAGATTGGTCTGTTCGGCGGCGCGGGCGTGGGCAAGACCGTTATCGTGATGGAGTTGATCAACAACATCGCGAAAGCGCGTTCCGGTTTCTCAGTGTTTGCGGGCGTCGGCGAGCGCACGCGCGAAGGGAACGACCTGCTGCGCGAAATGGTCGAATCGCAGGTTATTCAGTTTGGTGACGAGTTCAATAAGAATTTCCACGACACCGGCCGTTTCGATCTGACGAAGGTTGACATGAACACTATCGGCCAGTCGAAGGTGGCGCTGATTTACGGGCAGATGACTGAACCGCCCGGAGCGCGTCTGCGCGTCGCGTTGTCAGGTCTGACAGTCGCAGAATATTTCCGCGATCAGGGTATGGACGTGCTGCTCTTTATTGACAACATCTTCCGGTTCACACAGGCGGGTTCGGAAGTGTCGGCACTGCTTGGTCGTATGCCTTCGGCGGTGGGTTATCAACCGAACCTCGCGACCGAGATGGGCGAAATGCAGGAGCGCATTACGTCAACGAAGACGGGTTCAGTTACGTCGATTCAAGCGGTATACGTACCGGCGGACGATTACACCGACCCGGCGCCGGCAACAACCTTCGCGCACCTTGACGCAGTCACGGCGCTCTCGCGACAGATCGTGGAGTTGGGTATTTATCCGGCAGTCGATCCTTTGGCTTCGTCGTCGCGCATTCTCGATCCGCGCATCATCGGTAAGGAGCACTACGACACTGCTCAGGACGTGAAGCGCGTGTTGCAGCGTTACAAGGATCTACAGGACATTATCGCGATTCTCGGTCTCGACGAATTGTCTGACGAAGATAAGCTGACGGTTTCGCGCGCGCGCAAGATCCAGAGGTTCTTCTCGCAGCCGTTCTTCGTGGCCGCTCAGTTCACCGGTCTCGAAGGGAAGTACGTCAAACTCGAAGACACCGTGCGCGGCTTCCGCGAACTGGTTGACGGTAAACACGACGATCTTCCGGAACAGGCGTTCTACATGGTCGGGACGATTGAAGAAGCGATCGAAAGGGCCAAGACGCTCGCTCGGTAAACTCAACTATGCCGGACAAGATTCAACTTGAAGTGGTAACGCCGGAGCGGCGCGTTCTGGCAGAGCCGGTTGATATGGTCACTGTTCCGGGGCTGGGCGGGGAACTCGGAATCCTGCCCGGTCACACGCCGCTGATCTCGCAATTGCAGACTGGTGTGCTGACGTACGTGCAGGAAGGGAAGAGTTATTCGCTGCACGTGTCGGGAGGGTTTGTCGAGGTACGCGACGATCACGTTGCGGTGCTGGCTGAAGTGGCGGAGCGCCCTGACGAGATCGACGCTGCACGCGCAAAAATCTCACGCGACAAACTCGAGAAGCAACTGAACGCGTGGAGCGGGACTGAAGAAGATTTTGAGGTCGCGAAGACGAAGCTCGATCGATCAATGGTCCGCCTTCAGCTCGCCAGCGGAAGGTAAGAGTTTCACGTAAAGCGGGGGCAAGCCCCACTTCCTGACTTGTTCTACTCATTGGTCGTTGAAGAAAAGAACAAGTCAGGAAGTGGGGCTTGCCCCCGCTTTCAGATGACCTTACTCTCGCCTTATCGCGGCGCGCATCTCGCGCACCGCATTCTCCAATCCCACAAAAATGGCGCGCGCAACGATGTTGTGACCGATGTTGAATTCGGTGATTAGCTTGATCTCTGCAAGTGCGCTGACATTCCGGTAGGTCAGGCCATGACCCGCGGCGACACTCAATCCGTATTGCGTCGCGAGTTCAGCGGCTTCTCTCAACCGCCGCAGTTCGTGTGCGGCGTGCGCCGCGCCTTCACCGTGAATCCCACGGGCGCCGAGTGTCGCTTCCGCATAAGCCGCCGTACACAGCTCCACCTGTTGCGCGCCGATGTCGTGAGCGGCCTGGATCTGTTCGGGATCAGGATCGATAAACAGGCTCGCGAGAATTTTGCTCTGCCGCAGCTTTGAGACGGTGGCACGCACGATTGCGATATTTGCTTTGACGTCGAGACCGCCCTCAGTTGTTATCTCGTCGGGCTTCTCCGCCACCAGCGTGACCGCATCGGGATTAGCTTCGAGCGCGATGCCGAGCATCTCCTCAGTGGCTGCCATCTCGACATTGAGATACGTCGTCACTGATTTACGCAACACTTCGATATCGAGATCCTGAATGTGTCGCCGGTCGCCACGCAGGTGTACGGTGATTCCATCCGCTCCGGCTTGTTCGCATGCCATCGCTGCCGCCATGACACTCGGCTCAGGCGCACGACGCGCCTGCCGCACCGTTGCGACGTGATCGATGTTGACGTTGAGACGGGCTGTCATGGCGTGATTATATTACTTACTGCGCTCTTAGCTCATGTGTCGCGCGAATCGCTGCGTCATAAACGCCGCGGCGTGCCTGCTGCCGGATCAATCCCACTTCATTCACCATCTTGAAACTATCGGTAAACAAGGTGATCTTGCTGCCCTCGTTGTGGTCCCAGCGTACCGGAATTTCTTTCAGTCTCAAACCAGCACGAAAAGCGAGATACAGCAACTCGACATCAAATCCAAACCGATCGATCGTGGCTGCTTCGATGAGCGGGCGGCATATGCTCATGCGAAAGGCTTTGAAGCCGCACTGCGTGTCCCAGAACGGCATCCCCGTGGCCAGGCGAACAACCAAATTAAAAACACGGCCGCCTTGTTCACGACGCCATGATTGGTGCACCCCGATAAGTCCGCGGTCCAACGCTCTCGATCCAAAGGTCACGTCATACTCACCGTGCACAATCGGCTCGACCAGTTTCGGCGCCTCGGTGATCGGTGTCGAAAGATCTGCGTCTGAAAAGAGAGCGACATCGCCGCGCGCGGCGAGCAGTCCAAGCCTAACAGCGCGGCCCTTGCCGAGGTTTGACTTGTAACTGATGACCGACGTGCGCAGGTTTCCCGCATTCGCGAAAGCCTGTCGCGCAATCTCAGCCGTCTCATCCGCCGAGCCGTCATCGACGACGATCACCTCCCCGTCGGGCGCACTTTTACGCAAATAATCGACTACTGCGCGAACGGTATTTCCCAGTCGAGCAGCCTCATTGTATGCGGGAATAATGACCGAAAGAGATGCGGACATGAAGCCTCGTGCAATATACCATAGCCCCTGTGGTATATTTCTGACGTGGAAGTTGCAGGGCAAATAAGGAAACCATCGCCGTCTCGTTTTAACGCTGCGTGGATCGACAAAAAGGTCGCGATCACCGCGGCGATCGTGATTTTAGCGGCCGCAGTCTTTGGCGGCGCGGTTGGTAATGGTCGAAACTTCAGCAGTTTCACCTCTACAAACGCCAAGAACTCCTATCGTGTAGCCGACGAGATTGAACGCGACTACAACGAAGCAATCTCAACTATAACCAGCAATTATTCAGGCGACATCGACCACGAGAAAGCGACTCAGGCAGCCATTCAGGGCATGCTTTCCACGCTCGATCCACACTCCGCTTACTTTCCTTACAGCGAGTTCAAGAAGCTCAAAGAAGATCAGGATTCGCGCTTCTACGGCATCGGCGTGACGATCGTTTCGCATCGCGACGGCGTCTACATCCAATCGGCAGTTGAAGGCACACCTGCTGCGAAGCTGGGTTTGAAGTACGGCGATCGCATTCTCGAAGTCGACGGCAAGGATGCGCGCGATTGGACCAGTGAGCAGGTTTCGAAGAATGTCCGCGGCGCGCTCGGCGAACCAGTGACGATTAAAGTGCAACGCGCGGGCTCCGAGGCGCCGTTGTATTTCAATCTCGTTCGCGACGCGGTGCCGTTGCCGTCGATACGCAACGCGTACATGATTCGTCCCGGCACCGGATACATCGGACTCACCGGCGGTTTTCAGCGATCCAGTGACGATGAACTGGCGAAGGCGATGAAGCGGTTGGGAGAGCAGGGGATGCGGCAGTTGGTTCTTGATCTGCGTGGCAATCCCGGCGGTTTGCTCGATCAGGCGATTGATGTCGCGAGTGAGTTTTTGCCGCGTGGACAAGTTGTAGTTTCCGTCAGAGGACGCACTGAATACAGCGAGCCCATCGTCTACAAGTCTACGGGATCGGATCCGACAACAGTTCCACTCGTCGTCCTTATCAATCGCAACAGCGCTTCGGCGTCTGAGATTGTTGCGGGCGCGATTCAGGATCACGGGCGCGGTTTGATTGTTGGCGAGACGAGTTTTGGCAAAGGCCTTGTGCAACGAATATTCCAGTTGCCATTCAATACCGGGCTCACGTTAACAACGGCGCGTTATTACACTCCTTACGGGCGTTCATTGCAGCGCGACTATTCGAGCGGCTCGCTTTACGACTACTACACGCGTCACGACGCGATCGATCAACCGGCCGCGAGCAACACGCCGCACAATCTCGAAGCGCCGCTCGCGCTCGCGTCGCCCACACCGCATCCGCATACCGGACCGGCAGTGCAAACTGCGGCGGGCAGAGTCTTTTATGGCGGTGGTGGTGTCACGCCCGATATCGAAGTCAAAGAACCGGTGAACACGCCGGTGCGCGCACGAATCGCTGAAGCCGGGTTTTACTTCACGCGACAATTGGCCGCTGGCGTCCTGCCCGGTCTCGAAGCTTACCGTGTGGACAAAGTTCAATACGGCAAGAGCGCCAGGCCCACTGACTTTCCGATCACTGACCGCGTCGTCGACGCCTTTCGCAACTTCTGTCGCACGCAACCTGACTTCCAGGTGCAGGCGGCGCAGATTGATGAAGAGTTAGAGTTTGCAAAACTTCGCCTGCGCCAGGAGATCATCACGGCCGCATTTTCCAGTGACGCAGGCGCGCGCGTGTTACTCGACAGCGACGCGCAAATCCTCCGCGCTCTCGATGCGTTACCGGACGCCAAACGTTTAGCAGACGCCGCTCGCAATGGTAGTGTCTGGCTAGGTTAAGGTCACACCATGAAAAATCCTCTCTGGCTCGCCGTAATTCTGGTGGTTGCCTTGTCGTTCGTCACCAGTGCGCAGCAGCAACAACCGCCACTCAAGTCTTCGGTTTCGGCGAACGCTGAAGCGCCCACGAAACTGCTGCTGGAGATCGTTTTCAATCCCGAGCTACCGCCGTCGTACTTGACGGTTAATGGATCGGTTTGGATGACAAGATTCGTTCGCCTTTCATCAGCGCCAAGCCAGCCGGCGCTCCGTGCCGTCAAGCTCACATCAAAGTTTAATGGTGAGACTGCGGCTGTTCGAGTCACGTTGTTGCGCGGAGCTTTTGACCAGGAAGATCTGGTAGGTGTCTATCAGGTCGGTGTTGGCGAAAAGAAGACTCTGAACGATCTGCGCGCAGTCGGTGTTGAGCCTTTTAACATCACCCTCGTGAATACTGTTCCGCCACTACCCCCGCCACCATCCTTCGAGAACCGCACAAAATCGATCGAGATTGTCAGCGTGCTGTCTGAGCACTTGCCGATGCCGGCGTATCAAGTTACTTTTCGAAACCTCTCGGACAAGAACGTTCTGGCATTGCGCGTTGACGTATTCAGAGATGGCCGTCCCGGGACCATGGCTTTGGTTCAGGGTGTAGAAGGCCGGCCGGCTATCGAGGTTGGGGGCGTTATCGAACGATACATGCCAGTCGAAATCGCGCAACGAACCGCGACGGGTTATGCTCCGGGTACGGCTGCTGCCAATACAATCGTCATTCGCACCGCGGTGTTCGCGGATATGAGTTTTGAAGGCGAACCGGAATCTGCGTGTTTGTTTGAGTCATTCTTGATGGAGCGCCGGGTTTGGTTAAGAACCGTGTTGGCGTTACTCAATCGGGAGTTAGCCAAACCCGGCAACGAAGATCAGATTGAAGCGGCCCGTCAATTCAAGGAGAAGTTTGCAGCACTGAATTACGAATTTAGTGAAAGTGAACGTAATCGGGCTTCGGCAGTTTCGACCGTGTGTGCAAAACCGTTTGACAAAGTGCGGACTGGTATGTTGAAACTACAACTGCTGCGCGAACTCGACGACCTCATAACCACGCCCCGCGCTTCGCCCGTCAACTTTCGATTGTGGCTCGAGACTCGTCGCGCGCATTACATAGCGTGGCTCGTTCGTCTATAGAAGAGTTAGCCAACAGGCACATTAAAGATTTCGTTTAAATTTTTCTTTATGTGCCTTTTGTGCCTTTTTGTGGCCAACTCTTTTGTGCTATTTATATCCCGCACGTCTAACCGCTCTTCCGGAAAACAATCGAGTTGAAAGGATACTTTCGCATGAAAGATCGGTCGCGCTCCGTTTACGATCCTGGCCTGCTGATTGTGATCGTTAGTGCCCTGGTGTTTGTCACTGCCACGGTTCATTCGCAAAATCAAACTTCTCCTCAAACTCCGGCCGCCGCAGCGCCACAGCAAAGCCCGCGTGCGACGCCGAGTCCCAGTCCGACCCCGACTCCGATCAACTGGTCCACCGATCCGCTGCTGAAGCGCTTTGTGTTTCGCAGTATTGGACCAGCCAGCATGGGCGGACGCATCGACGATATCGCCGCTGTCGAACAGAATCCTTACATCATCTACGTCGGGTTCGCGACGAACGGCGTCTGGAAGTCGACAAACAACGGCACGACTTTTCAACCAATCTTCGAGATTTACGGAACGCACTCAATCGGCGACATCGCCATCGCGCCCTCCGATCCAAACATAGTCTGGGTAGGCACCGGTGAACCCAATAATCGCCAGAGCTCGAGCTTTGGCGACGGCATCTACAAGTCAACCGATGCCGGCAAGAGTTTCACAAAAATGGGTCTGGAAGATTCGCAAACCATCGCCCGCATCGTGATCGATCCGAAGGATCCAAACACCGTCTACGTCGCAGTGCTGGGCCATCTGTTTGGACCAAACAAGGAACGCGGCGTTTACAAAACTACGGATGGCGGTAAGACCTGGAACAACGTGAAGTTCATCGACGAGGACACCGGCTTCACCGATATCGCGATCGATTACACCGACAGCAAGGTGCTTTACGCCGCGTCGTATCAACGCCGTCGCACCAACTTCGGCTTTAACGGCGGTGGACCAGGCAGCGGCATCTGGAAAACGATCGACGCCGGCAAGACCTGGAAGAAACTCGAAGGCGGCGGCTTGCCGGAAGGTCTGCTCGGTCGCATCGGACTCGACGTTTCGCGGTCAAACCCAAACGTGCTTTACGCGCAGATGGAAGTGGGCGCGAGTACCGGCACGGGCGGCGAGGAGCCACAGCCCGCCGGTGGTCCAGCGCCCAGCCCGAGTCCCTCGCCATCGGCAAGTCCCAGTCCGTCTGCGTCGCCAACGCCGGCACCACTCGATCCAAAGAAGCCCGGCGTCTGGCGTTCGGATGACAAAGGCAGGACGTGGCGCATCGTCAGCAACGAAAACAATCGCCCGATGTACTACAGCCAGATTCGCGTCGATCCGAGTAACCCGGAAAACGTGTACGTCGGTGGATTGAACTTCAGCAAATCGACTGACGGCGGCAAGACGTTCAAATCGTTGCAGCAAGGCATCGCGCACAGCGACAACCACGCGATCTGGATCAATCCCAAAAACGGCGACAACATCCTCGTCGGAAACGATGGTGGTCTGAACGTCAGTTACGATCAGGGCGCGACGTGGGAGTTCGTCAACACGATTCCGGCCGCGCAGTTCTACGCGATCGGGGTCGATATGCGTAAGCCGTATTACGTCTACGGTGGTTTGCAGGACAATGGATCGTGGGGTGGTCCAAGTCAGACACGCAACAACCAGGCGGGAATCACGAATGCCGATTGGTATCGCGTCGGTGGCGGCGATGGTTTCTACACGCAGATCGATCCTACT
>Ga0307414_10001546_pt1 | contig 11955 bp, 14 predicted proteins | sample DK1Ometagenome_FD_203804 | JGI IMG/M metagenome (GOLD analysis project Ga0307414, IMG submission 203804) | Maize rhizosphere microbial communities from greenhouse at UC Davis, California, United States - DK15-O-3 | ecosystem: Host-associated > Plants > Roots > Rhizosphere > Soil | place: USA...
CAATATTGCGAAAAGTGGTATTGTTTCAAATTATCCTGAATCAAGATACGCTACTATTTTAAGCAATCCAGACCTGGCTTCCTCAAAAGATGAGAATAGTCCGGAAAGTTTATATGAAGCATTGTATGCCAAACTTGAAAACCAAGAATATGAAGAGGTTATTTCAAAATCTGAAGAATACATCACGCTTTTTGATGGTGAGCCAATCGTGCCTAAATTGGAATTGCTAAAAGCAACTGCATCAGGGCGTTTATATGGTTATGATGCTTATTCCCAAGCTATAAATTATATTGCCATTACCTACGCAAATACAAATGAAGGCAAACAAGCTCAAGACATAGAAGGACAAGTGTTGCCTAAAATAGCTGTGAAAGATTTTGTGCCAGATGCTCCCGAAGATAATTTTAAAGTGGTTTTCAGCTTTGATGATTCTAAAAAAGAACATATGGAAAGCTTTAAAGTATCTCTAGACACCATATTAAGCAACTTAAAGTATTATAAGCTAAGTTCATCGAAAGATGTTTACAATAAAAACACCACTTTTGTTATTATTCATGGGTTAAAAAATGAACAAGTAGCAAAAACATTCGACCAATTATTAACTAAAGAAGATAAGCAAAAAATTAAAGAACCTTACTTTGCAATATCATCTGCAAATTATCAAATCATTCAAATTCATAAGAATTTAGATATGTATTTAAATATTGGCAATAATTAAATAATAATATTATGTTCTCTGATAATAAAAAAGAAAGACAAATGGTAGAAAACACATCAAACCAAAATATTATTTCGCAAGGCACAAAAATTGTGGGCGATTTTAATAGTGAAGGCGATTTTAGAATAGACGGCATTGTTGAAGGCAACATAAAAACGAATGGAAAAGTAGTTGTTGGGAAATCAGGTGTCATTAAAGGAACGTTGCAAGGAACGGACGCTTATTTTGAAGGCAAATTTTCGGGTAAGTTGGCGCTTTCTGGCACATTAACATTAAAAGCTGCTGCGCATATAGAAGGCGAAGTTGTTGCTGGTAAACTTGCCGTAGAACCGGGAGCCACATTTAATGTAACATGCATTATGAAAGGTTCTGTAAAAGAAATGAATAAAAGTGAGCAACAACGACCACAAGAAACCGGGAAAACAGCTTAAAAACCTTGCTTTACTTTCTGGTATAGCAATTCAAATGGGTGTTACCATTTATCTATCTGTTATTTTAGGCAGATGGTTAGATGCTAAATTTAATAGTGGAGATAAATTATTCATAATTATAAGTACTCTTTTGGGTGTCGCCATTTCTCTTTATATGGTCATTAAGCAAGTGAATCGAATTAAATATTAATGAGCAATCCATTTTTAAGTTTTACAATAAAAGCGATTGTTTTACTACTGATTGTTTTTGGTATTCATATAACTGTTTTGAATATTTTACATTATCCATTATTCAACAACAGAATAATTGGATCATATGTTGCCAACTTATTTTTAATTATAGCCGTTTTTGGAATTCTTTATTTGTTGAAAAAAAAGTATAAGAGCCAATTAGGCTTTCTGTTTTTGTTAGGAAGCGCTTTAAAATTTACTATCTTTTTTATCTTCTTTTACCCTTACTATAAGCTTGATAATAGCATTAGTAGGTTAGAATTCGCGGCTTTTTTCATACCCTACGCCACAGGTCTAATTTTAGAAACCATAAGCCTTAGCAAATGGTTAAATAGCATAGATTAACAGCCTAATAATGGTTGTTAAATATTAGTGTTGAAATAAAACATAAAATTGTTTTTGTTTTTGACATAAAAATCTACCTTTGCAGCGATTTTTAAGCCACTATTAGTTTGAGCAATATGCGAAGAAAAATGTCTTTAAAACCTATAACGTTATTACTGTTTTTATCAACCTTTTTTTCCTTTGGACAAGATGAGGTAGAGCATGTTGAGGTGAAAACCGATAAAAAAACAGAAATAAAGGAATACATTCAGCACCACTTAAAGGATACTTACGACTTTAGTTTGTTTTCTTATGAAACAGAATCAGGCGAAACCAAACACGTTGGATTTCCATTGCCAGTTATTTTATGGGATAATGGTTTAAAAGTGTTTTCTTCTTCAAAATTACATCATGGTGAAGCAGTTGCCGAAGTTGATGGCAACTTTTATAAATCAGACCATGGTAAAATTTACAAAACAGATGCCTCTGGGACTATGAATTATGATGAGCATCATCATGCAACAAATCATAAGCCTTTAGATTTTTCTATTACAAAAAATGTATTTACCATTTTCGCTATTGGGTTGCTTATGTTTGTTATGTTTAGTAGTATGGCAAAAAAATACAAAAAGGGTAATGGTGTTCCAAGTGGTGTTGGACGATTTTTAGAGCCTATCGTATTATATATCAGAGACGACATCGCTATTCCTAACATTGGAAAAAAGCATTACAAACGTTACATGAGTTTCTTGTTAACCGTGTTTTTTTTCATCTGGATTATAAACTTATTGGGTTTAACGCCACTTGGGGTTAATGTAACAAACAATATTGCTGTAACATTGGCATTGGCATTGTTAACTTATTTAATAACAACATTTACGGCTAATAAAAGTTACTGGGGGCATATTTTTTGGATGCCAGGTGTGCCATGGCCTATGAAAATTATTTTGGCACCAATAGAATTGCTAGGAACGGTAATTAAACCATTTTCTTTATTAATTCGTTTGTATGCAAATATTACAGCCGGACATATTGTATTGATGAGTATTATTGGTTTAATGTTTATCTTTAAAAACTGGCTAGGTAGTTCATTATCATTTGGTTTGGCTTTTGCTTTATCGTTGCTAGAATTATTAGTAGCTGCTTTACAAGCATATATTTTTACAATGTTATCGGCATTGTACTTTGGATCGGCAGTAGAAGAGCATCATTACTCCGACCACTAAAAATGAGTGTTTAATTTTAATATATATATTATGGAAATTCCAACTATTGTAGGAGCAGGTTTAATCGTTATCGGTGCTGGTTTAGGTATCGGTAAAATTGGTGGGTCTGCAATGGATGCCATTGCGCGTCAACCAGAAGCTTCTGGAAAAATTCAAACAGCTATGCTTATTGCAGCAGCGCTTATTGAAGGTATTGGATTTGCTGCTTTATTTGCAGCATAAAAACAAAAACAGCTTTAACGGTTGGTTAAAGCTGTTTTTTTAAATTTAATATTTATTAAAAACATAGATATAAATGGAAAAGTTAATTAATGATTTTTCAATAGGATTATTCTTCTGGCAATTAGTATTGTTTGTTGGATTGGTTTTACTTTTAAGAAAATTTGCTTGGAAACCTATTCTTGATGCTGTTGAGAAGAGAGAAAGCGGAATAGAAGATGCATTAAAATCTGCTGAAATTGCAAAATTGGAAATGCAAAATCTGCAAGCGGATAACCAAAAGTTATTGCAAGAGGCAAGAATGGAAAGAGAATCTATGCTTAAGGAAGCCAGAGACATTAAAGTGAAAATGATTGAAGACGCCAAAGGCGAAGCACAAGATCAAGCTAATAAAATAATTGAGCAAGCGCAAGCAGCTATTGAAAGCGAAAAGAAAGCAGCTATTGCTGAGTTAAAATCTCAAGTGGCCAACCTATCTATTGAAATTGCAGAGAAAGTAATGCGTGCAGAATTATCTAGCAACGACAAGCAATTAAAATTGGTTGAGTCATTATTAGGTGAAACAAAATTTAATTAAGAATCATGGCAGGAGCAAGAGCAGCAATACGTTATGCTAAAGCAGTTTTAAGTTTAGCTTCAGAAGGAAAAACAGCAGACGCTGTAAATACAGAGATGAAACTTATTGCTAATACTATTTCGCAAAGCAAAGATTTAAGCGATGCGCTTAAAAGTCCTGTGTTAAGTTCGTCCATAAAAAAATCTATTTTATTGGAGGTTTTTAAAGATTCCAATAAAATCACATTAAACCTTATAGATACTTTAATCACTAACAATAGGATTGATATTCTAGGTGATGTTGCTGAAAAATATAATCAGTTATTTGATAAATCTAAAGGTATTGAACTAGCTACAGTTACCACGGCGGTTGCTTTATCAGATGATTTAAAAAAGAAAGTATTGGCAAAAGCCAAAGAACTTACAGGTAAAGATATTGAAGTTGAAAATGTCATTGATGAAAGCATCATAGGTGGTTTCATTTTACGTATTGGTGATATTCAATATAATGCCAGTATTACAAATCAACTAAGTAAATTAAAAAGAGAATTTATATTAAATTAAAAAGGGTTAAACGAGGGGATGTCTAACATCTAACGTCTAATATCTAAATACTAAAAAAGGATGGCAGAAGTAAAACCAGCTGAAATATCAGCAATCTTAAAAAGGCAACTATCAGGTTTTGAAGCAAGTGCTTCATTAGATGAAGTAGGAACTGTATTAACCGTAGGAGATGGTATTGTACGTGCTTACGGATTGGCTAATGCTCAATATGGAGAGTTAGTTGAATTTGAAGGCGGCTTAGAAGGTATTGTACTAAATCTTGAAGAAGATAACGTTGGTATTGTATTATTAGGACCTTCAGTAGGTATTAAGGAAGGCTCCATCGTAAAACGTACGTCTCGTATTGCTTCTATTAAAGTTGGGGAAGGTATTGTTGGACGTGTTGTAGATACTTTAGGAAACCCAATTGATGGTAAAGGTCCTATTACAGGTCAAACTTATGAAATGCCTTTAGAGCGTAAAGCACCTGGGGTTATTTTCCGTGAGCCAGTAACAGAACCATTACAAACGGGTATTAAATCCATCGATGCGATGATTCCTGTTGGTCGTGGACAACGTGAGTTGGTTATTGGCGACCGTCAAACTGGTAAAACAGCAGTTTGTATTGATACCATCTTAAATCAAAAGGAATTTTACGAAGCAGGAAATCCTGTATATTGTATATATGTTGCTGTCGGACAAAAAGCGTCAACAGTGGCTTTAATCGCAAAAACATTAGAAGAAAAAGGTGCTTTAGCTTATACAACTATTGTGGCTGCAAATGCTTCAGACCCTGCGGCTATGCAAGTATATGCACCTTTTTCGGGAGCATCTATTGGAGAGTATTTTAGGGATTCTGGTCGCCCAGCTTTAATTATCTATGATGATTTATCAAAACAAGCCGTGGCTTACCGTGAGGTGTCTTTATTATTACGTCGTCCACCAGGACGTGAGGCGTATCCTGGAGACGTTTTCTATTTACACTCCCGTTTATTGGAGCGTGCCGCAAAAATCATCAATAATGATGAAATTGCTAAAAATATGAACGACCTTCCAGATTCATTAAAATCTATTGTTAAAGGTGGTGGTTCATTAACGGCATTGCCAATTATTGAAACACAAGCAGGAGACGTTTCAGCATATATCCCAACAAACGTAATCTCGATTACTGACGGACAAATTTTCTTGGATGGTGATTTATTCAACTCTGGTGTGCGTCCAGCTATCAACGTAGGTATTTCGGTATCTCGTGTGGGTGGTAATGCTCAGATTAAATCCATGAAAAAAGTAGCGGGGACTTTAAAATTAGACCAAGCACAATATCGTGAGTTGGAAGCGTTTGCTAAGTTTGGATCCGATTTAGATGCTGTGACTTTAAATGTTATTGAAAAAGGGAAGCGTAACGTGGAGATTTTAAAACAAGCTCAAAACGATCCGTTTAAAGTGGAAGATCAAATCGCCATTATTTATGCAGGATCTAAAAACTTGTTAAGGGATGTGCCTGTTGAAAAAGTAAAGGAATTTGAACGCGATTATTTAGAATTCTTAAAAGCGAAACACAGCAATGTTTTAGCCGATTTAAAAGCAGGTAAATTAACTGATGAGGTTACAGATACTTTAACAGTTGTAGCAAAAGATTTATCTAGTAAGTATAGAGCGTAAAACCAACATAATGTCATCCTGAACTAGTTTCAGGATCATAATTAAGTTCAAGAAGATTCTGAAATAAATTCAGAATGACAAAAAATAGATTATGGCAAATCTAAAAGAAATACGTAACAGAATAACATCGGTGTCTTCAACGATGCAGATTACCAGTGCCATGAAAATGGTATCGGCTGCAAAGTTAAAAAAGGCACAAGATGCTATTACGGCAATGCGTCCTTATGCAGATAAGTTAACCGAACTTTTACAAAGTTTAAGTGCCACTTTAGATGCAGATTCTGGAAGTAAATTTTCAACCCAAAGAGAGGTAAAAAAGGTTTTAATTGTTGCTATTACTTCCAATAGAGGTTTAGCTGGCGCATTCAACTCAAATATTATTAAAGAGGTTAACAGATTAGCGTCTCAAACGTATGCTAATCAAGAGGTTTCTTATGTAGTCATTGGAAAAAAAGCAAATGATGCATTTAAGAAAACAAATAAAGTTATTGCTAACGAGAGTGGTGTTTTAGATGATTTAACCTTTGATAATGTTGCCAACATTGCTCAAATGTTAATGGATAAATTTGTTGCGGGCGAATTTGATAAAATTGAAATCGTTTACAATAAATTTAAAAATGCCGCTACTCAAATAGTAACCACAGAACAATTTTTACCAATTGTTCCAATTGAAGGAAGCACTAATAATAATGCAGATTATATTTTTGAACCTTCAAAAGCGGAAATCGTTGAGCAATTAATTCCAAAGTCATTAAAAACACAATTGTATAAAGGCGTCAGAGACTCATTCGCAAGCGAACATGGTGCACGTATGACAGCTATGCATAAAGCAACCGATAATGCCACAGAATTAAGAAATCAATTGAAATTAACATACAATAAAGCGCGTCAAGCAGCCATCACAAACGAAATATTAGAAATTGTTGGTGGAGCTGAGGCTTTGAATAATTAAAAATTGTCATGCTGAACTTGATTCAGCATCTGAACAAAATAAAAAAACCTCACTTTTTTAAGGGAGGTTTTTTTATGGCATCACTTTTGAAAAAGGTATCTTTAATTAATTCAATTTCAGATGAAAACACTCAAAAAAGTAATTACGTTTCTTTCAATGCCTTTTATGATGATTGGTTTTTACAATTGCTCAAGTACAAAAATGCTTCAAAACCATGCGCCGTTTGAGATAGATGAAGTGTATTATCAAGAATCAAACTCTGATATAAATGTATATATTTCTTTAAGATCAAATCCTAATAATATCATTTTGGATAGCATCTATTTTCATGGTAAAAAAGCAAAACTTGAATTACAAAATGAGTTGTTAGCTATGGGACATTTTAAAACAGCACCTAATAAAAAAGAAGATATTATTATGAGTAGTGAACCCTATGCTGAATATGGCAACAAGATTCCAAAGCTTCCAGAAAAATCAACATTTGCATTGAAGGAAAATGAATGTGTTGTGAGTTATAAAGAAGATAATAAAATCAATTATTTTAAAATCGCAAATGTGATTAAAAAGAATTACTTGCATCTCCAGATTAGCAATGATAAGGAATAATGTATTTTTGTTTTAGAATAGCTAAAAACGTATTTTTAGCAGAATAAAAATAAACTTCTTGAGCGTTTTAAAAAAATTCTTTAAAGACACTATAATTTATGGTTTAGCCACGGTTTTACCACGTTTAATGAACTTTATATTAGTTCCGCTTCACACAGGAAAATTAGAAACGTCAAGTTATTCAGACAACACTACGTTTTATGTTTATGCGGCTTTTTTTAATGTTTTACTAACCTATGGTATGGAAACCTCTTTTTTTAGGTTTTTTAATAAATCTGAAGAAAAAAGCAAGGTTTTTTCAACAGCCTTTATAAGTTTGGCAATCACTACCTTTTTATTTTTGACTCTAGTAATAATTTTTAATTATCAACTTTCTCAATGGTTAAATATTTCACCAAAATATTTAAAAATACTTGTTGGGTTGCTGGTTTTAGATACATTAGTGGTAGCTCCATTTGCATACTTAAGAGCCATGGGAAAACCAATTAAGTTTGCATTTATTAAAATTACAAATATCTTAATTTATGTTTTGCTTAATTATTTTTTTCTTTGGGCAATCCCCAGATTTAATATAGACTTTCCTAACTATGATGAATCAGATTTAGTGCAGTATATATTTATAGCGAATTTAATAGCAAGTGTGATTACTTTTTTAATGCTAATTCCTTATTTCTTTAAAACAAAATTAGAGTTTAGTGTTCTTGTTTTTAAGCAACTTTTAAATTATGGCTGGCCAGTAATGATTGCGGGTTTAGCTTACGTAATTAATGAGAATTTTGATAAATGGATACTTCCTTATTTATTAGGTAAAGATATTAATGGAGCTTATAGCGGATGTTATAAAATAGCCATGTTTATGACCATTTTTATTCAAGCCTTTCGTTTGGGCGCAGAGCCTTTTTTCTTTTCACATTCTAAGGAAATAAACGCAAAACAAACCTATGCCTTTATTATGAAATATTTTGTGATTGTTGGCAGTTTTATGTTGGTTTTTATTATTTCTTATCTAGATATATTTAAAATGGCATTGGTTAAAGATGAAAGTTATTGGCAAGCAATTAGTATTGTGCCCATAGTATTAGTTGCTAATTTATGCTTAGGCATTTATTTTAACTTAGGCATTTGGTATAAGCTGACTGATAAAACCATATATGGCATGTATTTATCATTAGTTGGAGCCGTCATTACCATAATCTTTAATCTTATTATGATAAATAAAATAGGTTTTATAGCTTCGGCTTGGGCTACTTTAGCAGCTTATGGGATTATGATGGTATTATCATACCTCATTGGTCAAAGATATTATACGGTTCCTTATGATATAAAAAGGATATTATGCTATTTGATAGTATCAATCGTATTATCTATATTATGTTTAAATACAAATGCTAATTATTACATAAACACCTTTTTAGTTTTACTATTTTTGGGATGTGTTGTTTTGTTAGAAAAAAACGAATTAAAACAATTATTAAAACGATAATATGCAGATTAAAATCATCAACAAATCCAGTCACAATTTACCTAACTATGAAACCATAGCATCGGCAGGAATGGATTTGCGAGCCAATATTACCGAACCTATTACGTTAAAACCTTTAGAAAGAACCATTGTAAAAACAGGTTTGTTTATAGAATTACCGATTGGGTTTGAAGCGCAAGTGCGTCCACGTAGCGGATTGGCGGCAAAAAAAGGCGTTACCGTTTTAAATACACCAGGAACGGTTGATGCCGATTACAGAGGCGAGATTGGTGTTATTTTAGTGAATCTATCAAATGAAGATTTCATCATTGAAAATGGAGAACGTATTGCACAATTAGTAATTGCAAAGCATGAACGTGCTGAATGGATTGAAGTCAAAGAACTTTCAGAAACTTCACGTGGTGAGGGTGGTTTTGGGAGTACGGGAGTTAAGTGATTGACGAGTTACGATTGACGATTTTTGATTGATAAAGGAAACTATTTGAATTTTGGGAAAGCAAATAAACAGCTCAAAAATAAACGAATCAACTTTAAAGTATGAAAATAATAGTACCAATGGCAGGCAGAGGGTCTCGCTTAAGACCGCACAGCATCACAGTGCCTAAACCATTAATCCCAGTGGCTGGGCAACCTATTGTGCATCGATTGGTAAAAGATATTGCTAAAGTTTTAAAACAACCTATAGAGGAAGTGGCTTTTGTACTGGGTGACCCTGCTTGGTTTGGTGATGAGGTTGTCGAGAGCCTTAAAAAATTAGCAAACGATTTAGGCGCGAAAGCATCTATTTACCGTCAAGATCAGCCTCTAGGTACCGGTCATGCTATTATGTGCGCCAAGCCATCTTTATCTGGGCCTGCTGTAATTGCTTATGCAGACACGTTAATTAGAGCCGAATTCGATTTAGACCCTGCGGCAGATAGCGTTATTTGGACCAAAGAAGTCAATAATCCAGAAGCTTATGGCGTGGTTAAATTAAATGATAAGCAAGAAATTGTTGAATTGGTTGAAAAACCTAAAACGTTTGTGAGCAATCAAGCAGTTATAGGTATTTATTATTTTAAAGATGTTGCCGTTTTAAAAGATAAATTACAAGAAGTTCTGGATGAAAACGTTATGAATGGAGGCGAGTATCAAATTAATGATGGTATTAAACGTATGATGGCAGATGGTAAAGTTTTTAAAACAGGAACGGTTGATGAATGGATGGACTGTGGCAATAAAGCCATTACTTTAGAAACCAATACCAAAATGTTAGGCTTTTTAAAAGCTGATGGCGAAGAACAATTGGTAGCTGCTTCGGTAAAACTTGATAACTCGAAAATAATTGAGCCTTGTTTTATTGGAGAACGTGTTATTTTGAAAAATACAACCATTGGCCCCAATGTATCTATTGGGAATCATTGTGTTGTGGAAAACACAACTGTTAAAAATAGTTTAATTCAAAACCATACCGTTATAAAAAACGCTAATTTAGATAACGCCATGATAGGAAATTATGTAGAATATAATGGCAATTTCACAAGCATTAGTATTGGCGATTATTCGGTTTTGGAATAAAATTTGTCATGTCGAACAAAGTGAGACATCACATAATTTATGAAGTATAAAATTCACATATTATTTTTATTTTTTGGAATATTCATTTTTCCACAGATGAACTATTCCCAAGTCGATTTCAATAAAAAGCCAACCGACGATTTAGGCGATGTTGAAGATCAATTTCAAGAATACTTTTTTGAAGCTATGAAACAAAAAAGCATTGAGAATTATGACCGTTCTGTTACAGCACTTTTAAAGTGTAAAGAATTAGATAAAAACGTACCTGTTATTTATTACGAATTAGGAAAAAATTATATAAAACTTAAAAATTTTGGTTCCGCTGAAGATGCTTTAAAAGAAGCTGTAGATAAAGAACCAAATAATGAGTGGTATTTAGATGCGCTTTATGCGTTTTATGTTGAGCAAAACGATTTAGTTAAGGCTATTAACACGGTTAAATTGTTGGTAAAACACCATTCAGATTATAAAGAAGATTTGGCAGGGCTATATGTGAAGACAGAAAAATTTGATGATGCCTTAAAAATTTTGGATGAACTCGATTTAGAATATGGTATCTCGGTTTCCAGAGACATCATGCGCAATAGGATATATGAAGTTACTGGCAGAAAAGATGATCAAATAAAAAATTTGGAAGCCCGAATTGATAGCAATCCCGAGAGAGAATCTAATTATATAGCTCTTATTTTTAGATATAGTGAAAATAATGAAACTGAGAAAGCTTATGAAACGGCTAAGGAGCTGTTAAAAGTAAACCCAAATTCTCAAACAGTTCATCTAGCATTGTATAAGTTTTATTTAGATGATAATGAGTCTGAAAAAGCGATTCAGTCCATGAAAATTGTTTTAAACAGTAATGAGATAAGACCAGAATCTAAACTAAAAGTACTTTCGGATTTTGTAAATTTTGTAAAAGCAAATCCTGAATATGAAGCTGATTTGGTAGAAGTCACCTCTTTAGTTGGTGAAAAGAATGATGAAAAATCGCTTTTGGAATTAGGACAATATTATTTAACAAAAAACGACAAAGCCAACGCCTTAAAGTATTTTCAAGAAGCTTTAAAAGTAGATGCAAATAACTTCAGTATCATAAAGAATGTATTATTGCTTCATTTAGATTTAAAACAGTATAAAGAAGCAAATGAAGAAAGCAGTAAAGCGCTGGCTAAGTTTCCATCGCAACCTATTTGTTATTTGGTAAATGGTGTTGCTTTAAATGAGTTAAATGAGCCTAAAAAAGCTGCCGAGATGTTAGAATCTGGCTTAGATTGGGTTATTGACGACATTAAAATGGAAGCTGATTTTTATACTCAGATAAGCAAGTCATACACACAGTTGAACAATACAGAGAAAGCAAAATCGTTTAGTGATAAAGCCAAACAATTAGAAATTCAAAATTAATTTACAATCCATTTGAAAAAAATCCCCTATATATTAAGTGTTTTATT
>Ga0307414_10001547_pt1 | contig 11948 bp, 13 predicted proteins | sample DK1Ometagenome_FD_203804 | JGI IMG/M metagenome (GOLD analysis project Ga0307414, IMG submission 203804) | Maize rhizosphere microbial communities from greenhouse at UC Davis, California, United States - DK15-O-3 | ecosystem: Host-associated > Plants > Roots > Rhizosphere > Soil | place: USA...
TTTAATTTTTAATTTCTCTGAATAATCGGAATACCGAAATAGAACTCCAATATTCTGGTGCGGAACAAATAATCGTATTTTGTGCGCAATAAATCAGATTGTGTGTTTACCAAAAGCGTTTGCGACTGGTTGTAATCAAAGGCAGTTGCCATTCCGTTTTCGTAACGTTCTTTGGTATAGCGAAAAGCTTCTTCGCGAGCCTTCAACATTTCTTCGGTTGCCAGATACGTTTCCATTGCACCTTTCGCATCAGAATACGCGGTGTAAATATTTCGTTCCAAATCTAATTCGGTTTGTTCAAACGTTAACTTGTTTTTTTCTAAATTCACTCTGCTGCGCGCAATATTGTTTTTAGCTGCAAATCCGTTGAAAATAGGAATGTTTAACTGCACACCAAAACTGTGCCCTTTGTATAAATCGAACTGATCAAAGAACGGTTGCGGATTAATTTCTCCTCCTCGTCCGTCGGGAATTTTAGCATACGAAACACGCGAGCTGAAACTGTAAAATCCGGTTAACGACGGTAATACGGCAGCTTTTGCAATATCCACATCTTTTTCGGCAATTTTTACATTGTTTTCTGCAATCTTAAGTTCGGTACGTTCAAAACGAGCCTTTTGAAAGATCGATTCCGGAGTTTCCAACAAAATCGTCGTTGGTTCAAATTCATATTCTACATCGGCGATATCAAAATCCTTGAAATCTTCCATTTGAAGCAATTGTGCCAAACTCATTTTTGATACAATTAAAGCGTATTCTGCCTGAATAATTCGTTGTTTATCGGTTGCCAAAGTAGCTTTCATATCAAACAAATCGCCACTTGGTATCATACCGGCATCAACCAAAGCTTCGGATCTTACCAACTGTAAACTATCGGTTTGAAACTGCTGTTTTTGAACCTTTTGATTTTCTTTGTTAAACAAAATCTGCAAATACGCATTTACCACATTTAACGCAACATCTTCTTCAATTTTTAAATGTTGATATTGCGATGAAATCAATGCCAGTTTCGATTTTCTAAAGCGGTTTTGATTTTGCAATCCTTTAAAAATATCAACTGCAGACGACGCACCCATTGAGGTAAACTGCGTGGTTTGATTTTCTAAAATACCCGTTGTAATATTGGTATTTAAGCCCACGTTCCACGAATGCGATGCGGTTGCGTTTAGGTTTGGAAGAAAATTTCCAAATGCATCTTTTATATCGATCTCCGCCAGTTTGTTGTCTAATTCGATCTGCTTAACAGACACGTTGTTTTCAATGGCATGTGCCACGCATTCTTCTAATGTCCATTTTTTTTGAGCAAACGAATTGACAGTAAAAAGCAGACTGATTATAAGCAGTGTTTTAATGTTTTTCATTTAGCTACTTTTTAATTTGATTCCAAACTTTAATCTTGTCGTTTTTGGTAATTCCTTTTTTAATTTCCACGTAAATACCATCGCTAACGCCTAATTCAACATTTCTACGTTCGAATTTCTGCGGACTAACCTCAACTTCTACAAACGATTTCTTCGTTTTTTCATCGTACTGAATCAAACCTTCTTTCACTGCCAAAACATTATCGGCTTTTGAAAGGATGATCGATGCATTTGCACTTAAACCAGATCGGATAAACGTTGAATCTTTATTTACCAACGTACCTTTAATTGGGAACTGCATGGCACCGTTTTCGTTCACACCTTTTGGAGCGATATAATCTAAAACAGCTTCGAATTTCTTATTTTCTATGGCACCAACGGTAATTTCTAGCGGAAGTCCCAATTTGATTTTTCCTACTTCAGATTCATCTAATTTTCCTTCAAAGATCATGTTACCAACATCAGCCAAGCTTGCAATGGTAGTTCCTTCGTTAAAATTATTTGCCTCGATTACCTGATTTCCTTTTTTAACAGGAATATCTAACACCATACCCGAAACCGTAGAACGAATAAGGGTTTGTGCGATATTACTCATTCCGCTGGTTGTTCCGGTTCTGATAATTTCAGCACTTTGAACCATAGCGCTATACGTTTGCTGTGCTTGTTTATAAGCAGTTTCGGCAGTATCGAAATCGTTTGCAGAAATTACACCTTTATTGAACAATGTTCTTTGACGTTCGAACACTTTTCGCTGGTTTTCCAAATCGATTTTTGCCGTACTAATTTGATTATTGGCAGAGTTTAAGCTTGATACATTCGGTACTACTTTAATCTTTGCAAGCAAATCGCCCGATTTTACGTAATCGCCGGCTTCTACATAAACTTCATCAATAATTCCTGAAATATTCGGTTTAATTAATACTTCTTCTTTCGGGTTGATGTTTCCTGTAGCAACGGTGCTTTTAGAGATCGATCTAACCTCGGCTTTTTCGGTTTCATAAACCACCGGTGGCTGTGCGTTTTTCTGATACAACCAAAATAATGCGCCTGCAAAAGCTATTGCTAAAAAGACTAAAATTGAAATGGTACAACCTTTTTTCATATATATTTTTGTTTGTTTATTCGTTGATTTGTTTAATGTTTTAATTATTTTTTATTGCCTATCCAGCCCAAATGAGTGTGTTTAAAATCATCGTTGAATTTTAGTCCGTAACCAAACATTCGATCCATTGAGGAGTGCCCAAACAGAATAATTCCTGCTAATGATACTAATGAATGATCTAACCAAAATCCTAAAATCAATACAGCTATAGCAATGAATTTATGATGAAAGAAATTATAGGTAAATGCACCTGTTTTTGTGTTTACCAAATAGCCTAACATTGAAACATCGGGTAATAAAAGGCAAGCAGGAAAAATCCACCAAGAAAATTCTAACCGGCTAAACAAGAAGATTGAAAGTGCAAACTGTGCAAATTCCTCTAACTTTATAAGATTGTTCATTTTTGTTTCTTCCATTATTCCGTTCTTAATGCGTCAATAGGTTTTACTCTAATGGCTGTAATAGCCGGGATTAATCCTGCTAAAAGTCCGGCAATAACTAATATTAGCAATGCAATTACAACTACGCCTAAATGTACGCTTGGATTTACAATAGGTATCCGTTCGCCGTTTGGTGCGTTTTCTAAACCTAAATTTATCAAAGCCAGTACAAGTGATGCAAAAATGATTCCTGCCATACCTGCAATCAGCGATAATACAACCGATTCGGTCAAAATCTGTTTTATGATGACAGCCGGCGTTGCACCTAAAGCTCTTCGGATTCCTATTTCTTGTGTACGTTCTTTAACAATGATCAACATAATGTTTACGATTCCTATAATTCCCGATCCCAAAATAAAAATTCCTACGATATAAGAAACTGTTGTTAAGATCGAAAACAAACCGTTGATTTTTTTAAATTCCTGATACAGATCAAAATGCCCAATAGCTCTATCGTCTGTAGGATCTACCGTATGGCGATCTTTCAACAACTTAAAAACATCTTCTTTTAAATCGGTAATAGGTTTATCATCTTCTGCGGTAATGGTCATCCACCCCACAATATCGCCATAATTAAACGCCTGCTGAAAGGTTGTAAAAGGTATAAAAAGCTGTTTCTGACTTTCTTCGGCATCGCCACCCATATTCGAAATACTTTTATAAACGCCGACTACCAAAAAGTTAACGCCTTGTACTTTAATGTACGATCCCAAAGCTTCTTCACCCGGAGCATACAGTTCCCTGATCACACCTTCGCCAATTACGGTTACCTTGCGGTTATTTGCAATATCGCCGTAATTAATAAATCGACCTTTAAGAATGTTCATTGGCTGCTGCAGGATAAATTCCGGATAATCGCCATATACGTTGTAAGCACCCGTTTTTGTTCCGCGCACCACATTATTGCTTCCCCTGAAACCACCCAACTGATTTCGTGGCGATACATACAGTAAACCGTCAATATCTCTCTTTAAAGCTTCTACATCAGGATTTTTAAAGTTGAAACTTCTACCTTGCGGTAAACCTTTAAACGGTTTTGATGTTGGCTGTGTCCACATAAACATGGTGTTGGTAGATAAACCGCCCATTTGCCGTTTAATACCGTTTTGTAACCCTTGACTTGCAGAAAGAAGAATTACCAGGATAAAAATTCCCCAGAAAACTCCGAATGCAGTGATCAGCGTTCTGAACGGATTGGCAGAAAGCGCCTCTATAATTTCATTCCATTTATCTCTGCTAAACATACTATTCTCCTCTTAATGCTACAATTGGTCTAATTTTCGCGGCACGGTATGCAGGTACAAATCCGGCAAAAGCCCCGGCAACAATCAATATAATCAGTGTGGTAATTGCCACGTTAAAATCTACTTCAGGTCGGGTAAAGAAATCGGCTTCTACGTGCGGAGCAACAACTTCCCAAACAACCAAACCAAAGATCAATCCTGAAAAACCTGCAATAACGGTTATAAAAACAGCTTCTTGCAAAATCATGGTAATAATTGAAAAAGGCGAAGCGCCTAATGCTTTTCGTATCCCGATTTCTTTGGTTCGTTCTTTAACAATAATCAACATAATATTTCCTACACCTACAACACCAGCAATAATGGTACATATTCCCACAAACCAGAAAAACGCTTTTACGCCGCCGGTAATAATGTAGATGTTTTTTGCCTGTTCTAAAGAGTTGTTTATAAAAATTCCGCCATCATCGTCAGGTGCAACAGTATGCCTTGCTTTTAAAAATGTTTCAAGTTTTTTTGTAAATTCATTTGATTCTGCTACTGCGGTGTCAAAATCACTGCTGGTACGCATGGTAAATGACATACTGCGGATACTGTCACCGGCACTATATGCTTTTTGAGCGGTTGATATAGGAATAAAAACACGACTTTCTTCACGTTCGCCACCCGGATCGGTATAAACACCAACCACTTTATAGATCATTCCCGAAACATTTAATTCCTGACCCAAAGGTTCTTCGCCGTTTTTAAATAGATCAGTAGCTACTTTTTGACCAATGATTACATTTTTTTCGTAGTTTGAATTATCGGAATGATTAATGTATCTACCTTTAACAATGGAAGCATTTTCTATGAACTGATAATCAGGATGAACCCCTTCTACTCGATAAGTTCCTGTTTCTTTTTTATAAACGATGTTTCCGCTCCAAACCGAAAAAATTGCCGATTTATATTCAATATAGTCTTTAAACAAGGTAGTTGCCAAATCGTAATCGGCATTGCGAAGCTGCACTTCACGCCCAACGCCCAAACCTTTGTATTCTTTTTTTGTTACTCCGGGCCAAACCGAAATCTGGTTTGCCGCATCTTTTTCAAACTGACTCTGAATTCCGTTCTGAATTCCGTTTCCGGCACCCAGAAGTATCACCAGAATAAATATTCCCGAAGCAACAGAAACGCCGGTTAAAGCAGTACGAAGCTTGTTTTTATAAAGTCCTTCGAATATTTCCTGCCAACGTTCGATACTAAACATATTGCGATGCTCTTATCTGATTTACTAATTTATCTGATTCTATTTGTCCGTCTTTTAAAAACACAATACGCTTGGTCATTTCGGCAATATCGGGTTCGTGCGTTACAACCAATACGGTTTTACCTTCATCGTTAATCTGTTGAATCAAATCCATAACTTCGTACGAAGTCTTTGTATCTAAAGCTCCCGTAGGTTCATCTGCCAGCAAAACTTTAGGATCCGATGCCAACGCGCGCGCAATTGCCACACGCTGTTTTTGTCCGCCCGAAAGTTCATTAGGTAAATGCTTCGCCCAGTTTGCCAACCCTACTTTTTCCAGATAATGCATAGATCGCTCCATACGTTCTTTACGTGCCATACCTTGGTAATACAACGGCAGTGCTACATTATCTAACGCGGTTTTATAATTGATAAGGTTGAACGATTGAAATACAAAACCCAGAAATTTGTTACGATATTGCGATGCAATGGTTTCGTTTAGGTTTTTAATGGGGACATTATCTAACGTGTACGAACCTTGATCGGCTTCGTCTAAAATTCCGATAATATTTAAAAGAGTTGATTTTCCGGAGCCGGAACTTCCCATAATGGAAACAAATTCGCCTTCTTTAACATTGAAATTAATTCCTTTGAGAACATGCAGTGCATTTTTTCCCATTTGATATGATTTGTGAAGGTCTTTTATTTCGATCATTATCTTGAGTTTTAGAAGTGATACAAGTGTTGTTTAACAAGTAAGTATCGCTTTTTACAGAAATGTTACAAGAAAATTGAAAAAAATATACGGTACTTTTGTATTTTTAATTTACTAAATTATTTAAGATGGAAAGCTGGTTTAAAGAAATTGTATTAGAAACAGAACGTATAAAACTTGTTCCTTTATGCCTTGATTATAAAGAAGATTTACTAAACGCAGCGAAAGACGGAGATTTAGGAAAACTTTGGTTTACTTCTGTGCCAACTGTTGATACGATTGACGACTATATGAACAAAGCAATTAACGATTTTAAACTTGATAAAGGATTGGCTTTTGCAGTAATTGATAAAAAATCAGATAAAATTATTGGTACATCACGCTATACAAATGCTACACCTGAATACAAACGTCTTGAAATTGGTTATACTTGGTATGCCAAAAGCTATCAAAAATCATTTGTAAATACCGAATGTAAATTGTTACTATTAACTTATGCTTTTGAAGTTTTGGAAACAATAGCTGTAGAATTAAGAACAAACTGGTATAATTTTGAATCGAGAAAAGCTATTGCAAGACTTGGCGCAAAGCAAGACGGCGTTTTAAGAAATCATCAAATCAATCCCGATGGTTCTTTAAGGGATACCGTTGTTTTTTCGATAATTAACAGCGAGTGGAAAGCTTGTAAGCGTTCTTTATTATTCAAATTAGATCAATACGATACTATCTAATACTATATTTATTTTCCTAATTCCTTAAAATAAGCCACAACCTTTTCTGCTTTTGATTTACCAACCAATTTCACGATTTCTTCTTCGGGAGTTTCGCCCAAACGTTTTATAGATTTAAACTGAATCATTAATTTTTCCATAGTTTTTGGTCCGATACCCGGAATAGTTGTCAAACCACTATCAATGGCATTTTTACTACGTTGATTTCTATGAAAGGTAATTCCAAAACGGTGTGCTTCGTTTCGTAAATGCTGAATAATTTTTAAAGTTTCAGACTTTTTATCCAAATACAGCGGAATGCTGTCACCGGGATAAAACAATTCTTCTAAACGTTTTGCAATACCAATGATGGCAATTTTTCCACGCAAGCCTAAAATATCCAGACTTTTTAAAGCCGCACCCAACTGACCTTTTCCTCCATCAATAATTATCAAATCGGGTAACGGTTCGCCTTCGTCCAACAAACGGCGGTAACGACGAAAAACCACTTCTTCCATCGACGCAAAATCATCGGGACCTATTACGGTTTTAATATTAAAATGTCGGTAATCTTTTTTGCTTGGCTTTCCATCTTTAAAAACCACACACGCCGCAACAGGATTTGTCCCCTGAATGTTCGAGTTGTCGAAACACTCAATATGGCGCGGTTCTTTATTTAAACGCAGATCGGATTTCATCTGTGCCATAACTCGGTTCGTATGTCTGTCTGGATCTACAATTTTTATCTGTTTTAACTGATCTAATCTGTAATAACGGGCGTTGCGTTCAGATAATTCCAACAACTGTTTTTTATCGCCTAATTTTGGAACGGTTACCGATATTTTCTCGCCCAGATCAACTTCAAACGGAACAATAACTTCTTTTGTCAGCAGCTTAAAACGCTCGCGAATTTCAACAATTCCCAAAACCAGTAATTCATCATCGGTTTCATTCAAACGCTTTTTTAATTCCAAAGTATGCGATCTGATAACGGCACCGTGGGCAATCTGCAGGAAATTTATGTACGCCATGGTTTCGTCTGATACAATAGAAAAAACATCCACATTGGTAATCTTTGGATTTACAATGGTAGATTTTGCCTGATAATTCTCTAAAATCTGCATTTTTTCTTTAACAGCCTGCGCTTCTTCAAACTTCATTTCTGAAGCATACTGCAACATCAATTGCTTAAATTCTTTCAGGTTTTCCTTAAAATTTCCTTTTAAAAGCTGACGAATATGTTGAATTTTACGCAGATATTCTTCTTCGGTTTCATGTGCTTCGCAAGGTCCCAAACAATTCCCGATATGATACTCCAAACAAACCTTATACTTTTCGTTTTTAATGTTTTGAACGCTTAAATCGTAATTACAATTGCGCAACGGATACAGTTCCCGAATTAAATCTAACAAGGTATGCAAAGTTCTGCCACTGGTGTACGGACCAAAATATTCAGATCCATCTTTAATAAAATTTCGGGTAGAAAAAACTCTTGGAAAACGTTCGTTTTTAATGCAAATCCACGGATACGTTTTATCATCGCGCAATAAAATATTGTAACGCGGCTGCAGGTTTTTAATTAAATTGTTTTCCAATAACAGCGCATCGGTTTCGGTTTTAACAACAATGTGCTTAATAACCACAATTTTTCGAACCAAAACATTTAAACGTGCATTGTCGTGCGTTTTGTTAAAGTACGATGCCACCCGCTTTTTTAAATTCTTTGCCTTGCCCACGTACAGCAACTTCTGGTCTTTATCAAAATACTGATAAACACCTGGTAATTGTGGTAAAGTTTGTAATTGTAAAGAAATATCGGAATTTGTTGTCATAGCGGCATTGGGTTGCACAACAAATTTACATTAAGTTTTTGTAATTGTTAAAGGTTAAAAGAGTATCTTTAAGTTATGATTTTCATAAAATTTAATAAATGCACTTTACTACACGTAATTTTGAAATTTTAGGCAAATCGGTTATACCGGGCGAAACAAAAACCATTGAATTAAAAATTGCAACACTACATACAATGACGGAATTAAAGGTTCCGATTATTGTTTCACGATCTGTTTACGACGGACCAACCGTGTTACTAACAGCAGGTTTGCATGGCGACGAACTAACGGGAATTGAAATTTTACGGCAGGTAATTCGTCAAGGAATCAATTACCCGAAATGCGGTACCATAATCTGTGTGCCGTTGGTTAATGTGTTTGGTTTTGTGAATCAATCACGTGATTTTCCTGATGGCAGAGACTTAAACCGAGTTTTCCCGGGTTCGCAATCGGGTTCTTTGGCAAGCCGTTTTGCATACCGAATTATGCAGGATATTATTCCGGTGGTTGATTATGTGATTGATTTTCACGCCGGTGGTCGTGGTCGATTTAATGTGCCGCAGATTCGTATCGAACCAAATAATGAAGAATTAGATGCTTTGGCGGAAGCTTTTTCTACGCATTTTATTCTGTATTCAAAAAACATCGAAGGATCTTTCCGTGCAGCTTGCGATAAATTGGGTAAAAAATATTTGCTGTTTGAAGCCGGCAAAGCATTAGATATTAACAACGATGTTATTGAAGAAGGCATTCAGGGAACGATTCGTTTTTTGGACAAACTGCAAATGCTCAACAACAATTTTTCTGTAAAAGAACCTAGCCAAGCAATGGTTTGTATTGAAAATTCAACATGGGTTCGTGCACAATATTCCGGCTTACTGCATAATTTTGTACGTCCCGGAGCTTTAGTGAAAGCTGGCACGCAATTGGGCAAAATCACCGATCCGTACGGTTTGGTAGAAGAGCCTATTTTAGCACCTAACGATGGATATATAATTTGCAAAAACCAAGCTGCCATTGTTTTTCAGGGCGATGCCGTTTATCATATTTCAACCAAATTAAAAAATGACCAAGAAAGAATTACGCAAGAAATATAAAGAACTACGTAACGATTTAAGTTTTGATGCGATTGAAGATTTAAGTCTGCAAATTGCTAATCAAGCCTTAAAATTGCCTATCTGGAATTTCGAAAACTATCATATTTTTTTATCGATACACGAACATAAGGAAGTTCAGACTGATTATCTACTGCATATTTTAAACGGAAAAGATAAAAACGTAATTGTTTCCAAATCTGATTTTGAAACGCGAACAATGAATCACGTTTTACTGACTGATAATGTAGCCATTAAAAAGAACGAATGGAACATTCCCGAACCACAAAACGGCTTTTCGGTTACAGATAACCAGATCGATGTTGTTTTTGTTCCATTGCTGGCTTACGATGTCTTGGGAAATAGAGTAGGTTACGGCAAAGGTTTTTACGATTTGTTTCTATCGAAATGCAAACCTGATGTCGTAAAAATCGGATTATCTTTTTTTGATGCTGAAGAAATAATTGAAGATGTTTTTTTAGAAGATGTTCGGCTTGATTATTGTATTACACCTGATACAATAGTTAAATTTTAGTTTTATGAAAAAGTTATTATTTAGTAGAATAGCGCGCTACGCAACCATATTTTTATTGTTGCTGGCATTTTCGGCAACTTTTACCAGTTGCGTTGTAAGACCGCCACATCATAGCGAACGTAGAAAACTTCCACCAGGGCACGAAAAAAAATTACGTGGCGACCGATCGGCAAAACGTTACGCACCGGGGCAACAAAAAAAGAAACATCACAAAGAACATAAACAACGAAAAGGAAACAAACGCGGTAGGTAACTACCGTTTTTTTGTAAACATTTTCAACAACAAACAGCTTCTTTGGCAAAAACCCAAATTATATTTTACCTTTACAAAAAATAAACGTACACATGAATTACATTACAGAAATACTTATTTTATTGTTCTTGGCAATTACTTTTTTACAATCGGGTTATGATAAAATGGCAGATTGGAAAGGAAACGTTGGTTGGTTAAAATCGCATTTTGCAAATACTTTTTTAGGAGATAAAGTTCCTTTTTCGTTAGGAATTATCTTGATTCTGGAAATCATTGCGGGAATTTTAGCATTGGCGGGAATTTGGTTTTTATTTAACGACTGTAAAGAAATTGCTTTATACTCGGGAATTGTTTCTTGCGTTACTTTGCTGTTCTTATTATTGGGACAGCGTATTGCAAAAGATTACGACGGTGCACGAACCATTGTAATTTACTTTATACCGGCAATATTTTTAGTTTTTCTTTTAAAATAATATTTTTGGCACACTAATTGATTAACCGATATAAGTTATGAAAAGGAAAATTTATTTTTGGTTAGTTTAGTTGTAAAAAGTCCCGCAAACGCGGGACTTTTTAGTTTTTATAATTTGGCATCCAAGTTATTCCGTCTAAAGTTATGCTATAAACCAAACGCATAATTAATAAAGTAGCCACTCCTAATAAAAATCCGTAGAGATAAATCTTTTTCAATGTTAACACATTTACCCATTTAATAAAAAAGTAAATGGTACATAATACGGTAACAACTACAGAAATTAAAACACCCATTTCATAAATTACACCAAATAGCACAAAATCCCACAGTATCGGAATTTTTGACAATACCCAGAATATAAAACATAAAATAGTTGCAGTTGCAACTATTTTATCCCAATCGTTCAGTCGATTGTAAGCTTTCATATTTAAAGTTAACTTTTAGTTTCTACTCATTAACAAACGTAATACATACCAAAACAACAACATTAACGATGAAAACAAAGACAAAGCTGCTGCAATGTACTGATTGGTTCCAAAGTTATTTTTAATTTGGTGTGTGTTGTATAAGATTGACCCCGATGCTAAAACGATCATTCCGACAGAAAACCATAAGCCTAAATCGAAATTAAACAACATTCCGGCAACGATTGCACCTATTGCTACGAAAAATCCGATGGCTAAAATGCTTCGTAAAAAAGAAAAATCTGCTTTTGTACTAAACACCACAAAGGTTAATCCTAAAAACAAACTGCCTGTAATAATTACTGCCTGTGTTAACAATGCTGCTCCTTCGGTGTAAACTATAGCAATGTAAAGTATCGGTACAAAAATAATTGCTTGTGCAACAATGTATAGAAAATATCCTAAATACTGTTTTGCCAAGCTGGTATCGTTATAAGCCATTTTTTGTGCGATATACGAAACGCCCATAAATCCGCCTAACAAAACTAACCACAA
>Ga0307414_10001548_pt1 | contig 11945 bp, 10 predicted proteins | sample DK1Ometagenome_FD_203804 | JGI IMG/M metagenome (GOLD analysis project Ga0307414, IMG submission 203804) | Maize rhizosphere microbial communities from greenhouse at UC Davis, California, United States - DK15-O-3 | ecosystem: Host-associated > Plants > Roots > Rhizosphere > Soil | place: USA...
CCAGGAGACGATGTTCTGCTTCACCAACAACATCCCGCAGAAGGATGGCGGCACCCACCTGATCGGTTTCCGGGCCGCGCTGACCCGCACCCTCGCCAATTACATCGAGCAGAACGGGATCGCGAAGCAGGCCAAGATCACCCTGTCCGGCGACGACATGCGCGAAGGCATGATCGCGGTGCTGTCGGTCAAGGTGCCGGATCCGAGCTTCTCCAGCCAGACCAAGGAAAAGCTGGTCTCGTCCGACGTGAGACCGGTCGTTGAGCACACGTTCGGCGCACGTTTGGAGGAGTTCCTGCAGGAACACCCAAACGAGGCGAAGGCCATCGCCGGCAAGATCGTCGACGCCGCCCGCGCCCGCGAGGCCGCGCGCAAGGCCCGCGACCTGACCCGGCGCAAGGGCGCGCTCGACATCGCCGGCCTGCCCGGCAAGCTCGCCGACTGCCAGGAGAAAGATCCGGCCAAGTCCGAGCTGTTCATCGTCGAGGGCGATTCGGCCGGCGGTTCGGCCAAGCAGGGGCGCAACCGCAAGACCCAGGCGATCCTGCCGCTCAAGGGCAAGATCCTCAACGTCGAGCGCGCGCGTTTCGACCGCATGCTGGCGAGCGCCGAAGTCGGCACCCTGATCACCGCGCTCGGCACCGGCATCGGCAAGGACGAGTACAACCCGGACAAGCTGCGCTACCACCGCATCATCCTGATGACCGACGCCGACGTCGACGGTTCGCACATCCGCACGTTGCTGCTGACGTTCTTCTACCGGCAGATGCCGGAACTGATCGAGCGCGGCCACATCTACATCGGCCTGCCGCCGCTGTACAAGATCAAGCAGGGCAAGACCGAGCTGTACCTGAAGGACGATGCCGCGCTCGATGCCTACCTCGCCGGCAATGCCGTCGAAGGCGCGTCTCTGGTGCCCGCCACCGGCGAACCGCCGATCGGTGGCGCGGCGCTGGAGAAGCTGCTGCTGGTCTTCGCCGGCGCCCGCGAGGCGATCGCGCGCAACGCGCATCGTTTCGATCCGGCCGTGCTCGAGGCGCTGGTCGACTTCACCCCGCTCGATGCCGCCACGCTCGCCGGCAACACCGACGAGCGCCACGAACTGGACGCGCTCGAAGCACGCCTCAACCGCACCGGCCTGGGCAAGCCGCGCTATCGCGTCGCGTTCCAGGCGCCGGTGGAAGGGCGTGCGGGTGCGCTGGTGATCACCCGCCAGCACATGGGCCAGGAACTCATCCAGGTGCTGCCGCTGTCGGCGTTCGAACACGGCGAGCTGCGTCCGTTGCGCGAAGCCGCCGCCGCCCTGCATGGCCTGGTGCGCGAAGGCGCACAGATCCTGCGCGGCAACCGCGCGCAGCCGGTGGCGAGCTTCGCCGAGGCGCAGGCGTGGTTGCTGGAGGAGGCGAAGAAGGGCCGCCAGATCCAGCGCTTCAAGGGCCTGGGCGAGATGAATCCCGAGCAGCTGTGGGACACCACGGTCAACCCGGACACGCGGCGCCTGCTGCAGGTGCGGATCGAGGACGCGGTGGCCGCCGACCAGATCTTCTCGACCCTGATGGGCGACGTGGTCGAACCGCGGCGGGAGTTCATCGAGGACAACGCCTTGAAGGTGGCGAACCTCGACGTCTGAGGCATCGCGATCGCAACCGGAACGCCCTTGGCGCGCGGCGGCGCGGCGTGCGCATCAGCTGCCAACCGTCCGCGCGGCGCGGTGGCGAACCTCGACGTGTGAGGCGCCGGCATCGCCGCCGGATGGAGTTGGCGATCGACGTGTTGGTCGCTTCCACACGCCAAGCAGCGCACAGGCCTGGCAACCCCGGGGAATCGAGCGCCGTCTTCTGCTTGCGGCGAGGCGACGCGGCGCTCCGCTCCGCTAGACTCGCGACGTTCCTACGCCCGGGGTGGCGATGAAGAAGACCCAGCTGTACGTGCTGGCGCTCGCGATCGCCGCGGTCGCGCTCGCCGCGATCGTCTACAAGTGGAAGGTGCTGCAGTTCCCGCTGCAGCCCGACGCCACGGTCGAGGTCTGGACCCTGCAGGCGCGCATCGGTTACGTGCCGGAGCAGGGCGCCAACCGGATCACGCTGCAGGTTCCCGGCGATGCGCCGGGTTGGAGCGTCCTCGACGAGCGCTTCGTCGCCCGCCGCCACGCCAAGCTCGAAGCACGCGACGGCGTTGCGCGCGAAGTGCAGTGGGCGATCCGCCACGCGCGCGGCGAGCAGGCGCTGTATTACCGCGCCAATGTCGTGCGCGCCCAGCCGGCCGCCCCTCCGCTGTTGTTGCTGCCGCCGGAACAGGCACTGATCCCGCGCCTCGACGAGCCGTATGCGACGGCCGCGCGCGCGCTGCTCGACGACGTCGCCGAGCGCTCCGCCGACAACATCACCTTCGCCCGCGAACTGTTGCGACGGTTCCAGGAACCCGCCCCGGGCGAAGACATCGCGCTGCTGTCCGACCGCTTCGAGGACGAGGAAGGCAAGGTCGCGCTGGTCGCCGGCCTGCTGGCGATGCGCAACATTCCCGCGCGCCTTGTGCATGGGTTGCAGCTGATCGATGCCGGCCAGGGCCGGGTCGATGGCGCCGGCGCGCTGCGGCCGTGGCTGGCGGTGCAGGGCGGGGCAGGGGAGGGCGGCGGCGAGGCGACGCCCTGGACCATCGTCGATCCGCGCAGCGATGTCGCTGGCTGGCCGGAGGGTTTCTTCCTGTGGAGCGCCAGCGGCAAGCCGGTGGCGCTGGTCGACGGCAATGACGAGGCCAGTTTCGAGCTGAGCAGCAGCCACAACCTCGCCGACGCGATCGCGGTCGCCGAGCGCCGGCTCGAAGTGCGCGACGCCGACCTGGTGCGCTTCTCGCTGCTGTCGCTGCCGCTGCAGGCGCAGCAGACCTACCGGATCCTGATGATGGTGCCGATCGGCGCCTTCATCATGCTGCTGCTGCGCAACCTGGTCGGGGTCAAGACCTTCGGCACCTTCATGCCGGTGCTGGTCGCGCTCGCGTTCCGCGAGACGCAGTTGGTCGCCGGCGTGGCGCTGTTCGTGCTGGTGGTGGGCATGGGTCTGCTGGTGCGCTTCTATCTGGAGCGGCTGCGGTTGCTGCTGGTGCCGCGCCTGACCGCGATCCTGATCCTGGTGGTGCTGCTGATGGCCGCGATCAGCGTGCTCGCCAACCGGCTCGACCTCGAGGTCGGCCTGTCGGTCGCCTTGTTCCCGATGGTGATCATGGCGATGACCATCGAGCGCATGTCGGTGGCCTGGGACGAACGCGGCGCCGGCAGCGCGATCCGCGAAGGCGTCGGCACCCTGATCGTCGCCGCGCTGGCCTACGTGGTGATGAGCTGGCCGTGGCTGGAGCAGTTCGTGTTCGTGTTTCCGGAGACGTTGCTGCTGCTGTTCTCCGGTTGCCTGCTGCTCGGCCGCTATTCGGGATACCGCCTGACCGAGCTGTACCGCTTCCGCGCGCTGGCCCGCGAGCCGGATCCGATCGCGCCGCTGCCGGACAACGACAAGGTCCCCGCATGAGCGCGACCCTGCGCGAACTGCGCAACCCGTTCGCGATCGCGCGCCGGTTGCGCGGCATCGGCCTGATGGGCATCGGCCAGCGCAACGCCGACTACGTGCTGCGCTACAACCCGCGCAGGTTCTACCCGCGGGTCGACGACAAGCTGCTGACCAAGAAACTCGCGATCGCCGCCGGCCTGCCGGTGCCGGACCTGTACGCCGTGGTACGCGAGGAACACCAGATCGCCGAGCTGCACGCGACGCTGGCGCAACGCGGCAGCTTCGTGGTGAAGCCGGCGCACGGCTCCGGCGGCGACGGCATCCTGGTCATCGCCGGCCGCAAGGGCGAGGGCTACCGCCGCGCCAGCGGCAGCCTGATGCCGCGCGAGGAGTTCGAGCACCACCTGTCGAACGGGTTGTCGGGGCTGTTCTCGCTGGGCGGCCAGCCCGACCACCTCCTGGTCGAATACTGCGTGCAGTTCGACCCGGTGTTCGAGAACGTCAGCTACAAAGGCGTGCCGGACATCCGCATCATCGTGTTCCTGGGCTATCCGGTGATGGCGATGATCCGGTTGCCGACCCGGCTATCCGACGGCAAGGCCAACCTGCACCAGGGTGCGATCGGGGTCGGCATCGACCTGCCCACCGGCACCACCCGGCGCGGCGTGTTCGGCACGGAAGTCGTGCATGAGCATCCCGACACCGAGCACCCCCTGGTCGGCCTGGCGATCCCGCACTGGGACGCACTGATGGAAATGGCATCGCGCTGCTACGAACTGTCGGGACTGGGTTACGTCGGCGTCGACTTCGTGCTCGATCGCGAGCGCGGACCGATGATCCTGGAACTCAACGCGCGCCCGGGCCTGGCGATCCAGATCGCCAATGGCAACGGCCTGTTGCATCGGCTGCAGGCCGTCGAGGGACTGGCGGCGCGCGGCGCGCTGTCGGACGTTCCGGGCGAACGCGCGGCGGCCGCGCGATCCATGTTCCCCACCCGCGGATGAACCGGCGCGGCGCCTGAATGCGCCCCTTGACGCCCCCTTCGCCGGGGCGGGGCTACAAGCTAGCGGACATGAACAGGGAGTGGGTCGCATGAACATGCCGCGTGTCAAAGCCTTGGTCCTCGGACTCGCCATCGCCAGCATCGCTGCGGCATGCGCGACCACCACCTCGCCCACCGGCCGTCGCCAGGTCGTCGGCGCGGTTTCGCAGGAGCAACTCAACCAGGCCGGCGCGCAGGCGTTCGCCCAGCTCAAGGCGCAGAAGCAGCAGACCTCGGACGCCCGCCAGCGCAACACGGTGTCCTGCGTGGTGTCGGCGATCACCCGCCAGCTGCCGTCGAGCTGGCAGGGCGGGTGGGAGAGCGCGGTGTTCGTCGACAGCAATCCGAATGCCTTTGCCTTGCCCGGCGGCAAGGTCGGCGTCTACACCGGCATCTTCACCGTGGCCCGCAACGACGACCAGCTGGCGGCGGTGATCGCGCACGAGATCGGCCATGTCGTCTCCCGCCACCATGACGAGCGCGTCACCCGCCAGGCCGGCGCATCGGGCGCGCTGCAGATCCTTGGCGCCATCCTTGGTTCGCAGTACGGCCAGGGTGCGGCCAACGCGGCGGTGCAGGGCGGCAGCATCCTCGCCCAGACCGGGTTCCTGCTGCCCGGCTCGCGCGCGCAGGAGTCGGAGGCCGATGTGGTCGGCCAGCGCCTGATGGCCGAGGCCGGATTCGATCCGCGCCAAGCGGTCAACCTGTGGCAGAACATGATCTCCGCCAGCAGTGGCAGCCGCCCTCCGCAATGGCTTTCGACCCACCCGGATCCGAGCGCCCGCATGGGCGAACTCAGCAATCGGGCCACTGCGCTGGTGCCCGTGTACGAAAAGGCCCGTGCCGCCGGTCGCCGGCCGGACTGTTGAACCCGCGGCGCCCGAAGGCCTAACCGCACCCCAACAGCACGCCCGGCCAGCGTCGCCGGGCTGTCGACGGGCTACGTGTTTCTGCTAGCGTGACCGCCCCCGGCCCAGCGCCCCACCGCAGCCGACCGGGCTGCCGACGAGGAACCCCATGACCAATCTTTCGAGCCTTCGCCCCCTGACCGCGGCCGTCGCGGTCGCCTTGCTGGCCGCCTTCGCCGTGCCGGTGCCGACGGCGCATGCGCAATCGGGCTATGGCGAAGTCGGGAGCGACAGCATGCGGGCGCGCCGCGCCAAGCGCCTGAAGGAATTGGGCAAGGGCGAGGAGACCAAGCAGCAGGCCGAGGCGGCAGCGCTGTATCCGGAGGCAACCCGTGAATCCCCGGAAGCCAAGGCGAAGGGCAAGGGCCTGAAGGCATTGCAGGCATTGCAGGAAAGCTTCGAGAAACAGGACAGCGCCGCGGTTATCGCGCAGGCCGACGCGATCGGTGCCGATCCGGACGCCAGCGCCTATGAGAAGGCCTTCGCATGGCAACTCGCCGGCAACGCCTCCGCCGACCTCGGCGACGAAGCCAAGGCCGCCGACTATTTCAAGCGCGCCATCGACGCCAACGGCCTCGACAACAACAGCCACTACCAGGTGATGTACAACCTGGCGGTGGTCCAGTTCGGCCTCGACCGCCATGCCGAAGCGCTGGCGACGCTCGACCGCTTCCTCGCCGAAACCAAATCCGACAAGCCCGAATACCAGGCCTTCCGCGCCGGCATCCTGGCCAATTCCGGCCAGGGCGACGCCGCCGCGCAGATCTACGCCGACCAGCTGGCCAAGAACCCGGACGACATGAAGCTGCGGATGAACGCCGTGGCCGCCTACCAGGCCGCGGACCAGTTCGACAAGGCCAACGCCCTGCTTGCCGAGGCGCAACAGAAAGGCCTGCTCACCGAATCCAACCAGTACCGCGCGCTGTACATCGGCTACATCAACGACGACAAGGACAAGGAAGCGCTGGCGGTGATCGACGATGGCGTTGCCAAGGGCGTGATCCAGTCGTCCCCCGAGTTGGCCAAGGACCTGATGGTGCTGGCGCAGAAGGCGTATTACGCCGGCAGCGACGCGGACGCGGTGGCGTTGTACCGGCGCGCCGCGCCGATGGCCGCCGACGGCGAGGCGTACTTGAACCTGGCCAGGATCCTGCAGGACCAGGGCAAGGCAACGGAAGCCAGCGCGGCAGCGCAGTCCGCCCTGGACAAGGGCGTCAAGGACCCCGCGGACGCGCGCAGCATCCTCGGCCAGTAGTCGCTGGGCCAGTAGCACCAGGTCACAATCCCGCGGACCGGCATTGGTATCCCTCCGCGGGATTGTTATAAGCTTGGTGATTCCCGCGGCCGCCCATGGCGGCCGGCATCGCAAATACCGGTGCGCGATCTGCGCCCCGCCCCCACCCCGAGCCATTGCGCATGACGGAACAGTTGCCGCGTACCGACAAACACGACGACCGCCACGCCCTGAGCTGGCCGCGTATCGTCGGTATCACCTTTGTGATCGCGATCCACGCAGCGGCCCTGTTGCTGCTGCTGATGCCGGTGGCTCCGCCGGGGTCGGAGGTGCAGGACGAGGAAGTGACCCTGGTCAACTTCATCAAGCCGCCACCTCCCCCGCCGCCGCCGCCGCCACCGCCGCCGGAGCCGCCCAAGCCGCAGCCGATCAAGCAACTGGCCACCCCACGGCCGACGCCACTGCCGCCGCCGCCCGAGCCGCCGCCGGTGGTGTTCGACGACCCGTCGCCGGTCGACGTGCCGGCGCCGCCGCCGTCGCCACCCGCGCCCCCCGCGGCCGTCGCAGACATCGGCGGTTCGGTCGATCCGTCCTCGGTGTCGCAGTTCGTGCCGAACTACCCGAATGCCGAGATGCGTCGATGCATCGGCGGCACCACCACCGTCATCGTCAGCATCGATGCCAACGGCGGCGTGCTGGGCGTGGACGTGGAAAACTCCAGCGGCAACCGCAACCTGGACCGCGAAGTGGTCAAGGCCGCCAAGCGCTGGCGGTTCAACCCGGCGGTCGAAGGCGGGCGCAAGGTCGCCAGCCGCGTCCGCGTCCCGTTCCAGTTCCAGCTCGCACCTAATTGCTGAACCCGGGCGCCCGGTTCCGCGCAGATCGATTCCGAACAATCAGCAATCCGTTCCACAAGATTCACAGCAACAAACAAAAGCACAGCTCCAAACACTCCTTCCACGACATTCAAAGGTAAGCGTCATGCTGCAGGAAACCACCACCGCCGCTGCTGCCAACGGAGGCTCCGCCGACGCCCTCGCGGATATGGGCGTTGCCAACCTTCTAGCTGAAATGATGCACAACCCCGGCGACTTCGCGGTCCAGTGGGTCGTCGCGTTGACGCTGGTGATCATGTCCGCCATGTCCTGGTACTGGATCGTGATCAACTTCCTCAAGAACGTGCGCCTGCGTGGCAACGCGGACCGCGTCATCTCCACGTTCTGGGAAACGCCGAACGCGCAGGACGCGATCCGCTTCATGGAAGAGCAGAAGCGTGCCGAGCCGTTCTCCAAGATCGCGCTCGACGCCGCCCAGGCCGCCGCCCACCACCAGCGCCACGAGGGCTCGCGCCTGGTCGAATCGCTGAACCGCTCCGAGTTCGTCGACCGTGCGCTGCGCCAGGGCGTGACCCGCGAAAGCTCGCGCCTCGAGAACGGCCTGACCGTGCTCGCCACCGTCGGTTCGACCGCGCCGTTCGTCGGCCTGCTCGGCACCGTGTGGGGCATCTACGGCGCGCTGATCCGCATTGGCGCTTCCGGCGAGGCTTCGATCACCGCCGTTGCCGGTCCGGTCGGCGAGGCGCTGATCATGACCGCGGTCGGCCTGTTCGTCGCGATCCCGGCGGTGCTGGCGTACAACTTCTTCGTGCGCCTGAATCGCGTCACGAACAGCAAGTTCGACACCTTCGCCCACGACCTGCACGACTTCTTCGCCACCGGCGCGCGCGTCGGCGAAGTCGGCGGCAAGCGCTAAGCAACCGCGCTGACGGAGCAAGACCATGGCCTTCAGTTCTGGCAACGAAAGCGGCGGCCCGATGGCCGAAATCAACGTCACGCCCCTGGTGGACGTGATGTTGGTGCTGCTCATCATCTTCATGATCACCGCGCCGCTGATGTCGCATAAGGTGAAGGTCGAACTGCCGAAAGCCAATCTCGCCGAGAAGCCCGAGAGCAAGCCGGTGCCGCCGATCACGCTGGCCGTCACCCAGGACGGGACCCTGTTCTGGAACGACCAGCCGATCTCGGTCGGCCAGCTCGAGAGCCGCCTCTCGGTGGAGGCGCAGAAGACCCCGCAGCCGTCGATCAACGTCCGCGGCGACCGCACCACCAAGTACCGCACGGTTGCGGAAGTGGTCCGCATCGCGCAGGCACAGGGCATGCGCAAGGTCGGCTTCGTCGCCGAATCCGAACGCACCAACTGAGGAACCGACGATGGCTTTCAGTTCCAATTCCAGCGCCGGTGCGCCGATGGCCGACATCAACGTCACGCCGCTGGTCGACGTGATGCTGGTGCTGCTGATCATCTTCCTGGTGACCGCGCCGACCCCGTCCTTCCCGATCGAGATCGATTTGCCGCAGCGCTCCACCCAGCCGCCGCCGGATCGCGAGCCGCCGCCGCCGGTCAAGTTGCGCATCGACGCGTCCGGACAGGTGTACTGGAACGAGGCCGCGCAGCCGATCTCGGCCCTGGAGAGCCTGATGGAGGTCGAGGTCCAGCGCGATCCGACCAACCAGCCGGCGCTCGAGATCGACACCGACCCGGACGCCGATTACGGCGTACTCGCCAAGGTCCTGGCCTCGGCCAAGAACGCGGACATGAAGAAGATCGGGTTCGTCCAGAACTGATCGGTTTCACCGGCTCCGACGGGCCGCACCGGAACACCGCTTACCGAAGTCGATTGACGCCGCCCAGACGGGCGGCGTTTTTTTTGCGTGCGATCGGACCCAATGGCGCGGCAAGGCGCTTTCTTTCGCAAGCCGCCAGTTGATCAGGCGGCGTCCACCAGGGCGCGATAACGCCTGACCGTGGCGTCGAGCCCGGCATGCATGGCTTCGGCGATAAGCGCATGGCCGATCGACACTTCCAGCACCCCCGGCACCGCGGCGAGGAATGCGGCCAGGTTGGCCTGGCTGAGGTCGTGGCCGGCATTGACGCCGAGCCCGGCCGCCTGGGCCCGCCGAGCCGTGCCCGCGCAGGCGCGGGCCGCGTCGGCATGGCCCGCGGCGAACGCCTCCGCGAAAGGCCCGGTGTACAGCTCCACCCGGTCGGCCTGCAGTGCCGCCGCCGCCTCCACGCGAGGATCGCCGGCATCGACGAACAGGCTGACCCGGCAGCCGAGTGCGCGCAGGGCCGCGATGTGTTCGCGCAACGCGCCAAGGTCGCCGGAAAAATCGAAGCCGTGGTCCGAGGTCAGCTGCGTGTCGCTGTCCGGCACCAGCGTTGCCTGTGCCGGGCGGACCTGCCCGCACAACGCGAGGAAGCCGGGATAGCCCGCGCGCGGCGGGGCGAACGGATTGCCCTCGAGGTTGAACTCGACGCCGTACTCGCGCGTGAGGTCGGCCAGCACCAGCACGTCGTCGGCCCGTATGTGGCGTGCATCCGGCCGCGGGTGCACGGTGATGCCGTGCGCGCCGGCATCCAGGCAGGCGCGCGCCGCACGGACCACGTCGGGTTCGGCGCCGCCGCGCGAGTTGCGCAGCACCGCGATCTTGTTGACGTTGACGCTGAGCCGGGTCGCCATCGCGACGCGTAGCGCTACGGGGACGGCGGCGGTTGCGACGATGCCTGCGCCTGCGCCGCCAGCTTGCGTGCCTCGGCCTGTTCGCGCAGCCGGCGCACTTCCACCGGATCGATCATCGCCGACTCGTCGCGGCTGCGCGCACCGACCCGGGCCGAATACCAGCCCAGCACCCAGGCCACCAGCAGCACCAGCGCGGCCAGCACGCACGCCGCGGCCAGGCCGACAGAACTCGTCATCAGGGCCACCGCGAGCGCGCCGATGGCCAGCAACAGCAGCAACCAGTGCATGGGAACGGTCCGGCTGGGAAGGGAGGGCAAAGTGTAAGACCGTTTTCGCGCGGACGCGGAACCTTGCGGAGCCCGGCTTACAGCAGCGGCGAGACCAGCCGCGCCAGCGCTTCCGGCAGCCGCGCGCGCCAAAGCGGGCGAGCCCGGTCGCGATGCACCCGTGGCGCGAACGCGAACTCCCCCTCGACCAGGCGCGCCAGCTCGCCAGCGATGCCGGCGTCGCGGAACAGCATCGACACCTCGAAGTTCAGGCGGAAACTGCGGTGGTCGAAGTTGGCGCTGCCGATCAACGCCAGGTCGTCGTCGACCAGCAACGCCTTGCTGTGCAGCAACCGCGGCCCGTATTCGTAGACCTTGACCCCGGCCGCCAGCAGTTCGTCGAAGTACGAACGCGCCGCCCAGGTCACGATCCTCGAGTCCGACAATTTCGGCACCAGCAGGCGCACGTCCAGCCCGCCCAGAGCGGCCGAGGTCAGCGCCATCATCGCCGCCTCGCCGGGCACGAAGTACGGCGTCACCAGCCAGACCCGACGGCGCGCGGCATGGATCGCGCCGACGTGCAGGCGATGGATCGCCTCCCACGACGAATCCGGGCCGGATACCAGCGTCTGCGCCGGAATGGCGCCCGGTTCGCACGCGGGCGCCGGTGGCAGCCGCGGCGGCGTGCCGGTGGCGTAGGCCCAGTCCTCGACGAACACCAGCTGCAACGCGCGCACCACCTCGCCGGTCAGACGCAGGTGCAGGTCGCGATAGGCATCCTTGCGCAACCGCTCGTCTTCCTCGTCGGTGATGTTGATGCCGCCGGTATAGGCGATGGCATCGTCGATCACCACGATCTTGCGGTGGGTGCGCAGGTTCAGCCATGGCCGCTGCCAGAACCAGCGCAGCCGCATCGGATGGAACCACGCCACTTCGCCACCGGCGTCGAGCAGGGGTTGCAGGAAGCGGCGGCTGGTCTTGCCGGACCCGACCGCATCCAGCAACAGCCGCACCTGCACCCCGGCGCGGGCGCGCTCGACCAGCGCATCGCGCAGCGCGGTGCCGATCCGGTCAGGCAGATAGATGTAGTACTCCAGGTGCACCGAGCTGCGCGCCGCGGCGACATCGGCCAGCAACGCCGCGTACTTGGCGCCGCCGTCGACCAGCAGCCGCACGTCGGTCGCGGTCGAGGGCGCCAGCCCGGTGGTGGCCTGGCCGAGCCGCGCCAGTTCCAGCGCGCTGTCGTCCAGCGTGGGCGCCGGTGCCGGCAACGTCGCCCGGTTGCGTGCGCGGCGCAGGCGCTGGCGGTGGATCCGCTGCGGCCCGAGCCAGTGGTAGATGAGGAAGCCGAGGTAGGGCAGCAGCGCCAGCCCCATCAGCCAGCTCAGCGTCGCCGCCGGTTCGCGCTTCTGCAGCACGATCCAGCCGCCGAGCCACAGCAGGTACAGCGCCCAGCCGATGGTCAGGTACAGGCCGAT
>Ga0307414_10001549_pt1 | contig 11941 bp, 9 predicted proteins | sample DK1Ometagenome_FD_203804 | JGI IMG/M metagenome (GOLD analysis project Ga0307414, IMG submission 203804) | Maize rhizosphere microbial communities from greenhouse at UC Davis, California, United States - DK15-O-3 | ecosystem: Host-associated > Plants > Roots > Rhizosphere > Soil | place: USA...
GGGCGGAGTCGTCATTGCGGCGACCCTGTTGTTCGTCGGCACCGGCGGCAAGGTCATGCAGGCAGTCGTCGGCACCCTTATCGGCATCGGCGGCGGACCCGACAAGGTCTTGTCGGTTGCACTGATCCTCAACATCGCGCTGATCCTGTTCGGCTGGCGCCGCTACAAGGATCTGAACCGCGAAATCCGCGAGCGCACCGAAGCCGAGCGACGCGCCCGCTACCTTGCCGACACCGATCCGCTGACCGGCTTCCTCAATCGCCGCGCACTGCTGGCCAGAGGACAGCGGCTGATCGCCGACGCCACCGCCGAGGGACGCCATGTCGCGCTCTTTCTGCTCGACCTCGATCATTTCAAGACGGTCAACGACATTCACGGCCACGCTGCGGGCGACCGCGTGCTGCACGTCGCGGCCGAGCGCATTTCGGCCATCCTGCCGCCCAGCGCGACCATGGCGCGGCTCGGCGGCGACGAATTTGTCGCCATGCTGCCGTTCGAGCCCGCCGCGCGGCCCGACATCGACGCGCTTGCCGCCCAGCTTGTCGCGGCGCTCGAAGAATCGGTCGCGCATGACGCGCAGATGATTCGCATCGGCGCATCGCTCGGCATTTCGCTGGCGACCGACGCCAGCGCGGTGATGGAAACGATGGTCCGCCAGGCAGACATCGCCATGTATCATTGCAAGGACAAGGGACGGAACCGCCATATCTGGTTCGAAAACGGGATGGAGATGGCAGTGCAGGTCCGCAACCAGATCGAAACCGGGATCCGCGAGGGCATGCCGCGCGGCGAGTTCGTCCCGCATTTCGAACCGCAGGTCGATATCGCCAGCGGGCGGCTGGTCGGCTTTGAAATGCTTATGCGCTGGGAATCGCCCGAATATGGCATGATCCCGCCCGAACGTTTCATCCCGATCGCCGAAGAGAGCGGGCTGATCGGCGAATTGTCGTTGCAGGTGATCAAGGAGGCGATGGAAGCCGCCAAAGCCTGGGACCCGTCGATCATGCTGGCAGTCAACATTTCGCCGCAGCAGTTGAAAGACCCCTGGTTCAGTCAGAAACTGACCAAATTGCTGGTCGAGACCGGCTTCCCGGCCAGCCAGCTGGAGGTCGAGATCACCGAAAGCTCGCTGTTCGAAAATCTGCCGCTCGTCCGCTCGATCGTCACCAGCCTGAAAAATCAGGGCGTGTCGCTCAGTCTCGACGATTTCGGAACCGGTTATAGTTCGCTGTCGCATCTGCGCGCGCTGCCGTTCGACCGGATCAAGATCGACCGCAGCTTCATCGCCGCCATGCGGGGCAGCCCGGACACGCTGGCGATCATTGTCGCCATCGTCCGGCTCGGCGAAAGCCTTGCGATGCCGATCACCGCAGAGGGGGTCGAGGATGAGGCGACGGCGAGCGAACTGACGCGGCTCGGCTGCGCCAAAGGCCAGGGCTGGTATTATGGCCGCGCCATGTCCGCGACCGACACCGCGCGCATGCTCGCCGATCGCGACCTGCTGCGCGCATCGTTGCCGCCTGCGACCGGTGCGTCGACGTCCGACGCCGAACCGCTGCGCAAGTCGGCCTGACCCACCCGCATCGCTAGACTTCGCGGGCCCGCGCCCTTACATGCGCGGCTATGGCAGATCGCTTCACCAAGATGCACGGGCTGGGCAACGACTTTGTCGTGATCGACGCGCGCGCGGCCCCCGTCGAGATGACCCCGGCGCGCGCGCATGCGATCGCCGACCGGCGCCACGGCATCGGCTGCGACCAGTTGATCCTGCTCGAACCGTCGACCAGCGCCGACGTCCGTATGCGCATCTTCAACGCCGACGGCGGTGAGGTCGAGGCGTGCGGCAATGCCACGCGTTGCGTCGCGACGCTGATCGGAAAGCCCGCGGTGATCGAAACGCTGGGCGGTATGCTGCGCGTCACGCCGGCTGATGGTGGCGCCGAAGTCACGCTGGGCGAGCCCGTTTTCGACTGGGAGCATATCCCGCTGGCGATGCCGATGGATACGCGCGACATGCCGGTCGCATGGGACGAGCTGGAACATGGCGCCGCCGTCAATGTCGGCAATCCGCATATCATCTTCTTCGTGCCCGAAGCCGATGCCGTTGCGCTCGACGAACTCGGCCCGCGGATCGAAACCGACCCGCTGTTTCCCGAACGCGTCAACGTCAATGTCGCGAGCCTCGACGGCCCCGACCGGCTTCAGCTGCGCGTGTGGGAACGCGGCGTCGGCCTTACCCAGGCGTGCGGCACCGGCGCCTGCGCGACCGCCGTCGCTGCGATCCGCGCCGGCCTTGTCCAATCGCCCGTCACCATTGCGCTGCCCGGCGGCGACCTGATCATCCGCTGGGCGACGGGCGAACCGATCATCATGAGCGGCGCCGCAACCCGGGTGTTCGAGGGCGAGACCGATTGGGCGCAGTTCGGATGAACGCTGCCGTCACGGGCCAGGTCGAGGTCGTCAATTTCGGATGCCGGCTGAACATCGCCGAGGGCGAAGCCGTGCGCGCCGCCGCGATGCAGGCCGGTGCGCAGGACGCCATCATCTTCAACAGCTGCGCCGTCACCGACGAAGCGGTACGGCAGGCGCGGCAAGCGGTACGGCGCAGCTTGCGCGAACGTCCCGATGCAACGGTGGTCGTCACAGGATGCGCGGCCGAGCTGGAGGCCGAACGCTTTGCCGAGATGGGCGCCCGCGTGGTTCGAAACGACGCGAAAGGGCTGGCTGCGAGCTATGGCGCCGAGCCCGCGTCACCGGCCGACCCCCGGCCCTACGCCCCCGCCCTCTCCGGCGCCGATCATGCCCGCGCCTTTCTTGGCGTCCAGACCGGCTGCTCGCACAGCTGCACCTTTTGCGCGACGGTGATGGCACGCGGAGCCGCGCGGTCGGCAACCATAGACGCCATATTGGGCGCCGCGCACACCGCGCTGACACGCGGCCAGCGCGAGATCATCCTGACCGGGGTCGATCTGGCCAGCTATGGCGACGACAGCGGCACCACGCTCGCCGCACTCGTCGAGGCGCTGCTCACGCTTCCCGGCCTCGACCGGCTGCGCCTCTCGTCGCTCGACCCCGACCGCATCGACGATGCGCTGTTCGCGCTGCTGACCGGGGAGGCGCGCGTGATGCCGCATGTCCATTTGTCGCTGCAGGCTGGCGACGACATGGTGCTGAAACGCATGAAGCGCCGCCACAGCCGCGCCGACGCGGTCGCACTGGTCCGGCGGCTCAAGACCGCCCGCCCCCAAATTGCGATCGGGGCCGACCTGATCGCCGGATTTCCCACCGAGGATGACTCTATGTTCGCCAATTCGCTGGCGCTGATCGACGATTGCGACATCGTCTTTGGCCATATCTTTCCTTACAGCCCGCGCGCCGGAACCCCCGCCGCACGGATGCCGCAGGTCGGCCGCGCCCTGTCGCGCGAGCGCGCGGCGCGGCTGCGCGAAGCCAATGCCCGCCGCCGCCATGGCTGGCTCGACGCCCAGACGGGAACGACGGCGCGCATGCTGGTCGAGCGCGACGGCCTGACCGGCCATGCCGAGAATTTTGCTCCGCTCGCACTGGCAGCTCCCGCCGCACCGGGCACCGTCATCACAGTGGAACTGACGAAGCGCGACGGCGACCGCATGATCGCCGCCCAAATCCACAAGGACATCGCAGCATGAGCGGCTCAAGCTGGAGCGAGCGGCTGTTCGGCGGCCTCAAGCGCACATCGGAACGGCTGGGCGAAAATCTGGCGGGGCTGACCGGAAAGTCACGCCTCGACGATGACGATCTCGACCGGATCGAAGAGGCGCTGATCACCGCCGACCTTGGCCCGGCAATGGCCGGACGCATCCGCGACCGCCTGGCGGCCCGGCGCGATGCCGTCGCCAGCGGCGTCGAGGAGCTGCGCAAGATCGTCGCCGAGGAAATCGCGATGGTCCTCCGCCCCGTCGCCGAACCGCTCGAGATCGACGCCTTTCCGCGTCCGCAGGTCATATTGGTGATCGGGGTCAACGGGTCGGGCAAGACGACCACCATCGCCAAGCTCGCGCATCTGTTCCAGGAACAGGATTATGGCGTGATGCTCGTCGCGGGCGACACCTTCCGCGCCGCAGCGATCGGCCAGCTCAGGGTCTGGGCCGAACGGCTGGGCATCCCGATCATGGCCGGACCCGAGGGCGGCGATTCAGCGGGCATCGTGTTCGACGCGGTCAAACAGGCGACCGCGACCGGCATCGACGTGCTGATCGTCGACACCGCCGGGCGACTTCAGAACAAGCGCGAGCTGATGGACGAACTCGCCAAGATCAAGCGCGTCCTCGGCCGCCTCAACCCCGCCGCGCCGCACGATGTCGTGCTGGTGCTCGACGCGACGACGGGGCAGAATGCCCTGTCGCAGATCGACGTGTTTCGTGAGGTTGCCGGGGTCACGGGCCTTGTCATGACCAAGCTCGACGGCACCGCGCGCGGCGGCGTTCTGGTGGCCGCCGCCGAACGTCACGCCTTGCCGATCCACGCGATCGGCATCGGCGAAACCATCGACGACCTTCGCCCCTTCGACGCCGACGAGATCGCCGCGATCATTGCAGGAAATATACGATGAGCGAACCGCTCGAACAGCTGCCCTCCGGCCCCGAGAGCGTCCCCGCGCCCCCGCCCGCCAAACATGGCTGGCTCAATTTCGCGATCGATTTCGGCCCGCTGCTGGTCTTTTTCCTCACCTATAAATTCACCTCGGGCGGGACAAGCGCCTTTGCCGCGACGACCGGCGCGATCAAGGGCACCGTCGCCTTCATGGCCGCGATCATCGTCGCCATGGCGGTATCGAAATGGAAGCTGGGCAAGATTTCGCCGATGCTGTGGCTGTCGGGTGTCCTCGTCATCGGTTTCGGTGCGTTGACCATCTGGTTCCATGACGAACGCTTCATCGTGATGAAGCCGACGATCATCTATGGCGCCTTTGCGGTCCTGTTGCTCGGCGGCTGGTGGTTCGGGAAACCGATGCTCAAATATCTGCTGCAATCGGCGCTCGAAGGCGTCACCGAGCGCGGCTGGCTGCTCCTGTCGCGCAACTGGGGACTGTTCTTCGGCGCTCTCGGCATCGCCAATCACATCATGTATCTGATGATCCAGCGCGGCGATTTCAGTTTCGACACCTGGCTGACGGTCAAGGTCTGGGGGATCACCGCCCTCTCCTTCATCTTCACCCTGACCCAATTGCCGGTGATGATGAAGAACGGCCTCGCGCTGCCCGAAGACCCTGCGGCTGACAAGCAAGGTTGAGCCATTCCCCCGACGCTGGCATAGCAGCTGTTATTGGCAAAGGGTCGCTGCCCGCGCCGGATAACAGAGGGGGAATTGCAATGGACAAGTTTTTCGGAAATCTGCACGCCGTATTGGGGGCGGGCCTCGTGCTGGCGATCATCCTGATGCTGGGCCTCAATGGCCAGAATTTCGAGGATGGCATCGCCGCCGGCAATGCCATCATGCGCTGGCTGCACACCTTCTTCGGCGTGCTGTGGATCGGCCTGCTTTATTATTTCAACTTCGTCCAGATGCCGACGATGCCCAAGATACCGGCCGAACTGAAGCCCGGCGTGTCGAAGCATATCGCCCCCGCCGCGCTGTTCTGGTTCCGCTGGGCGGCGCTGATCACCGTCCTGTTGGGCGTCGCGATCGCCGGCCATGCGAAATATCTTGCGCCCGCGCTGGGCCTTCAGGATCCCTATAAGCTGATCGGTGTCGGCATGTGGCTGGGCCTGATCATGGCGTTCAACGTCTGGTTCCTGATCTGGCCGAACCAGAAAAAGGCGCTGGGCCTCGTCGAAGCCGACGATGCGACCAAGGCGAAGGCCGCACGCACCGCGATGATCTTTTCGCGGACCAACACCCTGCTGTCGATCCCGATGCTCTATGCGATGGTGAACTTCAGCTAAGCGGTCCAAAGACTGAAAAAGAAAAGGCGCTCCGGGAAACCGGGGCGCCTTTTTCATTTCCGCCGCCCCCGCAAAGGCGGGGGCCGCTGGCAACCTTGCGCACCGCCGATGGCGGCGCCCGCCTTCGCGGGGGCGACGATCAGGGCTCCACCGCCGCCTTGTGCGCCCGGCCGTTCATCACATAATGCGCAACCCCGATCTGCATCCCGGCCGCCTGCGCATCGTCGATTTCGCGCACCCGCCGCGCCGGCGATCCGGCCCACAGCTCGCGGGTCGGAATCTCCTTATTCTCGGTCAGCAGCGCGCCCGCCGCCAGCATCGCGTCGCTGCCGATCCGGCATCCGTTCATCACCGTCGCCTTCAGCCCGACAAAGGCGCGGTCGTCGAGGACGCAGCCGTGCACCATGGCAAGGTGGCCGATCAGCACATCTTCGCCGATGATCGTCGGAAAGCCTTCGGGACGGTGCGGCATCGGACCATCGCAATGAACGACGCTGCCGTCCTGGATGTTCGACCGCGCGCCGACGACGATCCGGCTGACGTCGGCGCGCAGCACGCAATTATACCAGATGCTGACATCGGGCCCGATGACGACATCGCCGATGATCCGGCAGCCCGGTGCGATAAAGGCGCTGGGGTCGATCTGCGGTGTTTTGCCGTTGATGCTGATGATGCTGACGTCGGGATAGATCATTCGCGGTTTCCGATCAGATGCTTCCACATAAGGACCGGCAACGTCGAAGCGTAATCGTCGGTCCAGCGTTCGAAATTCGCCCGCGCCTTCAGCGGCACCCAGGCACCTTCGTCTTCGGCGTCCTTGCGCGGCCTGATGCCGCCGGTCAACTGCTCCATACGCTGCGGCGTCGCGGTCAGGACAACCCAGTTCGACCCGGTGAGGTCGGTGAAATCGTCGCCGACCGGCCCCGGATCCTTGCGGATCGCCGCGCTCCAGCCCCGTGCCTTTGCCTCGGCCGTCAGCACGGGTTCCAGATCGAAAAAGCGGTTGGAAATATGGATCAGCAGCACGCCGTCGGGCTTCATCGCCCGCGCATAAATGCCGACTGCCTCCTTGGTCATCAGATGAAGCGGAATGGCGTCGGACGAAAAGGCATCGATGACGAGAATATCGAAACGCCCCGGCGGCTGGTTCGCAAGCTGCAGCCGCGCGTCGCCGAGGACGATCGGCGTGTCCCCCGCGCATTCGGAAAGGAAGGTGAATTTCGCCGGATCGCGCGCGATGTCCACCATCACCGGATCAATCTCGAAAATCGTCCATTGCTGGCCGGGCTTGCGATAGCAGGCAAGCGTCCCCGCCCCCAGCCCGACGATACCGACCGCCGCATCGGGACCGGCGAGCGCTTCGGCCTTGTCGAGCGTCAACCCGACCCCCGACTGGTGGCCATAATAGGTTGTCGGCTCCAGCTGCTTTCCGGCGTCGGTGCGCTGCAGCCCATGCAGCGTCGTCCCATGCGCAAGGCGCCGCTGTTGACGCTGAGGATCGTCGGTGACCGTATAAACGCCAAAATAGCTGCGGACCCGCATGCCGGTGAAGCTTTCCTGCACCGTGTCCCAGCCGCCCAGGCCGAGCATCAACAAGGCAAGAACCGGGACGAAAGCCCAGCGCCAACCGATCACGAGCAGACCAATAACGAAAATGGCGATGCCCCACCACATCACGTCGTCAATCGCGCCGGTCCAGCCGTCGACCATCTTCCAGCAGGAAAAGGCCGCAATGGCGACGAGCAGCGCAGCGGCCAATCGCGCGGCGCGCGGCTTCAGCCCCAGCCACTGGTCCCACGGGAACAGCGCCGGCAGTGGCAGCAGCATCGCCGACGCGAGGACGAGCAACGGATGTTCATACACCCAGTCGAAAACCAGCGGCGCAAACAGCGCGGCGAACAGCCCGCCGAGCACGCCGCCCGCCGACATGATGAGGTAGAAGAGCGTCAGATAGCGCGGCGCGGGGCGAAGGTGATAGAGATAGCCGTGCAGCGCGGTCGCGACGAGGAACAGCATCGCCAGGCTGGAAAGCGCGATCGTCATCGACCCGCCGCCGGAACTCAGCAGCGACAGCCCGCCCACCGCCAGGAGACCGGCGGGGGCAACGACGGTGATCGTCTGAACAAGCCGGTCCATCGTCGAAAAGGCGATCACAAAGCTGAGCAGATACAGCCCGAGCGGCAACACCCACAGCAAGGGCATCGCGACGATATCGGTGGTGAGATGCGTGGTGGTCGACAGCATCAGCCCCGACGGCACCGCAGCGATCAACAGCCAGTGGATCTGGCGCCGGAGCGTCGGGGGCGCTTCGCCGGCTTCCGCAGCCTCTGCGCCGACGGTCTCCGCTCCGGCCCGCCAGCGCGTCGCCGCGCTGATCGCGACCAGCGCCACGAGCAACGCATAGCCCGCCGTCCAGCCCCAGCTTTGTGCCGCGAGCGGCAGCGACGGTTCGACAAGCGCCGGATAGCTGATCAGCCCGGCAAAACTACCGAGGTTCGATGCCGCGTACAGAATATAGGGATCGCCTGCGCGGGTGTCGGCGGCGAACCAGCGCTGCATCAGCGGAGCCTGCGCCGCGACGACGAAAAAGACCGGACCGATCGACGCGATCAGCAGCAAGGGCACCCACAAAGCCTCCTGCCCCGCTGCGGGCGGTGCGATGTTCGCTATGCCGATCGGCAGCCAAAGCGCTGCAGCGACGAGCAATGCGACGTGGATCGCCGCCTGGCGGCGTATCTGAAACCGCCCGAGCCAATGGGCATAGGCATAGCCGCCGAGCAGCAGCGCCTGATAGACCAGCATCGCGCTGTTCCACACCGCGGGAGCGCCGCCCAATTTGGGCAACACCATCCGCGCCACCATCGGCTGGACGAGGAAGAGCAGGAAGCTGCCGACGAGGATCGTCAGGACGAACAGCCAGCGGCGCGGCGAAGCAGAAGCGGTCATGCGGTTTCCCATGCCAGGCGTGAAAGTGAGTAAGTGACGTGCGGGCGCAGCGGATCGCCGCCGGCAAGCTTTGGATGATCGAAGTCGAGACCCGCGCAATATTGCATGCCAAGCCGCCCGGTCCTGATCATCCGGCGAGAAGTCGCGCCGCGTGAAGTGCGTGATAGCTCAAGACACCCGATGCCCCCGCGCGGCGGAAAGCGAGCAGGGTTTCGAGGACGAGTGCGTCGCGGTCGCCCGCACCGGCCGCAGCGGCGGCCTCGATCATCGCATATTCGCCGGACACCTGATACGCATAGACGGGCACCGCGAAATTCGCCTTCACCGCAGCGACGATGTCGAGATAGGGCAGACCCGGCTTCACCATCACGCTGTCGGCGCCTTCGGCCAGATCCTGCGCAACCTCGCGCAGCGCCTCTTCGGCGTTGGCGGGGTCCATTTGATAGGTCTTCTTGTCGCCCTTCAGCAGCCCGCGCGAACCGACCGCATCGCGGAACGGACCATAGAAGGCCGAGGCATATTTGGCAGCATAGCTCATGATCTGGACATGGCCGAAGCCTTCAGCCTCCAGCGCCTGCCGGATTGCGCCGATACGGCCGTCCATCATGTCGCTGGGGGCGATGATGTCGGCCCCGGCGCGCGCCTGATTGAGCGCCTGCCCGACGAGCACCGCGACGGTTTCGTCGTTGAGGACATAGCCAGCATCGTCGATCAGCCCATCCTGTCCATGGCTGGTATAGGGGTCGAGCGCGACGTCGGTGAGCACGCCGATCTCATCACCCAGCGCGTCCTTGATCGCGGCGACAGCGCGGCACATCAGATTATCGGGATTGAGCGCCTCGGCCCCGTGGGGGCTGCGCCGGTCAGGCTGCGTATAGGGGAACAGAGCGAGGCACGGGATGCCCGCCGCGACCGCATCCTTTGCCCGCAAGACGATCTGATCGACCGACCAGCGCGAGACGCCGGGCAGGCTGGCAATCGGCTCCTCGGTCCCGGAACCGGGGCAGACGAACAGCGGCCAGATCAGGTTCGCGGGCGAAAGCCAGGTTTCGCGCACCATCGCGCGGCTCCATCCGGTGCGTCGGGTGCGGCGAAGGCGCAGGTCGGGAAATGCGGCATGAGTCATGCAGCGTGCATAGCCGCGCCGCGACGGAGGGCAAATGGATATTGGCTAAATGCCCCCGTCCGCCCGCTTCGACGCGACATCGGCGAGCGAACCCAGTTTCGGCCCCTCTGCCTGCATCGGCGCGATCGGCGTCAGCGCCGCGCCGGGGGTGATCGACAGCATCGAACGGATCCGCGCGCGGAAGGCGGCCAGTTCCTTGCCCTCCAGCGCCGCGCGGGTGACGAAGGTCACCGACGCAGGGTTCACCGCCCGGCCGTTGCGATAAAGTTCGTAGTGAAGATGCGGTCCGGTCGAAAGGCCCGTCGAACCGATATAGCCGATCACCTGCCCGCGCGTGACACGCTGGCCCGAACGGACCGCGATACGGCTCATATGGCCATAGCCGGTGCCGAGGCCGCCGCCGTGGCTGAGCTTCACATAATTGCCGAAGCCGCCATGTCGCCCGGCGATGGTCACCACGCCGTCGCTCACGGCATAGATGGGCGCGCCATAGCCGCCCCCGAAATCCATGCCGCTGTGCATGCGGCGATACCCCAGAATCGGATGGCGCCGCATGCCGAAGGTCGAGGTCACGCGCCCGTTGGTCGGACGCGCCATGCCGCCGCGCTGTTCGCCGACGCCCGACGCCTCGAACCACTGGCTGCGGCCGTCCTTCTGCCATTCGAGCATCGACAGCTTTGGCTTGCCGCCGCGAACGAGGCCCGCATAAAGCAGCTTGCCCGTCTCGCTTTCGCCGGTTTCGGCGCGGCGATAATCGACGATGATATCGAATTCGTCGCCGGCGCGAATGTCGCGCCCGACCGAAATCTGTTTGCCGATGACCCGCAAATAGGACTGGATCGCTTCGGCTGGCGCACCGGCGGCGCGCGCCGAACGGTACAGGCTGTCGCCTACGCGTCCACGAATTCTGAGCGGGGTCGTATCGACCGCGATCGGGATGCGCCGCATCACCAACTGCCCGCCCTCGCGCTCCATTTCGATACGCAGATCGAAACGCGCGCGCATCGCCAGCGCGTCGACGGGCCGCGGCATAGTGCGGGCGGCGCGGCGACCGAGGATCAGGTCGATGCGCGTGCCCGGCGCGATATCGGCGAGCGGCACTGCGCCCGATACCTGGTTCGCGAGCGCCTGCGCCTCGCTGCTGCCGACACCCGAGCGTTCGAGCAGGCGCGCGAAGCTGTCGCCGCTGCCCAATGTGGCGGTCAGTTCGATCTGCGGCCGTTCGGGGGTCTGGGTGAGCGGGCGCACCGCATCGGTCGCCGCCATATGCCGTCCGGTGTCGCCGCCAAATGCCTGCGGCACGATCATCTGCGCGCGCGCCTCGTTAAAATCGGCGGCGTCGAGTGCGGGAGCACCGCCGACCTCGATCGGCTGGATGCCCGGGAAGGTCGCGATCGCCGTCCCGCAGAGCAAGGTTAATGTCGCCAGACCCCGCCACCAGACTGCCGAGCCGATATTGTCGCCGAGATCGGGAACCAGCTCGATCTGCGCCAGCCGTTCGCGCCACGACGGCTGGAGCGTCCCGCCAGCAGCGGTGCGTCCCGCAGATATGGCCTGCGACATAGCGAGCGCGGCCGTATTGCCCGACATTCCCGCAATGGGTTCGTGACGCTGGAACAAAAAGTGCAACCCCCATTCGGCGACTTGCCCCTCACGAGCGCCGCCGATGATGTTTCCGTGCCAATGTCTGTAAATAAAGGGCGTTAAAGTCAATTTAACGAGCCCCGAGCCGTTTCGCCTTGCGGTCAGCCGTGTCCGGGTCGGGACGCGATGCAAGATATGGCGCGGGATATGGAAAAAATTTCACCTTTCCGCCGCTGCGGAGCGATCGCCTGTTGCGCGCCGCCGCCCACCATGCCAGCGTAGCGGACAAGACAATGTCATCTCCCTCACCCCACCCGGTCAAGGCCGTCCTTGGCCCAACCAACACCGGCAAAACCCATTT
>Ga0307414_10001550_pt1 | contig 11940 bp, 11 predicted proteins | sample DK1Ometagenome_FD_203804 | JGI IMG/M metagenome (GOLD analysis project Ga0307414, IMG submission 203804) | Maize rhizosphere microbial communities from greenhouse at UC Davis, California, United States - DK15-O-3 | ecosystem: Host-associated > Plants > Roots > Rhizosphere > Soil | place: USA...
CGCGCGCACCTCCGTCGGCAATCGCATCGGCGAGGAGGGCCAGGGCTGGACCATAGCCAAATTCCTGCTCGAAAACGAACGCGGCGGGTCGTTTCACGCACCGCGCCTGATCCGCGCGATTGATCATCTCGAACAGCTGGCGGGCGTCGCACCGAGCGGTCACAATGGGGCGCTCGGCGGCGATATTCAAATTGCGGTCCAGATCGCGAAGCTGCGGCTTGAGGCCGAAGCGCTGGAGACAACCGAACTGCGCATATTGGCCGACATCGCCAAGGGCCGCCCCGCCGGTCCGCAGACGTCGCTGGTCAAGCTGATCTCGTCCGAGCTTCACCAGCGGATCGACGGTCTCGCGATGGATCTTCACGGCTATGACGGGCTGCAACTGCCGACCGTCCGCCCGCTCTATGGCAATGAGGCGCCGCCGCCAATTGGCGACACCGACGCACAGGTTGCCGCCGCCCGCTACCTCAACAGCCGTGCCTGGACCGTATTCGGCGGTTCGAGCGAAGTTCAGAAAAACATCATAGCAAAGACGGTGCTCCGCTTATGACACATGCATTGCGACTTGCCGGCCCATATGAGATAGTCCCCGATATGGGAGAACAGGCAGAAAAACTGCCGGTCGACGGGTTCGCACCCCCAATGGATGCCAGAACGCTCGTCGATGCGGTCACGATCCACAACGTGGAAGATATCCACGATGCCGCGGTGTTGCTACGCGATTATGCTGCAGCCTTTGGTCTGCGCGCCGCGCTGTGCGACGATATCGCATCCAAGGAGACGATGGTCGATGCCGACGGCGCAGTCCTTGCTGCCGACCTGTTCGGCTGGCTTGGCGATGGCGAACGCTGGTGGGAAGATCACCGGCTGGCGCTTCATTCGCCGCTGCCGCGCTCTTGCCGCTACGAAAGCGAGCCTTTCTGGTGCAACAGCGACGGGTTCCGCACCGCGCAGCCTAATCCCTATCTCGAAGACATTAATCCGGCGCGCTATTTCGCCGCGAACCCGCGCTATAAGGCAGCGATCGTCGTTCCTGTGCATCTGCCGTTTGGGCAGATTTCCGCCAACAGTTTCCATCCGATCGACCCCGATGTCGACGACCTGAGCGACCTGTTCACCGAAATCGGCGACACGCTGGCGCTCGCGACGCGGCGTTTCATCGCCGGCTATGCCTCGGCCATGCGGACGAAGCGGCGTATCCCGTCGGATTGCGAGCTGTCGAAGCGCGAAGTCGAATGTCTGCGTTGGGCCGCGATCGGCAAGACCGATCGCGAAATCGGCATGATCATCTCGCTGAGCCATGCGACGGTGCGCTATCATGTCCACCGTGCGGGCGAGAAACTAAACTCGGTCAACCGCGCGCAGACAATCTTCAAGGCCGGGCAACTCGGCTATCTGGGCGCGAACAGCTAATTCTATCTCAATTTCCGTTCGTGCTGAGCTTGTCGAAGCACCGCTCTTTTCTTGTGCAACGTCAAGGGAAAGAACGGCCCTTCGACAAGCTCAGGGCGAACGGATTTTGATGGTCTTCCCAAGCACTACCCCAACGACCTTAGCGGCTCGCTGCCGTCCCAATTCTTCGCCGCATCGCGCATCATCGCGAACAACTCGCGCGTCCCCGCCTGCGGTTCCAGCAGTTCGACCAAAGTCCCCGGCCCGGTCCCGGGATCGGCGTAGATGACGCCGCCGGTGTCGCCCACCGGCGCCTCGAAAATGATCTCGGCGCCCACATCAGCACAGCGCGCCCGCGCCTCGGCGATCGAATCGACCAGCACGCACACATGGTGCAGCCCCTCCCCGACCGCATATTCGCCGCGATAGAGCGACTTCGCATCATTCTCGGGCCGGATCAACTCGATCTGCATATCGCCCCAATAGCCGAGCGCCATGGTGAAGACCGGGTCGCTGGCTTCGCCGCGATACCGCCCACCGGGAAGCGCGACGTTCGGAAGCAGGAAAAAGGGGCCTGCGCCGATCACCTCGGTCCAATGTTTAACCGCCATGTCGAAGTCCGACGGCACGAATGCCAGTTGCATGACGTCGCCCAGCGATGCGAGCGTTCGGGTTCGGGTCATCGGACATCCTCCTCAAAAGCGATAGCGCACAAGCTTGCGACTCTGTGCGATAAGATAGCCGAGACCCGGAAGCATACTGGGCAAAATGTGAGGAGAGCCATGGCTGAGTCCGATCCGCAGATCCTGACCAAGGATTGGCCCGCCGTCCGCAAGCGCAACGCGCGAACCGGGCTGCGCAAACTGGTATCGATCGTCGCCGAGAACCGCACCGACAGCGCCGAGGCACCGCTGCCGCTCCACAAGAGCATCTATACCGGCGAAGCGCGCAATGCCGCCGAGATGGAGCGTATCTTCCGGGGCGAACCGATCGTCGCGGGCCTGTCGGGCGATATTCCCAAGACGGGCGACACGCTCGTGTTCGACTCGGTCGGCCCCTCGATACTCGTTTCGCGCGGCAAAGACGGTGTCGCCCGCGCCTTCCTCAACATGTGCACCCATCGCGGCGCGAAGCTGGTTGAGGAAAAGGAACCCTGGAGCGGTCCGCGACCGCGGCTTGTCTGTCCCTTCCATGCCTGGACGTTCGACCCGGCAGGCAAACTTGTCGGGCAGCCCGGCAAGGACGGTTTCGCAAATTGCGAGATCGGCGCCCGCAACCTGATCGAACTGCCCTGCACCGAACATCTCGGCCTCATCTTCGTGCGTGCCAATCCCGATGGCGAACCGATCGATGCCGAAGCGCATCTGGGCGACTTCGGACCTGTGCTCGCGCAGCTCGAACTGCATAGGGCGGTGCCGGTGAAAAAAGGCATCCTCACCGCCGATTCCAACTGGAAATTCGCGCTCGACACCTATGGCGAAAGCTATCATTTCAAAATGCTTCACGCCTCGACGATCGGCGAAACGCATTACAGCGACCGCAACGTCTATGAGCCGATCGGCCGCCATCATCGCGTCAGCTTTCCGGACCTGTCGATCGGCAATCTGGTCGATAAGGACGAGAGCGAGTGGCCCGAGACCGAATATGGCGGGGTGCATTTCCTGTTCCCCAACACCGTGATCTTCTTTGGTGCGGTGACCCCCGGAGTCTATTTCACTCAGGTTTTCCGGTTGTTCCCTGACGGCCCCGGCAAGATGTTCTGCCAGTTTGCGGTGTACGCGCCGTTCGGGGTCGAGGGTGAGGAGCATCGCACCATGTGTGAAATGGCCTATGATATGACCGCGACGGTCGTCCAGACCGAGGATTATCGCGTCGCCAGCAATGGCTATGCCAATTTGATGACAGCGCCGGCCGATTTCCGTGTCGTGCTCGGCGCCAATGAGCCCGCGCTGCATGGCGTCCACCGCTCGATCGCCGCCGCCTGCGGCATGCCGCTCGACCAGTTTGCCTGACCTTTCGGAGTAACCGATGAACGATCTCTCTCCTCCTCAGGCTTCGGATCGCGACGACCGCTGCCCCGGCACCAGCTATACCAACATGCTGGAGGCCGATACGCGGCGCGTGCCCGACTATCTGTTCGCCGAATCCAATCAGGAACTAGGCGACGAACCGATCGCGATCGAACGGTACGTCAGCGAGGATTGGGCCAAGCTCGAACGCGAAAAAATGTGGCCGAACATCTGGCAGTTCGCTGCGCGCGAAGAAGATATGCCGAACCCCGGCGACACCGTCGTTTATGACATCAACGAAAAGAGTATCCTTCTCGTTCGCCAGAAGGACCTGTCGGTCAAAGCCTTCTACAATGTCTGCCTCCACCGCGGCCGCAAGCTGCGGACCGAAAGCGGCCCGGCGGTGAACCTGCGCTGCCCCTTCCACGGCTTTTCCTGGCACCACGACGGCCGCTTCAAAGAAGCGCCATGCGCGTGGGACTTCAAGCATCTGGGCGACAAGGACATGAGCCTGCCCGAGCTGAAGGTCGAGAGCTGGCAAGGCTTCCTGCTCGTCACCGAGAACCACGACCTTCCGAGCTTTCGCGAATGGGTCGGGCCCGGGGTCGAACATTACGACAATTGGCGGCTCGACGAATGCCATACCGCCGCGTGGGTCGGCCGCGTCATCCCCGCGAACTGGAAAGCGGTCGCGGAGGCGTTCATGGAAGCGTGGCATAGCATTGTCACCCATCCGCAGATTCTGGGGTTCACCGCCGACGCCAACACGCGCTACGATCTTTACGGCGACTTCCTCAACCGCGCGATCACGCCGGCGGGCGCGATGTCGCCGCACATCAAGGGCAAGGACCAATTCTATGTCCTGAAATCGCTTGAAGAGTTTATCGGCGGCGGCGACAGCCGCGCACGCCGGGCGACGGGCGATCCGGCCGACCTGAAAGGCTTTGAGGCCGACGATCCGATGCTCGCACGCAAGGTGCTGGCTCAAGCGAACCGCGACGCCTTTTCGGCAATGAACGGGCATGATTATTCGCAGGCCACCGACAGCGAGATGCTCGACAATTTCACTTACAATGTCTTTCCCAACTGGGCGCCGTGGGGCGGGCTGGTGCCGAACATCGTCTATCGCTGGCGCCCGTGGGGCGACGCCGACCACAGCCTGATGGAAGTCCGCATCCTGATGCGCACGCCGAAGGGCGAGACGCCGCCGAAGTCGGCGCCGATGCACTTGATCCCCGACGACCAGCCCTTCGCCAGCGCCAGCCATTTGATCGGCGCGGCGCTCGCGGGGGTGTTCGACCAGGATATGGAAAACCTGCCCTATGTACAGGAGGGTATGAAGTCCTCACCCAATGGTGTGATCGAACTCGGCCATTATCAGGAAAGCCGCATCCGGCATTTCCAAAACACGCTGGGCAAATATATCGACGGGCAGTTGCCTTAAATAGCCTCGTCACTGCGAGCGCAGCGGAGCAATCCAAGGGCGGTCTAAGGATTGCTTCGCTGCGCTCGCAATGACGGGTTAAGCCGAGAATGAAGGGTTAGTCTGGTACCTTCACCGGCGACCAGTCCTGCCGCTTCGCCCACTCCGCGAACGGCGTCGGCGTCACGCCTAGCAGCCGTGCCGCCGGGACCGCATCGAGCGCGACGGGCGATACCTGCTGGTCGTTGTACCAGCGATAGAATTTGGCCATGCCATCGTAAATGCTCGCTGGCTGCACCTCGCGCGACCCTGTGACGAGTTCGCTCATTCGCGCAGCGAACTCGTCGGGCGACAGGCTCTGAAACCGCACCGGACGGCCTGCCGCGACGCTTAGCCGTGCGGCGACTTCGGCCCCGACCAGCGCCTCGGGTCCGCCCACCGCAATCCGGTCGGCGATCAAATCCTCGTGAAGCAAAGCCGAAACCATATAGGCCGCAACATCCTCCAGGCAGACCCAGCTGATTTTCAGCGTCTCGGCTGCCGGATAAGCGAACACGCCGCTGTTCACGATCGCCGGGCGCGACCAGATGCGGATGATATTGTCCATGAACACCATCGGCTCGATGATGACATAGGGCACACCGCTATCATGGATCGCACGCTCGATATCGCGCCGCCCGTCGTGCGCCGACAGGTCGAGGTCGTGATCGGCGACAAAGCAGCTCGTATTGAAGACGATCTTGCCGAGACCCGCCAGTCGTGCGGCCGCCGCGATGTTGCGCCCCATCGTCGCGGCGCGCGAGCGGTCGAATTCGAACGGCAGATGCATGGCAAGGGCATCCTGGCCAGTGAATGCGGCCGTCAGGCTCGCAACATCGTAGAGATCGGCAGCCACTTCGGGAACATCGGGGTGTATGGTCGCCGCCATCGCGCCCGGCCGCCTGACGCCGGCGGTGGGTTCCAACCCCCTTGCCTTCAGCGCGGTAAGCAGCGGAATCCCCTGATCGGCAGGTGCGCCGAGAACGATAATCTTCTTCATGCCGCACCCTCCAGTTGCTTTGCCGATACGGTCGCGGCGTGACGCCCGGCAAGATAACCGAACACCATCCCCGGCGCGATCGTCCCCCCGGGTCCGCCGTAGGTCATGCCCATCGCCGATGCCATGACATTGCCTGCAGCATAAAGGCCCGGAATCACCTCGCCATCGACGCTCAGCACCTGCGCATGGGCGTCGGTTTGCGGCCCACCCTTGGTGCCGAGCGCGCCGCTCTTTATCTCGACCGCGAAGAAAGGCCCGCGCCCGATCGGCCCCAGTGTCGCTGCCGTCGATCCGCGGCCGTCGGGGTCGCCCCACCATTGATCATGCGCCGCATCGCCGCGCCCGAAATCAGGGTCGCGTCCGGTCGCGCAATGACCGTTGAACCGTTCGACCGTCGCGCCCAGCGCATCGGGATCGATACCGAGCCGCGTCGCCAGTTCGGGCAAGCTCTCAGCCCGCATCGCCCATTGCGGCGGCGCAGCGCCCCGCTCGCCGCTGATCATGCCAAAGCCGAAGCGGTCGATATATTGCTGATCGAAAATCAGCCAGCACGGCAGGTTCGCATAATCGAACGCGCTGACATCCTGATCGTGAAACGCCGCACCGATCGCGTTGTAGTTCGCCGCCTCGTTGGTGAAGCGTTTGCCCGCGCGGTTGACCATGATCGAATGAGGCAGGCTGCGCTGGCCAGCAACCAGCGTTTTGCCGGTCGCGCTTTCACTCTCCGGCACCTCGGCAACCGGCATCCACCAGGCTTCGCGCATATTGCCGAGCATCGCGCCAACGCGCATCGCCATCTTCAGGCCGTCTCCGCTGTTCGTCTGCGGACTCAACGGATGCGTCATCGGTCCCCGCAGAAAGGCGCGAAGCAGATCCTTGTCCCATTCGAAGCCCCCGGTCGCGAGGATTACCGCATCGGCGGCGACCGCAATCGGACCGTCAGGCGTTTCGAACGCAGCTCCCGCCACGCGATCGCCGTCCATCAGCAATCGCACCGCACGGTGATCCGTCTTCGGTTCGATCCCGCGATCAAGGCAGGCGCGTAGCAAGCGCCCTACAAGCGCCTGCCCGCTGCCGCGCAAATCGCCCGCGATACGGCGCTGCAATTCCTCAGGCGTCAGCGGCTGCGGCTTCGCCTGTCCCAGCGGCGTGTCATAGATGGAGAAATAGGGCATGGGATAATAGGGCGAGAGCGTGACCTTGCCGGCCCATTCACCGAGCTCATGAAAGGAATAGAGCGGGCAATCGAGCGACCGCCCTCCGTTCGGCATCCCACCCGGAAATTCCGCGTGATAATCAGGAAATTCAGGGATAGGCCGGAACTGCACCGGCGTGTTGGCTTCGAGGAAAGCCACCATCTCGGGCCCGTGGTCAAGGAAGGCTTCGACCAAAGGCTGCTGCATCAGCCCGTGCGACATTGACATCAGATAGGTCAGCGCCTTTTCGCGGCTGTCCTCGACCCCCAGCGTGGCCTCATGATGATTGTTCGGAATCCAGATCATCCCGCCCGACCATGCGGTGGTTCCACCGACCTGATCGCCCTTTTCGAACAGCGAGACGCGCGCGCCGGCCTCGTGCGCCGAAATGGCGGCGGTGAGCCCCGCGCCGCCGGTACCGAGGACGATGACATGCGGCGCTTCGCTCATCTCTTATGCCTTCAGTTGCTCGACCATATCGGCGGTATCGAAATAATGGATGCGCATCGACGCCATCTTGCCTGCGTCGTCGAACGCCGTGACTTCGGCGATATGCGTTTCGAAGCGCTTGCCGCTCGACTTGGCGGTGACGGTGAAATGGAGCAGCGCGACGGCATATTTTTCGCCGCCCACCAATTCTTGCCATTTGACGACCGGGTCGTCCCAATAACCCATCACATGCGCGTAAAGCCGTTGTAGTGCGTCGCGTCCCCGCCACTCGCCGCCATAGGGCAGCGATGCCGGTTCATGGATGACGAAATCTTCGGCCATATAGTCGGCGACCGCATCCCAGTTGCCCTTGGCGACTTCGGCGTACATCGCCTTGCTTGCCTCGAGCGGGGTCATTCGATCGTGCCGACAACCGCGCCGACCGGATAAACCTCACCCTCAACTCCGGTAGGACGGAGAATCCCCGCGACCTGCGCCTCGATCTCAACCGTCGTCTTGTCGGTTTCAACGGTATAGATGATCTCGCCGATTTCGACGCGGTCGCCATCGCCGAACATCCACTCGTTGAGCGTCATTTCGGTCGCCGACATGCCGACTTTCGGAATCCGCAATTCTTCCGCCATCGCCTTATCCCTTCCAGTTCATCGCGGCGCGCACCGCATCGGCGATTGCATCCTTGTTCGGAATCCACGCCTGTTCGAGTGCATTCGCCATCGGGACGGCGGAGAAAGCGCCGCCGATGCGCGTGACAGGCGCCTTCAGCTTGCCGAACAATTTTTCATTGAGGCGCGACGCGATCTCAGCGCCCGTACCATATTGCTTGACCGCCTCGTGCAGCACCACAGCGCGCCCGGTCTTCTCGACCGACGCGGTGACGGTCGCCTCATCATAAGGTGCGATGGTGCGCAGATCGATCACCTCGACCGAGATGCCTTCCTCGGAGAGCTTGCCCGCAATTTCGAGCGCATCGAGCACTGTGCGGCCATAGGTGACGATCGTGCAGTCGCTGCCCTCGCGCGCGACCGTCGCCTTGCCCAGCGGCACAACATGCCCCGGCCCGGGATCGTCGGATTTCAGGCCGTAGCAAAGAATATTCTCGATGAAGATCACGGGGTCGTTGCACGCGATCGCCGCGCGCATCAGTCCCTGCGCATCGGCGGCGTTCGAAGGCGTAACGATCTTAAGGCCCGGCACATGCGCGAACCAAGCTTCGAGCATGTCCGAATGCTGACCGCCGAAGCCGACCCCGACCCCGGTCGTGGTGCGTATCACCAGCGGGACGTTTGTCTGCCCGCCCGACATGAAGCGCAGTTTCGCCGCATGGTTGACGATCTGATCCATCGCCACGGTGACGAAGTTCATCAACATGATCTCGGCGATCGGGCGAAAGCCCGCGAGCGCCGCGCCGACACATGCGCCGACGATGGCAGTTTCGGAAATCGGCGTCGCGCGGACCCGGTTTTCGCCATATTTTTCGGTCAGCCCTGCCGAGATTTTGAACACCCCGCCACCTTGTTTGGCCGCAACATCCTCGCCGAGCAGGATCACCCCCTCATCCTCGGCCATCGCCTCGTCGATCGCGCGGTTGATCGCCTGCGTCACGGTAATCTGCGCGCTCATGCCGCAATCTCCTCTTCGAAGACATCCTTGCGGATTTCCTCCGGCCCCGGCAGCGGACTGCTCGCTGCAAACTCCGCCGCGGCATCCATCTGAGCGTCGAGATCGGCGACGATCGCGTCGAGCTCGGACTCGGCAAACTGATGATCGAGCATCAACTGACGGAGCCGCGGAAGCGGATCTTCCGCCGCCATCTCCGCGAGATGCTCGGGCGGCATATAGGAGAAATCGGCGCCGAAGAAATGGCCGAGCATCCGGTAACACATCGCCTCGATGAGCGTCGGCCCGTCGCCCGCACGCGCGCGATCGACTGCCGCTTTGGTGGTGTTGTACATCGCGATCGCGTCGTTGCCGTCAACCTTCACACCTTCCATTCCATAAGCCTTGGCGCGGGTGACGATCGAATCGACTTTGGTGTGATCGGCAAAAGCAGTGTGCTCACCGTAACGGTTGTTCTGGCAGAGGAAGATCACGGGCAGTTTCCACAACTGCGCCATGTTCATCGCCTCGTGAAACGCCCCGATGTTGGTCGCGCCGTCGCCAAAACAAACCATCGTCACCTTGCCGTCGCCGCGATTCTGCGACGACAGCGCGAGGCCGTTGGCGATCGGAAGCCCCGACCCGACGACGCCGGTTGTCACCATCACCCCGGTTTCGGGGTGGGTAATATGCATCGATCCGCCCTTGCCGCGGCAGGTGCCACCGACCTTGCCCGCAATCTCAGCGAACAAGGGATTCAGCGGCACGCCCTTGGCGATCTGGTCATGCTGGCCGCGATAGGTGGTGACCAGATAATCGTCCTGTTCGAGCGCGGCCATCGCCGCAGCGGACACCAATTCCTGTCCACGCACGGTGTAATAGATGACCGCCAGCTTGCCGGTCATCAGCAGCGAACGGAATTTCTCGTCGGCACGCGCAACGCGCATCGTGCGGGTGTAGATGTCGCGCAGCTTCTCGCGATCAATCGTCTTCTCGGTCATGCAGGCTCTCCGATGCCCAATTTGGGGTTGGCGCTGGCGGCGGCGCCTGGTCGTGCCGCGACGCGATCGCGCCAGGCGGCAAGGTTGATGTGCGCAGGGTCGAGCGGCTGCCCAACCATCGCGCCGAACTCGACGAAGGAATAAAGCAGGATGTCGGCGAGGCTGAAGCGATCCCCCGCCAGCCATGGCCCCGCGCCTACGATCCGGTCGACCTGTGCCAGCCCGTCGGCCGCAAGCCGTTTCAGGTCCGCAGCGGCATCGGGCAGGCAGAGCAGCCGGCTTTGGAACATCGGCAGTCCCTCGGCGCCGCGAAAGCCCGCGGTCATGGGAACAACGACGAGCTGGTCGACGATCCGCACCAGCATCCGCGTCCGACCCCGCTCCCCGGCGGTCGTTCCGAGCAGCTTGTGGCCGCCCAGCGTCTCGTCGAGATATTCGCAGATCGCAATGCTCTCGGCGATACAGCCGCCATCATCGAGTTCGAGCAAAGGCGTGTGCCCGAGCGGACTTTTGGCGCAGAAATCGGGCTGACGATTCTCGGCCGCCATGATGTCCACGAACTGGCGATCGACCTGCACCCCGGTCTCGGCGAGATACATCAGCACCACGCGCGGATTGGGGCCCAGCGACTGGTAAAGCTTCATCGCGCGTGGCCCTAGAACTGGACGCGCTTGGTGAAGCCACCGTCGATCACGAGATGCGCGCCGGTCATATAGGGACAGGCGGGCGAGGCCATGAAGACGATACCCTTCGCCACCTCCTCCGCCTCGCCGAAGCGTCCCATCGGCATCTGTGCGAGCGTGGCATCATAAAGCGCGGGAACCGCCGACTTGATGACCTCCCAGTTGCCGCCCGGATAATAGATGGCGCCGGGCGACACGATGTTGACGCGGATGTTCTGCGCCGCGAGCGACTGACTCAATTGCGATCCATAGGTAATCAGCGCGGCCTTCAGCGCGTTGAACGCCTGCGGCACGATGAAGGTCTCGACCGCCGCTGTCGACGACATGAAGATGATCGATCCCGACCCCGACGCCGCGAGCGCCTCGGTCAGCACCTCAACGCCATGCACCGCACCCATGACATCCATGTCGAGCCCGCGCTGCCAATCGCCGGTCGCCCCCTGCCCCGACGAGCTCGCGGTGTGGATGAAGATGTCGCAGCCGCCGAGCGTATCGCGCGCCTTCGCCAGCCAGTCGCGATAGCCGTCGGGATTGCCGGTCATGTCGAACTGTTCGCCGAACACCTTGCCCGGCCCGGCGGCGTCGATCGCCGCCACCGCGGCAGCAACCTTCTCTGCATCGCGCGAGAAAAAGGCGACGTCGGCGCCCTCGGCGGCAAAAATCTTGAGCGAAGCGAGCCCCAGACCGTGCGCGCCGCCGTTCATGATGACTTTCTTGCCCTTGAGACCCAGGTCCATCGCATCCTCCTCTGATTATTTTATAAGGAAGCGTAGCGGGAACGCCGTCCGCGAAACATCAGCAAAAATGTCAGCATCGCGGCAGAGGTGGGCAATCTTATATTGGCGATGAGGCGACTAAGCCCGGATCGGTGGAGGGCCCTCGGTACGGAAATCCAAAGGGATCTGGCGTTACCTTACAGAGTCCTCGCTTACGAACGACCCGCTTCGCAGACCCATTTTTGCAGGACAGTTGAACACCGTCCTCATGCATCCGTGTAGGAAGGGGTCAGAGAACTGCGCCTCTGGGGTTTTCATCGCCTCGAGAGGCGGTGGTGGACAGGGCTGGATTCGAACCAGCGTACGGAAACCCGGGCAGATTTACAGTCTGCTGCCTTTAACCACTCGGCCACCTGTCCATTGGGGCCCGCTTTG
>Ga0307414_10001551_pt1 | contig 11939 bp, 14 predicted proteins | sample DK1Ometagenome_FD_203804 | JGI IMG/M metagenome (GOLD analysis project Ga0307414, IMG submission 203804) | Maize rhizosphere microbial communities from greenhouse at UC Davis, California, United States - DK15-O-3 | ecosystem: Host-associated > Plants > Roots > Rhizosphere > Soil | place: USA...
AGCCACACCGTCGCGGCGCAGGGCGGCATCGCCGCGTCGCTCGGCAACAATTCGCCCGACCATTGGCAATGGCATATGTACGACACCGTCAAGGGCTCCGACTGGCTCGGCGACCAGGACGCGATCGAATATATGGTGCGCGAGGCGCCCGCCGCGGTCTACGAACTCGAGCACGCCGGCGTGCCGTTCAGCCGCAACGCCGACGGCACCATCTATCAGCGCCCGTTCGGCGGCCATATGCAGAATATGGGCGAAGGTCCGCCGGTGCAGCGCACCGCCGCGGCGGCCGACCGCACCGGCCACGCGATGCTTCACGCGCTCTATCAGCAGTCGCTGAAATATGACGCCGACTTCTTCGTCGAATATTTCGCGCTCGACCTGATCATGGAAAATGGTGAGTGCCGCGGCGTCATCGCCATGTGTCTCGAAGACGGCAGCATCCACCGTTTCCGCAGCCAGGCTGTCGTGCTCGCGACGGGCGGCTATGGCCGCACCTATTTCACCGCCACCTCGGCGCACACCTGCACCGGCGACGGCGGCGGCATGGTGCTGCGCGCCGGCCTGCCCTTGCAGGACATGGAATTCGTCCAGTTCCATCCGACCGGCATCTATGGCGCGGGCGTGCTGATCACCGAGGGCGCGCGCGGCGAGGGTGGTTACCTCACCAACTCCGAGGGCGAGCGTTTCATGGAACGCTATGCCCCGTCGGCGAAGGATCTCGCGTCGCGCGACGTCGTCTCGCGTTCGATGGCGCTCGAAATCCGCGAAGGCCGCGGCGTCGGGCCGCACAAGGACCATATCTACCTGCATCTCGACCATATCGATCCCGCGGTGCTGGCGGAGCGTCTGCCGGGGATCACCGAAAGCGGCAAGATTTTCGCCGGCGTCGACCTGACGCGCCAGCCGCTGCCCGTCGTGCCGACGGTCCATTACAATATGGGCGGCATCCCCTGTAACTATCACGGCGAAGTCGTCACGCTCGGCAAGGACGGGCCCGACACCGTCGTCCCCGGCCTGTTCGCGGTCGGCGAAGCGGCGTGCGTGTCGGTGCATGGCGCGAACCGCCTCGGCTCGAACAGCCTGATCGACCTCGTCGTCTTCGGCCGCGCGACCGGCCATCGCCTCAAGGAAATCCTGACCCCGGGCGCGGCGCAGGCGCCGCTGCCCAAGGACAGCGCCGACCTCGCGCTCGCGCGCCTCGACCATTTCCGCAATGCGAACGGCGGCTCGCCGACCGCCGAGATCCGCACCGAAATGCAGCGCGCGATGTCGGCGCACGCGGCGGTGTTCCGCACCGACGAGCTGATGGCGGAGGGCAAGGAAAAGCTGACCAAGACCTATCAGCGGATGAACGACGTCCATGTCACCGACCGCAGCCTGATCTGGAACACCGACCTCATCGAAACGCTCGAGCTCGACAATCTGATCAGCCAGGCGACGGTGACAATGCACTCGGCGTTCAACCGCAAGGAAAGCCGCGGCGCCCACGCGCACGAGGATTTCCCGAACCGCGACGATGCGAACTGGATGAAGCACAGTATCAGCTGGTTCGACGGCTGGGGCGGCAAAGGCGGCGGCGTCCGCCTCGATTACCGCCCGGTCCACGAATATACGCTGTCCGACGACGTCGAATATATCAAGCCGAAGGCGCGGGTTTACTGATCGGATTTAGCGGATAAGCGGGGTCGCGAGCGATCGCGGCCCCGTTCGCTTGGCTATCGGCTTGTTATTCGCCGAACAAACTCCGCACCGGGTTGATATCGGAAAAGGGCACGTCGACGTCCTTGCCCATGATCCATAGCTTCTGGCACGCGATGGCGAAGAACAGCAGCGCGATCGTCCAGACGATGAAGGTCTTGCGCGCGATCCAGCGGCGTTCGGCCTCTTCGGCCGCAATCCGCGCCTTGTAGTCGATACCCAGCTCGCCTTCGAATTCGGCGACGAGCTGCGCGCGGCGGGTACGCGAAATATTCGCGATACTCGCGTCCCCCTCACCGCTTGTCGATCGGCCTTTTGCCATGATCCACCCTGGCCCAGCTAGTCCTGGACCCGACTATAACGCCGAGCCCCTGCCAATTGGTTAACCCGCCGCTATCGGCTCGCCGCAATTCCGATCAGCTTGATGCGCGCCGTTGCCCCGCGCAGCAGCGTCAAATCGCGCCGCGGGCGAGCGAGCGCCGCCGCAAGCAGTCGCAGCACCGCCTCGTTCGCGGCGCCATCGGCGGGCGGGGACGTGACGCGGATCTGCACGGTCTCGCCATCGACCCGGATTTCGTCGCGACGCGCGCCGGGCGTCACCCGCACTGCAATCCGCCCCGATGCGGCGAGCGCGCGTAGCGCCTCACCGAGCGCGGGGTCGGGCCGATATTTCAGACGGTGACGACCAGCTTGCCGACCGCCGTCCGGTCGCCGAGCTTGGCAATCGCCTTGCCGCCGTCTTCGAGGCTGAAGCTCTCCGTGACGCGCGGCCTGATCTTGCCCTGTTCCCACAGCTGGAACAGCCGCGCGATATTAGCGCGGTTGCGCTTGGGTTCACGCGCGACGAACGCGCCCCAGAAAACGCCCGCGACGTCACAGCTCTTGAGCAGGGTCAGGTTGAGCGGCAGGCGCGGGATGCCCGCCGGGAAGCCGACGACCAGGTAGCGGCCCTCCCACGCGATCGAGCGCAGCGCGGGCTCGGCATAATCGCCGCCGACCGCGTCATAGACGAGATTCGCGCCATCCGGGCCGACGGCTTCCTTGAACTTGCTCGCCAGCGCCTTCGACGCATCCTTGTCGAACGGCTGGCGGCCATAGACGACGACCTCGTCGGCGCCCGCAGCCCGCGCGATACCGGCTTTCTCTTCGCTCGACACCCCCGCGACGACGCGCGCGCCGAACGCCTTGCCGAGCTCGACCGCGGCGATGCCGACCCCGCCCGAGGCGCCAAGGACGAGCAAGGTGTCGCCTTCCTTGATATGGCCGCGATCGACCAGCGCGTGGATGCTGGTGCCATAGGTCATCAGCAGCGACGCGCCCTCGGCAAAATCATGCGCCTCGGGCAAATGATAGACATTATGGACCCCGACCGCGACCGCCTCGGACATGCCGCCGTTGCCGCAGCCCGCGATCACGCGGTCGCCGACCTTGAACTCGGTCACGCCTTCGCCGACCTCCGCGACCAGCCCCGCAACCTCGCCGCCGGGCGCGAACGGGCGTTCGGGGCGGAACTGATATTTATCCTCGATGATCAGCACGTCGGGAAAGTTGACCGCGCAGGCCTTCACGTCGATCACGATCTGGCCCTTGCCCGCGATCGGGCGCGGCAATTCGCCGAGCGTCAGCGTTTCGGGGCCGCCGGTTGCGGTCGACAAGAGAGCCTTCATCATCTTCTCCTCTTATGTATTCGTTGAACCTTATGCCGCAGGGCGCATCCACGGGCGATCGGCATCGAGCCGCTTTTCATAAGCCCCGATCGCGGCGTCGCTCTTTTCGGTCAGCGAAATCTCGTCGAGCCCTTCGAGCAGGCACATCTTGCGAAACGGGTCGATTTCGAAGGTGAAGCGGTCCTGGAACTGCGTCGTCACCGTCTGATGCTCGAGGTCGACGAACACCGGATCGGTCGCCGCAACCTCCATCAACCGGTCGATCGCCGCCTGCGGCAACACGACGGGCAGGATGCCGTTCTTGACGGCATTGCCCGAGAAAATGTCCGAATAGCTGGGCGCGATAACGACGCGGATGCCAAGATCGCCAAGCGCCCACGCCGCATGTTCGCGGCTCGACCCGCAACCGAAATTGTCGCCCGCGATCAGAATCGGCGCGCGCTTATATTCGGCGCGGTCGAATAGGTTGTCGGGATCGGCGCGCAGGCTTTCGAACGCCCCGCGCCCCATGCCCTCGCGCGTCGTCGTCTTCAGCCAGTGCGCGGGGATGATCACATCGGTGTCGACGTTTTTCAACCCGAACGGAATCGCGCGGCCTTCGACCTTGTCGAGCGGGGTCATGCCGACCCTCCTGCGACGGCTCTAAATTGGTTCACGCGGAGACGCGGAGACGCGGAGGAAATACTCCGTCGCCCCCGCGCAGGCAGGGGCCGCCATCGGCCTAGCGCAGACTTGCCAGCGGCCGCGTGCAGAGGCACGTGACTCTGCGCGCCCTTCGCGGGAGCGACGATTGTCCCTCTCCGCGTCTCCGCGTCTCCGCGTGAACCCGAAAAAGCCTGCCCCATCACGCCATCAACTCCCTGACATCGGTGAGCTTTCCGGTCACCGCCGCGGCCGCCGCCATCGCGGGGCTGACGAGGTGGGTGCGCGCGCCGGGGCCCTGGCGGCCGACGAAATTGCGGTTGCTCGTCGAGGCGCAGCGTTCGCCCGCGGGCACCTTGTCGGGATTCATCGCAAGGCAGGCCGAACAGCCGGGTTCGCGCCACTCGAGCCCCGCGTCGGTGAAGATGCGGTCGAGCCCCTCGGCCTCGGCCTGCGCCTTCACCAGCCCCGAGCCGGGGACGACGATCGCCCATTTGACATTGTCGGCCTTGTGCCGGCCCTTGATCACCGCCGCGGCGGCGCGCAGGTCCTCGATGCGGCTGTTGGTGCAGCTGCCGATGAAGATATTCTCGACCGGGACATCCTGCATCCGCGTGCCGGGCTCGAGCCCCATGTAAGCGAGCGATTTTGCCGCGGCCGCCTGCTTCGACGGATCGGCAAAGCTGTCGGGCGCAGGCACGACGCCGGTGATCGGCACGACATCCTCGGGGCTGGTGCCCCAGGTGACGCTCGGTGCGATGTCGGCGGCGTCGATCACGACACTCTTGTCATAGGTCGCGCCCGGATCGGTCGCGAGGCTTTTCCAATATTCGACCGCCGCGTCCCAATCGGCGCCCTTCGGCGCATAGGGGCGCCCCTTCAGATAGTCGAACGTCACCTCGTCGGGCGCGATCAGGCCCGCGCGCGCGCCGCCCTCGATCGCCATATTGCTGACCGTCAGCCGGCCCTCGACCGACAGCGCGCGGATCGCGCTGCCGGTATATTCGATGACGTGGCCGGTGCCGCCCGCCGCGCCGATGACGCCGGTGATGTGAAGGATGATGTCCTTTGCCGACACGCCGGGGCCGACGTCGCCCTCGACGCGCACTTCCATCGTCTTGGCGGGCTGGAGCAGCAGCGTCTGCGTCGCCAGCACATGCTCCACCTCGCTCGTCCCGATGCCGAAGGCGAGCGCGCCGATGCCGCCGTGGCACGCGGTATGGCTGTCGCCGCAGACGATCGTCGTACCGGGCAGCGAAAAGCCCTGCTCGGGGCCGACGACATGGACGATGCCCTGCTCGGGCGCGACCGCGTCGATATATCGGATGCCATATTCGGGCGCATTCTTCTCGAGCGCCGCCAATTGCGCCGCGCTTTCGGCGTCGGCGATCGGCAGCTTGTTCCCCGCCGCATCGAGCCGCGCCGTCGTCGGCACATTATGGTCGGGCACCGCGAGCGTCAGGTCGGGGCGGCGCACCGTGCGGCCGCTTGCGCGAAGCCCGGCGAACGCCTGCGGGCTGGTGACTTCATGGACGAGGTGGCGGTCGATGAAGATCAGGCAGGTGCCGTCGGGGCGCTGTTCGACGACATGCGCGTCCCAGATTTTCTCATAAAGGGTGCGGGGCCGAGTCATGCGGGTTCACTTACGCCAGTCGCATAACAATGCAAGCGAGTGGGACACAAAAACGCAATTTTCGGTCGCGGGGCATCGAAGGAGGAATGGTGCATCCGGCGAACAACCGGCCTATAATCTCGAGCATGTCGACGCTCGCCATCCTCGCGCTTATTGTCGCCACCATCGTCGCGATGGAAGGCGTCGCCTGGGCGAGCCATAAATATATCATGCACGGCTTCGGCTGGGCCTGGCACCGCGACCATCACGAGCCGCACGATCATGTGCTCGAAAAGAACGACCTCTTCGCCATCGTCGGCGCCGCGATGAGCATTTCGATGTTCATACTCGGCAGCCCGATGATCATGGGCGCCTCGGCGTGGGAGCCGGGGACGTGGATCGGGCTCGGCATCCTCCTCTACGGCATCATCTATACGCTGGTGCACGACGGGCTCGTCCATCAACGCACTTTCCGCTGGGTGCCGCGACGCGGCTATGCGAAGCGGCTCGTGCAGGCGCACAAGCTCCACCATGCGACGATCGGCAAGGAGGGCGGCGTCAGCTTCGGCTTCGTCTTTGCGCGCGATCCGGCGAAGCTGAAAGCCGAACTCAAGGCGCAGCGCGAAGCGGGGATCGCGGTGGTGCGCGAAGCACTCGCCGACTAACGGGCCCGGTAATCGGCGGTAATCGCGCCCGCCGCCATCAACTCCGCCTCATGGCTTTCCTCGCGCCACGCTTCGAGCAGCGCCTGCCGCTCCCACTCGACCATCGCCGGATGCTTCAGCATATGGTCGACCCACGCCTGCCCTGCGCCGACGTCGAGACCATAGGTGCGGATTCGAAAGGCCACCGGCGCGAAGAAGGCATCGACCGCGGTCAAGTTTGCGCCCGCAAGGTAAGGCCCGCCGAAGCGCGACAGGCCTGCGCCGAACAATTCGCGGAGCCGCGCGATGTCGAGGCGGAGCGCCCCCGACGGCGGTTTCGGGGTGACGCGAACGCCGACGTTCATCGTGCAATCGTTGCGCAGCGCCGAAAAACCGCTGTGCATCTCCGCCGCCGCGCACTGCGCCCACGCGCGCGCATCGGGATCGGTCGGCCACACGCCCTCGTGCCGGTCGGCGAGGTAGAGCGTGATGCCCAGCGAATCGTAAACCGTCCGCCCTTCGTCGAGCAGCGCGGGCACTTGTCCGGTCGGCGAAAAGCTACGAAACTCGTCATAGTTGACCGGATTGGTGAAGGGTTCGATCTGATCCTCGAAGGGGATAACGAGGCCCTTCATCAGCATCCATGGACGCAGCGACCAGCTCGAATAATTGCGATTGGCGGTGATCAGCACATACATGCTTCGCGCTCCTGTGCGATAATGGGGGAGATGTAGTCGGGGTCGTGCGCGAAGGGCAGCGCGGTGTCGTCGCGAAGCGCCGCGAGCACGCTGGCGAAATCGCTCCGCGCGCGCCAGCCGAAGCGGCGCTCGGCGCGCGACGGATCGTAGACGCGGTCGATGCTCTCGGGAAGCACCCAGCCCCGCGCGGCGTAAAGCTCGGCAGCGTCGGGGTGATAGCGCGCGATCACCGCGCGCGCGTCGCGCGCAAGCTCCTCGGCGTCCTCGCGCACAAAGGGCGGCGGGGCGGAGAGGATGAAGCTGTCGCAGCCGATCTCCGGCGCGGCCTCGAGCGCGGCGAGATGCGCGGCGGCGGCATCCTCGACGGTCAGGCGGCGATTGAGCAGTTCGTTCGCCTTGAGGTTCGGGCCGCTCGGGACCGCATGAGTATCGTCATCCTCGGGAAAGAAGCGCCCGGTGCGCAGGATGGCGAGCGCAATGCCATGCTCGCGATGTACCAGCTTGCAGGCCTGCTCGGCGGCGAGCTTGGTGATGCCATAGATGTTGCGCGGCTCGATCGGACCGAAATCTTCGTCCATCCACCACGCGCCCGCTTCGCTCGCGCCGGCACGAACATCGGCGCGCACCATCAGCGAAGTGGTCGAGGTGAAAAGGAAGCGATCATTGCCCGCCGCGACCGCCGCTTCGATCAGGTTCAGCGTGCCCGTCACATTGACATCGACGAAGGCCTGCCGCGGATAGCGGACGATGTCTGGCTTGTGCAGCGCGCCGCCGTGAATGACCGCGTCGATTCCGTGCTCGCCCATCGTGCGCTCGACCAGCGCGCGGTCGGCGACGGTGCCGATCACATCGGTATGCGCGCCGGGCACGACGTCAAGTCCGGTGACCTTGTGTCCGTTTTCGCCGAGCAAAGGAGCCAGAGTGCGCCCCAGCCAGCCCGACGATCCGGTCAACAGCACGCGCATCGATGATTCTCCTCCCGGCCGTCGACGCGCGCCTGATACACAGGCGATGAACGCCGGGGCAAGCGCCTTACCCCTTCGGAGGCCCGACGATCGCTTTGACCGCGGTTCGAGTGCCCGTCACCGGGGGCAACTCACCAAGGTCGAGCCAGTGCGCGTCTTCGCGCTGGTGATAGCTGTCGATCGCCGCGAACGGAATGCGAAACGGAAACCCCCAATCGCTGTTCCACAACGCCACGACGCCCGTCCGCGTCGCGGGGTCGAAAATCATCGTCGCGCGATAGCCTTCGACCGCGCCCGAATGGCCTTCGAGCCGGCGCCCGCCATAGGTGAAGCTCCGCCAGCCGAGGCCATAGGATGCCTCGCTGGTGGCTTGGCGCAGCGCGCCGCCATAGAGGCGCCCCGTGCCAACTCGCGGACGATGGGCCAGCTGCAACGCCTGCGCCGGCAGCACATCGGGGCGGCTGCCCATCATCGCCTGCATCCAGGTCGCGAAGTCGACGATATCGCTTTCGACCCCCGCCGCGGCGGGGACGCGCCAATAGGCCTCCTTGACCGGATGGACATGCGCGCCGCGGTGCGGCTTCGCCCAATCCCTGGCGCCCGTCAGCCGCGCCATGCCGTAGCCCGCGCTGACCATGCCGAGCGGGCAGAAAAACCGCGCCTCGACGGCATCGGCGAAAAGCTCGCCCGCCGCCGCGCCCAATATCTCGCTCGCGGCGTCGAAGGCGACATTCTGATAGCTGTGGCATGTGCCGGGGTCGCATTGCAGCGGCGCGGCGGCAAGGCTCGCGCGCAGCAGCGACGGGTCCTTGTCTTCCTCCAGCTTCTCGTCATAGGCATGGCGGGTGAGGCCGGTGCGCTGGGCGAGCAAATCGTCCAGCGTGACGCGCGCTTCGGCGCCCCCCGGCAGCCGCAGCGACGTGTTCCACGCGGCGATCGGACGGCCCAGATCGACCGTGCCATCGTTAGCCAGGGCGCCCGCCAGCGCGCCCGCCGCGGTCTTGGAAACCGAGGCCCAGCGGAACAGCGTATGCGGCGTCACCGGCGCGCCGGTCGCGGCGTCGGCGACGCCATAGGTGCGCACGAAGCTGAGTTCGCCGTCTTCGACCACCGCCACCGCGAGCCCCGCCATTTCGGGCCGCTGCGAAAGGTCGGTCAATTGCCGGTCGAGCGCAGCATAGTCGATCCGGCCGCGCCATTCGGCGGGCGTATCGGGCAGATTCTCTGCGGCCTTGATCGGGATCGGGACGCTGGCAAGGGGTTCGCTGCCGCCAAAGGCGTGAATGCCAAACCAGCCCGCCGACCCCAGCGCGGCGATGGCGATCAAAATGGTAAAAACGCGCTTCATCGACTCGAGACTGGATTGCGACTTTCTTTATGTGGCCGCCGTCTTAGCCGCGACTTCCGTCGCCGTCACCCCCGGCGCGTTCAGGGCGCCAGATAGCGCCAGGCCTTGAATGTCCCGACCGCATAAACGGCGCCATAGACGAGAACGATCAGCGACGACCAGATCGCGAAACTGTCGCTATGCTGCGGCCGCCAGAAATGAAGCGGCACAAACACCAGCGCGCGCAGCAAATAGATGGCGGTAATGACGACGAGCCCCGTGCGCAACAGCGGCAGGCGCGGAAGCGTCCCGGCTCCCGAAAAGGCATAGGCGGCCCAGACCAGCAGGATCGCGCCGATCGCGAGCGTGATCAGCGTCGGCCGCAGATCGCCGCGCGCCGCGGCGCGCGCCATGCCTTCGCCGGCGCCGAAGAAGCGATACCAGTCGGGCCCGCCGAAAATGCAGGCGATATGGAGCAGCGCGGCCGCGACCGACAGCCACCCGCCGATAATCAGCCAGGTGGAGCCGGGATTGGCCGCAACGTCAGGCAATATAATGCGCCGTCGTCTTTTCGGCGACTTCTTCGGCCGTCACGCCCGGAGCCAGTTCGATCAGCTTGAACGGGCCCGAATGATCGTCGCGCTTGAAAACCGCGAGGTCGGTGATGATCATGTCGACGACATTCTTGCCGGTCAGCGGCAGCGTGCATTCGGGGATGAACTTGGGGCTGCCGTCCTTGGCGACATGCTCCATCACGACGATGATCTTCTTGACCCCGGCGACCAGGTCCATCGCGCCGCCCATGCCCTTGATCATCTTGCCGGGCACCATCCAGTTGGCGAGGTCGCCGTTCGCGGCGACCTCCATGCCGCCCAGCACGGCGAGGTCGATATGGCCGCCGCGGATCATCGCAAAGCTCTGTTCCGATCCGAAATAGGCGGTCTGCGGCAGTTCGCTGATCGTCTGCTTGCCCGCGTTGATCAGGTCGGGGTCTTCGTCGCCCTCGAAGGGAAAGGGACCGATGCCGAGCATCCCGTTCTCGGACTGCAGCGTCACCGTCATCCCTGTCGGCACATGATTCGCGACGAGCGTCGGAATCCCGATGCCGAGGTTGACGTAATAGCCGTCCTCCAGCTCCTTCGCGGCGCGCGCCGCCATATCGTCTCGCGTCCAGCCAGTAGTTTCTTGGGCCATGTCAGTTAGGCTCCCATTGCTTGTCGGAGGGGAAGGCGTCGTCCCAGCCCAGTTTGTCCCATGGGCCATAGACGGGGTTGGGAAAAAGGAACCAGCCCTTGTCCCATAGCTTGGCGGCGGCGCTCATGGCGAGCGCCATGCGCTGCGCGGCGGGCAGGTCCCGGGCGGCGGGCGCCGCAATCAGCATCTTTTTCATCAATGCGTTCCTTCCGGGCCGAGTGGTCGCGGCGTGTCGGTGGGATTGGCCAACTCGGCGTTTACGCCTTCCATGATCCGTTCGAAGGCGTGCTTCTCATCGACGTTAACGGCTTGAGCGTAAGCCTTCGCCCCATGCCGGACGGCATCGACTATCGCGAGACCGAAGAGCATCGGATCGGCGCCCAACGCGGCGGGATCGATGACGCACAGAACATTGCCGTTCGACTGTTTCCACATGCGCAGAAACTCTTCGCCGCCCGCCAGCGCCGGAATGCCGCTCACGTCGATCGAGCCTTTGTGGCCGATGCCTTTTTTGCCGAAGCTCACGCCGCCTCGACAGTTTCTGGGCGCGGGCGCGTCGTGCGGAATTCGATCTTCTTGTCATAGGGCGCGCCGAGGACGAGGCGTTTCACATAGATGCCGGGGAGGTGGATCGCGTCGGGGTCGAGGCTGCCGACGGGGACGATTTCCTCGACCTCGGCGACGCAGATCTTTGCCGCGGTCGCCATCGGCTGGTTGAAGTTGCGCGCGGTCTTGCGGAAGATGAGGTTGCCGCTCTCGTCGGCCTTCCACCCCTTGATGATCGCGAGGTCGGCGAAGATGCCGCGTTCGAGGATATAATCCTGTCCGTCGAAATTCTTCACTTCCTTGCCCTCGGCGACGAGCGTGCCGACCCCGGTCTTGGTATAGAAGCCAGGGATGCCCGCGCCGCCGGCGCGGCAGCGTTCTGCAAGCGTGCCTTGCGGGCAGAATTCGACCTCGAGCTCGCCCGCCAGATATTGCCGCTCGAACTCCTTATTCTCGCCGACATAGGAGGAGATCATCTTTTTGACCTGCTTGGTGCGGAGCAGCTTGCCGAGGCCCTCGCCATCGATACCGGCATTGTTGCTGGCGATGGTGAGGTTCTTCGTCCCAGCGTCGCGGATCGCGTCGATCAGCCGCTCGGGGATGCCGCACAGACCGAAGCCGCCCGCGCAAATCTGCATGCCGTCGAAGAGGAGACCATCGAGCGCGGCAGTTGCGTCGGGATATTGCTTGTTCGCCATTTGGGGCCTCCTTGCCGGGATATCGGGCGCGACCTTGGCGCATTTGATCCATCAATTCTAATTGTTCGATTTTTGGATTATACATAGACGATGTCTATCAATCGCGTCTCGCTCTATCATCTCGAAACCCTGCTCTGGATCGACCGGCTCGGTACCTTTTCGGCCGCGGCCGAGCGGCTCAACACCACTCAGCCGGCGGTCTCGGCGCGGATGCGCGAACTCGAACAGAGGCTGGGGACGGCCCTGTT
>Ga0307414_10001552_pt1 | contig 11937 bp, 9 predicted proteins | sample DK1Ometagenome_FD_203804 | JGI IMG/M metagenome (GOLD analysis project Ga0307414, IMG submission 203804) | Maize rhizosphere microbial communities from greenhouse at UC Davis, California, United States - DK15-O-3 | ecosystem: Host-associated > Plants > Roots > Rhizosphere > Soil | place: USA...
GCTGATGCGCATGGCGAGCGGCCTCACCAGCGACACCGCGGGCAACCGCACCGATGCCATCTATATGGGCGGCGCGTCGGTGCGCCAATGGACGACGCACTGGCCGCTGCTCAATCCGCCGAACAGCCGCTATCGCTATGCCAATAACGACACGTTGCTCGCGACGCTGTCGCTGAAAACCGCGCTCGAAAAGGCGGGGACGCCGCTCGACCCCGCCGCCTTCTTCGACCGGCTCGGCATGACGCGGACCTTTGCCGAGCATGACAAGAACGGCGATTATATCCTGTCGAGCCAGGTCTGGACCAGCGCGCGCGATCTCGCGCGGCTCGGGCTGCTCTATCAGAATGACGGCATGTGGCGGGGCGAGCGCTTGCTTCCCGCCAACTGGCGCCGCTTCGTCACCACGCCGAGCGGGCCGCAGCCGGGCGGCGCCTTCGGCTATGGGGCTGGTTTCTGGCTGCTGGCCAAGTCGGAAGGCGTGCCCGCCGATGCGTTCGGCGGTTTCGGCAACCGCGGCCAATATATGGTCGTCATCCCGTCGCGGGCGCTCGTCATCGTTCGTCAGGGCTATGACGACGGCAAGAACCGGCTCGACATCGCGAAGCTCGTCGCGGCCGTGGTCGCCGCCGACGACAACGACCGCCGCTATTCGAAGGGCGGGTAACGTTCGAACGCCGGCAGGTCATTGAGCTTCTCCATCCAACCGATGCGCTCGGCGGTTTGGATCTGCGCCTGCGCAGGGATCAGGTCGGGATCGTCGAGCGTCGCGCTCTGCACGTCGATCTGGCCCGGAAAGATCGCCTCGTTGGTATAGAAGAGGCCGGTGCCGCAAGTGCCGCAGAAATGGCGGCGGCCGTGTTCCGACGACGCATAGATTTTCGCGGTCCCGCTGATCTCGATCTCGTCATTGCCGACAAGCGCCCAGCCGACGAGCGGCGCGCCCGAATGACGGCGGCAATCGCTGCAATGACAAAGGGCATGATGCTGCACCGCGGTGCTCATCGAATAGCGGATTTCGCCGCAATGGCACTGGCCGCTGGCACGGGGGGCTTCATCGGTCATCGCTCTCTCCTCGGGGAATCGAGAGGAGAACATAACAGAAACATAAAGGAAAGAAAATTAAATCATCATGGGAACATGATTTTAAAGTTCGTTCTCGCTCTACCGCCGATAGGCTGAAAACCCGCGTAAAACCAGCTCTTAACCGGATATTTACGTTGTCTGGTCACTAATATGCAGCATCAACCAAAGGGGGCTGGCGTTGCAAAAGACTTTCTCTGACATGCTGTTCGCGATGTTCGCCTTTGTCGCGTTCAGCGTTGCTACAACCACACCGGCTCATGCCTATCTCGACGGCGCAACGGTTAGCATGGCGTTGCAGGCCATCACCGGGGCGGTCGCCAGCGTCCTGCTGTTCGGGAAAATCTACTGGGCGAAGCTGAAAAACATCGTCAAGCGCGAGCAGGACTAACCTCCATGAAATTTGACGCGGGATCATTTCGCGACCCCTCGGGTCGCGTACTTCGTCACGACAATCGCATCCTGCGTGCGATCTTTGAGGCAGGCGTGCATCAGTTCAGTGCTGTCAAAGACAGCGGCGTGCTGGACGAGATGATCGACGACGGCTGGCTGCTTCCGGCTGAAACTCTTGCGGACGACAGCCTAGACAGTCTGGCTCCTGGAGCTGTTCGCTGGCTGGAACATCCCTTACTGGACTTTGTGTCCTATCCCTATGAATGGTGCTTTTCGGCTCTGAAAGCCGCGGCGCTCCATCATCTCGACTTTCATATCGCCCTGCTCGGTCGGGGTTTCACATTATCGGACGCGACAGCTTACAATATCCAGTTCCGCGGAACGAAACCGGTCTTCATCGATCATCTCTCGATTGTGCCATATGAAGAGGGATCGGCGTGGGTCGGCCAGCGGCAGTTTGGTATGCAGTTCTTCAATCCGCTCTATCTCTGGGCAAAAAAGGGGGTTGCGCCTCACAGTTGGTATCGCGGGTCGCTGGAAGGCATCGAACCGGAAGAACTGGCCAAATTGCTGGGTTTGCGCGACCGCCTATCCTTCATTGTCCTGGCGCATATCGTGGGGCCTGCGGCTTTTGCGCGCCGCCGCGTTGCGGAAGGACTGGACGCGAAATCATATCGCGTCGCTCATTTGCCCAAGCGACGTCTGATCGCTATCCTGGCAAGCCTGCGCGATTATATCGCCGGCCTTACCTTATCCCGGGAAAAGACGGTCTGGGATAATTACGCTGACAATAACAGTTACGACGAAGCTCGCCGCAACGCGAAGCACATATTCGTTGCCGATGCGGTCGGCAAAGTCGCGCCGAGCATGCTGTTCGACATCGGGTGCAACAGCGGAGACTTCAGCCGGACGTCGATTGATGCCGGGGCAGGTCATATTGTCGGATTTGATTTCGATTTCGGCGCGCTTGAACGCGCATTCGAGCGTTTCGACCGGTCATCTTCGCCGGTCTTGCCCTTGTGGCTTGACGCGACCAACCCGAGTCCGGCCCAGGGCTGGGCAGGGGCCGAACGAAAGAGCGTGCACGAACGGTCGAACGCCGACATGATGCTCGCGCTGGCAGTCATCCACCATCTGGCAATCGCCAAGAATATTCCGCTCGACATGGCCGTCGATTGGCTGATGAGCCTCGCTCCGTCAGGCGTCATAGAATTTCCCTCGAAATCCGATCCGATGGTGGGTCAACTCTTGCGCCACCGGCCCGATATTTTTCCGAACTACACCGAGGAAGCCTTCCTTCAGCATGTGAGCGCGCGCAGCCGGATCGTCCGCGAGGATCGCATTGGGGAGGGAGGGCGCCTGATTGTCGCATACGACCGGCGCGGCTGAGAATATGGGCTGGCTTACGGCACGGATGGCGCGATATCCGGTCGCCGGGATATTCATCACGCTGATCGCGATCATCGCGCTTTGGAGCGGGAACCAGTTTCGTCTGGGATTTGAAGGCGTCTGGCCCACGCTGACCAGCGCCGTCATCGTTGCAGCGATCGTAACCGTCCTCTTTCGGATAATTTGCGGTGACTGGGCGCGTGCAGGGATCGCAGCGGGTGTGGCCGCCTTTTATTTCTTTTACGTTCCGAGGTTGTTGGCCTTGTTGTCACTGCCAGTCCTGCTGGCAGTGGTTTTGCATCTTGTGGCTGTCTTTACGCTTGTCGCGCTCTATCGGTCTTTTCCGCCGGATCGGCAAAAATTCCGGGACATCGCCGGCCGCGTGAATCTTCTATGCGGCTTATTTCTGATCATAAACGCGGTGCCTCTGGCGATTCAACAATTCCGCCTCGAAGCGGCGCGTGCGTCAGTGTCGGGCAGCTTGGGCAACCTAGGCGGCAATGCCGCAGTCGATGGCCCCGACGTGTGGCACATACTCTTCGATCGCTATGCTGCGAACGACACATTCAAATCGCGCTATGGGTTCGACAATCAACCGTTTATCGATGCGCTGCGCATACGTGGCTTCATCGTACAGGATCAGGCCTATTCCAACTACCAGCGGACCAGCCATTCAATTGCCTCGACAATGAATGGCTCTTTACTTAATCCGATGGCTGAGAAGATGACAGGTGAGCAGGGCGACTGGGTTCCGATCTACAGGGCTGCTCGCGACGGGGCCGCCATCCGCCAATTCAACAAGTTCGGCTATCGCACCATTTTTGCGGGCAGCTGGTGGGAGCCGACCCGTTTCAGCACTGCGGCACAGGATTCGATCACCATCCGGGCCTTGCCCCAACTCGCGCGGTTGGCGATCGACCAGTCTGCGGTCGGCTTCTGGCTGGGCGGGGTCGGCCTGCCGTATTTCGATGGTCGTGGCGACCAATGCTACCGTGCGAACGAGAAGTTTCGTCGGCTGCGCGGACTGGTCAGCGATCCGGCACCAAAGCACATATTCGCTCATTTTCTGGTCCCTCATCCGCCTTTCGTGTTGAATGCCGACGGCAGCTGCCGCGCCTTGGAAACCGCGCGGCAATCGTCGCGGTCGGAAAATTATATCGGTCAGGTCCGGTTCGCCAACCGAGAGGCACTGGCCCTCGTCGATCATATTCTCGCGGGGCCAAGGCCGGCGGTTATCGTCATTCACAGCGACGAAGGACCTTGGCCGGCCCCTTATGTCGGCGACGAGCACGGCCTTGGGACCGACCCAGTGACTGTTCCTTGGAGCAAACTTTCGAGCAGCCAGCTCCGCGAGAAGATGGGAATTCTGCTCGCTGTTCGCGATCCGTCGGGTAAGCCACCCGCGACGATGCCGACATCTCCGGTCCAGATATATCCAGCGATAATGCGCGACCATTTCGGATCATCGGAGTCTCTGACGCCCTCCCAGCATTACCTGTTCAAGGGGGACGCGGCGCTTTACGAGTTTGAGGAAGTCACCAGCCGGCTCGACGGCGATTAGCACTTTGCCCGCGCTTCACGTCGCCCGGATTTAGCCCTTCATTAACCTTGTTATGACAGTGTAGCGTTGCGGGGAGAGGCCATCGCCGTCGCCCCTAGCAGTACAGCATCCTGTTCAGGGTAACCCATGCGAACCAGTCTACGCGCCATTCCGCCCGAGATACTCATAACCGGCGCGACGCTGGCGGTGATGTTCCTCCTGTCGGTCGTTTTCAGGTTACCGATCGTACTTCCGTCTGGAGATCGCGCCGCATTCGTCGGCGTCCATTACATCTATCCGCTGATCGGCGTGGCGTTGCTGGGCATTACGACCTTCCTCGCCGGAAAGCGCGATGTCGCGACGAGTTTTTTCATCGCACTTCCTTGCTACGTCGCCATTCTTTTCGCGCATTTCAATATCAAGCTCTGGATACCGCACATCAATCCGGTGATGCACGACGATTTTTATTGGAGCACGGACCAGGCGGTTCGCCCGATCATCGACGCATGTGATTATATTCGAGTGAACATATTTGGCTTCATCCCCTATGAATCCAACTTCTATATGATGGCGTTCATAGCGCTGTTCTACACCAGCTTTCTCTATCACGCGATCAAGACGCCCGCCTATTTCAGGACGCTCGTCGTCGCCGTGCTGCTCGTGCAGTCGCTTGGCGCCTTAGCCTATCTCGTGGCGCCGGCGATCGGTCCGTTCATTTATGAGGTCGGGGTGGATCCGACGATTACGCCCGGCCAGTTCAATATGCTGGAATTCTATCGCAATTCGGTCACCGAAGGACCGGCATGGATCGCACGTCACGGCGGCACGCACCTCACGGTCGGTCTCGCCGCAATGCCTTCGCTCCATGCTGCGGGCGCATTTCTCTTTTTCCTCTTCGCATGGAAGCATGGCCGGATACTCCTGCCGCTCTATTCGATTATCCTCTTCTTCATCCTCGTGACATCGGTCGCCAGCCGCTGGCATTATGTCATCGACGTTCCGGCCGGAATTGCGCTTGCCTTGCTATGCCTGCGGTTTGCGGAACGGATCGTTGTTGTCAGGAAAGAGGAAGACGGCGAAGAAGCCCGGACCGCCGTGCCTGCCACAGCCTGACCGCGGTCCCGGGCATTCGTTTCGCGGCCGCGCGGGCTCAATCCCCCAGATCGACCCCGTGCGCCGCCGCCCATTCGGCATACTGGCCGCGCGGGTCGGCCGCGGGCTGCGCGAGGATCGCGGGCATGTCGGCGCGCAGCGCGCCGAGGTCGAGCGAGCGGATCATCGCCTTGACCGGCCCGACGCCCGCCGGCGTGATCGAGAGCCGCTCGATCCCGACGCCGAGCAGCGCCATCGCTTCCAGGGGGCGTCCACCCATCTCGCCGCAGACGCCGAGGGCGACTTTCGACCCGGATACGGTGCGGACGACACGCGCAAGATAACGCATGACGATTGGCGAGAGCCAGTCGTAACGCTCGGCCAACCGTGGGTGCGCGCGGTCGGCTGCAAACAGGAACTGGGTGAGGTCGTTGGTGCCGACCGACAGGAAGTCGAGGTGCGGCAGCATCAGGTCGAGCGTTTCGACGAGCCCGGGAACCTCGAGCATCGCGCCATAGCGGATCGCGACCGGCAGCTTCTTGTTGTGGCTCGCGAGCCAAGCGCGCTGGCCGACGAAGAGGCCCCGCGCGGCTTCATATTCCCACGGTTCGGATACCATCGGGAACATGACGTTGAGCGTGCGCCCGGCGGCCGCCTCCATCAGCGCGCGCGCCTGCACCTTGAGCAGCCCTTCGCGTTCGAGCGCGAGGCGCAGCGCGCGCCAGCCCATCGCCGGATTTTCCTCCTGCGCGCTGCCCTCGACATTCATATAGGGCAGCGCCTTGTCGCCGCCGATGTCGACGGTGCGGAAAATCACCGGCCGGTCGCCCGCCGCGTCGAGCACGTCGCGATAGAGCCGCTGCTGACGGTCGCGCGACGGCAGGGTCGCCGACACGAGGAACTGGAACTCGGTGCGGAATAGTCCGATGCCGCGCGCGCCGGTCAGGTCGAGCGCGGCGACGTCTTCGCGCAGCCCCGCATTGATCATCAGCTCGATCGGCACGCCGTCCCTGGTGACCGCGGGCAGGTCGCGGAGCGCCGCGAGGCCGGCGCGGCGCTTCTGCGAAATCTCGAGCTTGGCGTCGAACGCGTCCTGGACCGCCTGCGTCGGGCGGACGTGGAGCTGCCCCGCTGCGGCATCGAGCAGCAGCAGGTCGCCTTCGCGGATCGAGCTGCGCACGTCGTTGACGCGCCCGATCACCGGCACCCCCATCGCGCGCGCGACGATGATGACGTGCGCCGTCAGCGACCCTTCCTCGAGCACGACGCCCTTCAGGCGGCGGCGATCATATTCGAGCAGCTCGGCGGGACCGAGGTTGCGCGCGATCAGGATCGAATCGTGCCGCAGGCCCATCTGCGCCGCGGTGCCCATCTGCCCCGACACGATGCGGATCAGCCGGTTCGACAGATCCTCAAGATCGTGCATACGGTCGCGCAGCAGCGGATCGTCGATCTGGCGCATCCGCATCCGGGTGCGCTGCTGGACACGCTCGATCGCCGCCTCGGCGGTCAGGCCGCTATCGATCGCCTCGTTGATCCGGCGCGACCATCCCTCGTCATAAGCGAACATCTTGTAGGTCTCGATGACCTCTTCATGCTCGCCGCCGACGCCGAAGTCGGCCGAACTCGCCATGCGGTCGATCTGTTCGCGCATCTTGTCGAAGGCCGCGTAGACGCGGTGGCGCTCCGCTTCGGTATCGTCGGCGACCGTATGCTCGATCGTGATGCGCGGCTGGTGGAACACCGCGACCCCGGCGCCCATGCCGTCGACCAGTTTCTGTCCATTGAGCCGCTGCGCCGACTGGTCGGTCGCCGCGGCGTCGGTGCGCGCGGCGGTATCGACCAGGTCGGCATTGGCGATCAGCTCGGACAACACCATCGCAACGGTCTGCAGCGTCTCGATCTCGATATCGTCATAGCGGCGCGGATCGCTGTGCTGGACACAGAGCACGCCGACGGCGCGCTCGCGGCGGATGATCGGCACCCCCGCGAAACTGTGGAACAATTCCTCGCCCGTTTCGGGGCGATAGGAAAAATCGGGGTGCGCCGCGGCTTCGTCGAGGTTCAGCGTTTCGATCTGGTCGGCGATCATGCCGACCAGTCCTTCGCCGAGACCAAGACGGGTGACGTGCACCGCCTCCTGCTTCAGCCCGCGCGTCGCATAGAGTTCGAGCGTGCCGTCGCGCAGCAGATAGATCGAGCAGACTTCGCTATCGAGGCATTCGCCGATGATGCCGACGACCTGATTGAGCTTGCCCTGCGCATTGACGCGCGATGCCATGACCTCGTGCAGCCGGGTCAATATGGTGCGCGCCGACTGGGCGGCCGATGAGGGCGGGGGCGGGGCGTTGGTCATCGCAATCCTGCTAACAGAAGGATGCGGCGCGCGCCAATACCCCGCGCGCGATTGCCCGATCTATTCCTGAGCGGCGCGAATTTCCGTCACTTGCTTTCGGACGGATTTGCCGGGGCGGCCGCCAACCCACTCGGCGTGGTGCCGGTCGTGACGGTCGGGCCCACCGGCGTGGCCGGGGCCGGCGTCGTCATGATAGCCGGGGGCGGCGCATATTTCGCGTCCCACGCGATCACGTCGGCTTGATATTGGGCATAGGCTTCGTAAAAATCCTTGAACGGCTCGTCGAGCCGCGCGAGGTGCGCTGGCGACTGCTCGACGAGCTGGTCGGACGGCGTCGTCGAGACGATCTGGGCAATCTCGTTGGCGCGTGCGCAGAAGCTGCGCTGCGCGGGCGGCTGCGCGAAATAGTTGAACAGCCGCGTCGACAGGCGGTCGCGCGGTGCGATGCCGTTATTCTTGTTTTCCTTGCCGAGCTCCTTGATCACCGATTTCTCGGTTGACCGGATCACCTTGCCGTGCGTCTTGATGATATTGTTATAGGCGGAAACCAGCGTCGTTTCCTCGATGCCGCGGCAACCGATCGCGGCGACGTTGAGCCCGATCTTCAATTGCCAGAAAGCGCGGTCGCCGGTCACGCCGCTGTTCGCCGTGACGAAGCGCCCGTCGATCCCGCGGCCGGGAAGAATCTGCGTCAGCGCCGCATTGCCGGGCGGCAGCGGCCGCGGCGGGATGGTGACAACGACAGGCGGCGGAGGCGGCGGCGGGGGAGGCGGGGGCGGCTTCGGCGCACAGGCGGTGACGCTCGCCAGCAGGCCTGCTATGATGATCTTACGCGACAAATTCATGACCCACTCCCCAACCGCGTCACCATGCGGCATCAACCCCGAGCGTGCAACGCGGCTTCGGCCTGTTGCACCAGAGATGCGACGATCGCTGCCGCGCTCTCTTCTTCGGATACCATACCGACAGATTGCCCTGCCATTAACGAACCATTTTCGACGTCGCCGTCGATCACCGCGCGGCGCAGCGCACCCGCCCAATAATGCTCGATTTCGAGCTGGGCTTCGCTCATGTCGACCTCGCCCTTGTCGAGCTTGCTCGCGACTTCGCGCTGTTTTGCGGTGAAGGCTTCGGTTCCGCCATTTTTGAGCGCGCGGACCGGAATGACGGGAAGGCGCGGGTCGATCTGGACGCTCGCAACCGCCTCGCGCGCCGAGGCGCGCATAAATGCCTTTTTGAAATTGGGATGCGCGATGCTCTCGGTCGCGCAGACGAAGCGCGTGCCGAGCTGAACCCCCGACGCGCCCATCTCCAGATAGGCAGCGATCGCCTCGCCGCGCCCGATGCCGCCGGCAACGAAAACCGGCACTTCGTCGGCGAGCGTCGGCAGGATCTCCTGCGCCAGCACGCTCGTCGAGACGGGACCGATATGGCCGCCCGCCTCCATCCCCTCGATCACCAGCGCGTCGACGCCCGAACGGACGAGCTTTTTGGCGAGCGCCAGCGTCGGCGCGAAACAGATGACCTTGGCGCCCGACGCCTTGATCGCCTCCAGACTGCCCTTCGGTGGCAGGCCACCCGCGAGCACGACATGGCCGACGCGATGCTTGGCGCACACCTCGATCAGTTCGAACAATTGCGGGTGCATGGTGATCAGGTTGACGCCGAAATTGCGCTTGGCCAGCGCCTTGGTCCCGGCGATTTCGGCATCGAGCAACGCGGGCGTCATCGCGCCGCACGCGATCACGCCAAAGCCGCCGGCATTGCTGATCGCGCTGACCAGATGGCGTTCGGAAACCCAGCTCATCGCGCCGCAGAGGATGGCATAGTCGCTGCCGAGAAGTTCGGTGCCGCGCGCCATCAGATCGTTAATTTTGCTCATTGAGGCTGCCTTTGCCAGCACTGGGACTCGCGCGCAATCCCTGGCGTCATTGCGCCTGTCCGCCCGTCGCACGCCTGAATCCGTTGGGCGCTGCAACCGAACCTTTCGGCGCAAGAAGCAAATCAATCATTGTCAACTAAATCACTTGGCATATGCTTGTCGGACGAATCCAGAAGGGAAGGAAATATCATGAGCCTCTCGGAAGAGGCCGCCAAAAGCGGCCCTGAACCGGCGCGCCGCGCCATCCAAACCGTGCTCGATGCACTCGACAAGCTGAAGTTCGGCGCGATCCAGCTGACCGTGCACGAAGGACGGCTGGTGCAGGTCGATGTGACCGAACGGCACCGCTACCCGAACTGATTCAACCACTCCCGACGGGGATATTCCCCGCCTGAATGCCGCAGACCGGACCACCGGATGTGGCAATTTTCTTGCAACAGGAAATTGTCATGACCGCAAAATATCCGTCTGTCCGCCGGCGCGTTCCGGCCAGCCTTTTCACGCTTTCCCTGGCTCTGGCGATCGCGGCGGACCCTGCCTCCGCATCGGAAACCGCCGATGATGCCGCCGCGCAGGCCGAGGGCGGCAGCTATGGCGGCGAGATCGTCGTCACCGCGCGCCGCCGACAGGAAACCGCGCAGGATGTGCCGATCGCCATCTCGGTCGTCGATGGCGAACAGATCGACAATAGTGGCAGCTTCAACGTCGGCCGCCTGACCCAACTCACGCCCACCCTGCAATTTTACTCATCGAACCCGCGCAACACCGCGGTCAACATCCGCGGCATCGGCGCGCCGTTCGGCCTGACCAACGACGGGATCGAACAGGGCGTCGGAATCTATGTCGACGACGTCTATTATTCGCGCGTCGCGTCCTCGACCTTCGACTTCCTCGACGTCGCGCAGGTCGAAGTGCTGCGCGGACCGCAGGGCACGCTTTACGGCAAGAATACGACCGCCGGCGCGATCAACATCACGACCAACCAGCCGACCTTCGATTTTGAAGGCAAAGCCGAGGTCAGCATCGGCAATCTGAATTTCAAGCAGGCGAAGGCCGCGATTTCGGGGCCGCTGTCCGATCGGCTGGCTGCGCGCATCGCCGTCTCTTCGACCAGCCGCCGCGGCACGATCTATAACGTCACCACCGATCGCTATATCCAGAGCCAGGACAATATCGGCATCCGCGGACAATTGCTCTGGCGGCCGACCGATGCTCTCGACATCACGCTCGCCGGCGACTGGAACCGGCAGGAGGCGGTGTGCTGCGGCTCGGTCTTCGTCCGCACCGGTGCGACGCAGCGGCCGCTGAACCGCCAATTCGCCGCGCTGGCCGCCGCGCAGGGCTATGCGTTTCCCAGCGACAATCCCTATGATCGTCTCTCCGACCTCGATGCCGCTTTGAATGCGGGCAACGAGATCGGCGGCGCGTCGCTGCGCGTCAAATGGGATGTCGGGCCGGGCACGCTGACCTCGGTGACCGCGTGGCGCTATTGGGACTGGCAGCCCGAAAACGATCGCGACTTCACCGGCCTGCCGATCGTCACCAAGTCGCAGAACCCATCGCAGCAGGATCAATATACGCAGGAGCTGCGCTATAATTACCCCGGCGACGGCTTCGATTTCGTCATCGGCGGCTTCTATTATTATCAGCGCATCGATACGCAGGGCACCGAAGGCCATGGCCCCGCGTCGAGCCGCTGGACGATCAATCCGTCGAACCCGCTGTCGAACGATCCCTCGGTGCTGAGCGGCCTGACCGCGATCAACACCCAATATCTCAAGAATACCAGCGCGGCGCTGTTCGGCCAGCTGAGCTGGAAGGTCACCGACCAGTTGACGATCCAGCCCGGCGTCCGGCTGAACTATGACAAGAAGGACGGCTATTACCGGCGCCTCGTCTTTGCCGGCGACGGTTCGCCGGTCCCCGCGGGCCTGACCGATCCGGTATCGGCCGCCCGGCTTGGCGTGTTCACGCCGCAGGAATATGCGCCGTCGTTCAGCGACTGGAATTTCAGTTACGACCTGACGGTGACGTGGAAGGCGGCGTCCGACCTGCTCCTTTATGCGACCTATGCGAAGACGTTCAAATCGGGCGGCATCAACCAGAATGGCGTGCCGAACGGCGCCGATGGCGACCCGATCCTCGCCGCCGCGACGGTGAAGCCCGAATCGGTCGATCATTATGAAGCGGGGGTCAAAACCGAGT
>Ga0307414_10001553_pt1 | contig 11932 bp, 10 predicted proteins | sample DK1Ometagenome_FD_203804 | JGI IMG/M metagenome (GOLD analysis project Ga0307414, IMG submission 203804) | Maize rhizosphere microbial communities from greenhouse at UC Davis, California, United States - DK15-O-3 | ecosystem: Host-associated > Plants > Roots > Rhizosphere > Soil | place: USA...
AATCATGCCCTCGGCGGTGAGGCAGATCAGCGAATAGGCGCCCTCGACCTGCTTCAGCGCATCAATAAAGCGATCGAGCAGGGTGCGATATTTCGACGTTGCGACGAGGTGGATGATCACCTCGGTATCGCTGGTCGACTGGAAAATCGAACCGCGGCGCACCAGGATTTTACGCAGGGCCGTCGCGTTGGAGATATTGCCGTTATGCGCAATCGCGAACCCGCCGGTGGCGAGGTCGGCGAACAGCGGCTGGACGTTGCGCAGCGCGGTTTCGCCAGTCGTCGAATAGCGGACATGGCCGATCGACGAGGCGCCCGCGAGCTGACGCATGATGTCGTCGCGGTCAAAATTGCCCGCGACATGGCCCATCGCGCGGTGGGTATGGAAATCCTTGCCGTCAAAGGCGGTGACGCCTGCGGCTTCCTGACCACGATGTTGCAGGGCGTGAAGCCCCAGTGCCACGACGGCGGCGGCGCTATCGGCGCCATGAATACCAAAGACGCCACACTCTTCACGGAGTTTGTCGTCATCGAAAGGATGAGTGGTGAGCATGTCAGTCCAGCAACTAGGGGGGGCAGTGACTGGGGCGCATATAGGGACGGGAATCGCAAATGTCGCCCCCCATATTCCGCCTTCTTTTCGCACGGCGATCAACCTTGGGGTGACAGGCGCTTTCATCCTGCTCTAAAGCGCAGATTATGAACGATGAACGCGACCGCACCGACCAGTTTTCTCCGCGTTTTGACGCCTCCGGGCTTGTGACCGCGATCGTCACCGATGCCAATACCGGCGTTCTATTGATGGTCGCGCATATGAATGCGGAGGCGATCGCGCTGACCCAGGAAACGGGGCAGGCGCATTTCTGGTCGCGATCGCGCGCCGCCATGTGGCGCAAGGGCGAAACCTCGGGCAACGGCCTGACGCTGGTGGAAATGCGCGTCGATTGCGATCAGGACGCGCTGCTGCTGAGGGTAACGCCCGCCGGACCCGCCTGCCACACCGGGCGCCGGTCCTGCTTCTATCGCCGGGTTGAATCCGATGGTCGCCTGATCTTTCTGGACGATGATGTGCAAGGCTAGCGCGGCGGCGCTCATGGCTGCGTTGCTGCTCGCAGGTTGCGGGCGCCCGGCACCCGAAGCTGACGACAAGCGGGTCGATGCCGCCAATCCGCTGGAGATTGCGGCGCGAGAGCGCGGGATCGTCCGGCCACAGGCGCCTGCTCCGACCGGCGTTTTTGAACGCACCCATGATCTGGGCCGCGACGCGATGTGTGTCGTGCCCGACGGCGCCGGACAGTGGCGCTTTGCGCTGACCGCGGCGTTCGGGCCGGGCCTGTCATGCACCGCAGGGGGGGCGATGGTCCGTGACGGCGAAGGCTTGCGGCTGCGATTTGCCGGAGCCGAAGGCTGCGAGGCCCGGGTGCAGGAGGAAGAGGATGAATTGCAATTGCCGGGCAGCCTGCCGTCCGCGTGTCAGAGCATTTGCCCCCAACGCGCGTCGCTCGCCGGACTGCGTTTGCCGCGCATAAGCTGGTCCGAAGCCGATGCAAGGGGCTTGCGGATCGGTGACGGGCAGGGCAATGTCGTTCAGCCTTGCGGGGCCTGAGCTGCACATTTTCTTCATTTTCGTTACCCTTGACGTTCACGTCAACGGAAACTAATCTTTCCGGCATGACGGACGACTACGGCCACGCCCATATCGACACGCCCGATCATCTGGGCCGCGAGCATTTCAGCATCACCGACCTGTCGTCCGAGTTCGGCGTGACGGCGCGTGCGCTGCGCTTCTATGAAGATGAAGGGCTGATCAGCCCGTCGCGCAAGGGATTGTCGCGCATCTATTCGAAACGCGACCGTGCCCGGCTTGCGTGGATCTTGCGCGCAAAGCGGACGGGATTCAGCCTCGCGGACATTCGCGAGATGATCGACCTTTACGACGTCGGCGATGGCCGCAAGCTGCAGCGTCAGGTGACGGTCGAAAAATGCCAGCAACGTATTGGCTTGCTGCGCCGCCAGCGCGACGATATTGACAGCGCTGTAGATGAGCTGTCACGCTTCATCGACATGGTGAAGAAAGTCGACGCTGGTCACAAGGCCGGCTGAGCCTCCCCAGGCGAGCACAACTGCCAACCTTCGCTTTCCAGAAAGATGACTCATGCCCGCTTATCGCGCTCCGGTTCAAGACACGCTGTTTCAACTCAACGAAGTGCTGGGGATTGAGCGCTACGCCAATCTTCCCGGTTTTTCCAACGCGACCCCCGACATGATCGAGGCGGTACTGACCGAAGCCGGTAAATTCTGCGAAGAAGTTCTCTTCCCGATCAACCAGTCGGGCGATCTCGAGGGCTGCACCCGCCACGACGATGGTTCGGTAACGACGCCCAAGGGCTTCAAGGAGGCCTATAAGGCCTATTGCGAGGCCGGATGGGGCCTGCTGACCGCGCCGGAGGAATTTGGCGGGCAGGGCCTGCCGCACGTCATCGGATTCCCTGTCGAGGAATATCGTAACGCCGCCAACCAGGCCTTCGCCATGTATCCGGGCCTGTCGCACGGCGCGACCGCTGCCATCCTCGTGAAGGCCTCGGACGAGCTGAAGGCGATCTATGTGCCCAAGATGGTGTCGGGCGAATGGACCGGCACGATGAACCTGACCGAACCGCATTGCGGCACAGACCTCGGCCTCATTCGCACCCGCGCCGTTCCGAATGGCGACGGCAGCTATGCTGTCACCGGGACCAAAATCTTCATTTCGTCGGGCGAGCATGACCTTGCCGACAATATCATCCACCTCGTCCTCGCGAAAACCCCGGATGCCCCCGACAGCGTTAAGGGCATTTCGCTGTTCATCGTCCCCAAATTCCTCGTCAATGAAGATGGATCGCTGGGGGATCGCAACACGCTGTCATGCGGTTCGATCGAGCATAAAATGGGCATTCACGCCAATTCGACCTGCGTCATGAATTATGACGGGGCAAAGGGCTGGCTGGTCGGCGACGAGAATAAGGGTCTCGCCGCCATGTTCATCATGATGAACGCCGCGCGCTTGGGCGTCGGTATTCAGGGGTTGGCGCAGGCCGATATCGCGTTCCAGAACGCGGTCGCCTATGCGAAGGATCGCCGTCAGGGCCGCGCGCTCACCGGTCCGCAGGATCCGCAGGAAAAGGCCGACCCGCTGTTCGTTCATCCCGACGTGCGCCGCATGCTGATGGACGGCAAGGCGACGGTCGAGGGGCTGCGCGCGCTCTGCGTCTGGGGCGCTTTGCAGGTCGATCTGGCTCATGTTGCGGAGACGGAGGAGGAACGTCAGCGCGCCGACGATCTCGTCAGCCTGCTCACCCCCGTGATCAAGGGCTATGGCACCGACAAGGGCTATGACGTCGCGACCAACGCCCAGCAGGTGTTCGGCGGCCACGGCTACATCGAAGAACAGGGCATGAGCCAATATGTTCGCGATGCCCGCATCACCATGATTTACGAAGGCGCGAACGGCGTTCAGGCAATGGATCTGGTCGGCCGCAAGCTCGCCCAAAATGGCGGCCGCGCGGTGCAGACGCTGTTTGCGATCATCGACGAAGAATGCGCTGCGGCCAAGGACAAGCCGGGCTTTGCCGATTTCGCCGCCAGCCTCGAAAAGGCCAATGGCGAACTCAAGGCGGCGACAATGTGGTTCATGCAAAATGGCATGGCGAACCCCAATAACGTCGGCGCTGGTGCCCATCATTATATGCATATCATGGGCATCGTCGCGCTGGGCCTCATGTGGCTGCGGATGATCGAGGCCGCGCAAAAGGCGCTCGACGAGGGCCGCGGAGACAAGGCATTCCTCGAAGCAAAGCTGATCACCGCTCGCCATTTCGCCGAGCGCTTCATGCCCGACGCTGGTTCGCTGCGCCGCAAGATTGAAGCCGGCAGCGAAACGATGATGGCGCTGTCGCCGGATCAGTTCTACGCTGCCTGACAGATTTTCGTGCAACCATCGCCGCCGGCAAGCGTGTCGGCGGCGATGAGCGACAACACAGGCCCGGGAAAATTGACTCCAATCGTCATCGAAGGGCGCAATTGCTGGCGAATCACGCGTGCCGACAAAGCGCGGATGATCGTCGATGCTGCCGATTATTACGCGCTGCTCGAACGTTTGATGGAGGGGGCGAAAGAACGCATCCTGCTCATCGGCTGGGATTTCGATCCGCGTATCGCGTTGAGGCCGGATAATAAGGGCGAAGGCGAACCGCTCGGCGAGTTTCTGCTGCGATTGGCGCATCGTGAACCGGGACGCGATATCGATATTCTCCGCTGGAATTTCGGCGGGCTCAAACATTTCGCGGTGCCGCGCATTCTCGCGATGATCCTCCGCTGGAAACTGACTCGCGCGATCAGCTTTCGCCTCGACAGCGCGCATCCTTTGGGGTGCAGTCATCATCAAAAGGTCGCGGTATTCGACGATCATCTGGCGGTGTGCGGCGGCATCGACGTTGGATCGGCACGCTGGGATACCAGCGATCACCGGGACGATGATCCGCGCCGCACGCTGCCGGGTGGCGGTTCCTATATGCCCTGGCATGATTCGACGATGATCCTTGCGGGACCGGTCGGCAATGCGCTGGCAGATCTGGGCAACGAACGCTGGAAGCGCGCCACGAAGAAACCGCTGCGCGACCTGAAAGGCGATGGCGAGAATTGGCCCGACGATCTGGAGCCCGATTTTCGTGGCGTCGATGTTGCGATTTCACGCACGCGCGCGAAATATCAGGACAGCGGCGAAATCCGCGAGATAGAGCAGCTCTATCTCGATATGATCGCCGCGGCGAAGCGGTTCATCTATTTCGAAAATCAATATTTCACCTGCGGCAAGATCGCTGCAGCCATCGCCGAACGGCTGAACGAAGATGATCCGCCCGAGTTCGTCATGGTGATGCCCCAGACCGCCGATGGCTGGCTCGAACAAATGGCGATGGATGCGGCGCGGGTGCAACTTGTGCGCGAAATCGCTAAAGCGCGCCACGGCGACCGGCTGCGCGTCTATTTCCCGCGCACGAAGGGCGGCGAGGCCATCTATGTCCACGCCAAGACCGCGATCGTTGACGATCGCATGATCCGTATCGGGTCATCGAACATGAACAACCGATCGATGGGCCTCGACAGCGAATGCGACGTGACGATCGACGCAGGACTGCCGGCCAATCGCGGGATCGAACCGACGATCACCCGCCTGCGCGAATCCTTGCTTGCCGAGCATTTGGACGTAACGTCAGAAGATATCGCACGCGAATTTGCGCGCACCGACTCGCTGATCGAAGCGATCGAAACGCTACGCGGCGACGGGCGCTCGCTCGAGCTGCTCGATCTCGTCAGCCCGGGACCGCTCGACGAGTATATTGCCGACAATGAACTGCTCGACCCGACGAGCCCGGATGCGATGTTCGAGGGTTTTGCCGAGCGCGGCCTGAAGAAAAGCTGGCATCGCGGTCGCGACTGGATGCGTCATCACAGGCCGTTCAGGCGCAAACGCGCCTAAAATTCCGTTCGCATCGAGCGAAGTCGAGATGCCCCTCAGGCAAACGCCATGACGACGGGTGTCTGGACTTCGCTCAAAACGAACGGAAAAAAGGGGCTTAATCCGCCAGCGACAGCAAATGCTGCGCCTGCTTCAAACGAACGGAAAAAAGGGGCTTAATCCGCCAGCGACAGCAAATGCTGCGCCTGCTTCAGATGCGGCGCATCGACCATCTTGCCGTCGACCTGCAACACCCCGACGCCGGGGTTGGCGGCAAAGGCGTCCACGATCGCCTGCGCCCGCGCGACCTCTTCGGCGGCGGGCGTAAAGGCGGTGTTGATCGGCTCGACCTGCGAAGGGTGGATCGCCATCATACCCGTGAAGCCGTCGCGGCGCGCGCGCGGCATAAGCCGCCAGCCCGGCCTCATCCTTGATCGTCGGAAATACGGTGTCGATCGCAGCTACCCCTGCGCCATGCGCCGCAAACAGCGTCAGCGACCGGGCGACTTCATAGGGCGACGTATAGCTGCCATCGGGATTACGGCTCGTCGCGGCACCGATCGCCGCGGGCAAATCTTCGGCGCCCCACGTCAGTCCGAGCAGGCGATCCTTCGCCTCGCGATAGCTGCCGAGGGTGAATATCGCCGACGGCGTTTCGGTCGCGATCGGCAGAATGGCAGGCAGCGACGCGTCGGCGGCGCCTTCGCTGCGCAGGATGAGGTCGAGCTGTGCGATGCTCGCCGCGCCCTCGGCCTTGGGCAGCATGATCGCGTCGGGCCGCGCGCCGATGATGGCGGCGACATCGGCAGCGGTCATATGCCCGTCGAGCGGATTGACCCGTACCAGCGTCACGACTTCGCGCGTTCCCGCCAGATATTCAGCGACCGCGTGGCGCGCCGTATCCTTGTTTGCGAGCGATACCGAATCTTCCAGGTCCAGGATGATCGCATCGGCGCCGGATGCGGCTGCCTTGGCAAAGCGTTCGGGCCGGTCGCCGGGAACGAAAAGGAGTGAGCGCAGGCGCATCAGGTTGCTTTCTTTTTGAGCAGCGCGGAGCGTTCGCACTGGCAGACGATCTCGCCGCGCTGGTTGATGCAGCGATGAAGGAAGGTCACGATACCCGCATTCGGCCGCGATTTCGATTCTTTGAGGCCGACGACCTCGGTTTCGGCATGAAGCGTGTCCCCGATGAACACCGGCTTGGGCATCACCAGCTTGTCATAGCCCAGATTGGCGACCAGCGTTCCCAGCGTCGTGTCGCCGACCGACAGCCCGACCATCAGGCTGAAGGTGAAGGTGCCGTTGACCAGAATCTGCCCGAATTCCGACGCTTTCGCCGCCTCGGCATCGAGGTGCAACGGCTGCGGATTATGCGTCATCACCGTGAACAGCAGATTGTCGGTCTCGGTCACCGTGCGCCGGATATCATGCTCCAGCGTGTCGCCAATCGCCCACTCGTCGAAAAATTTGCCAGCCATATTCTTCCCTTCTGCCCTCTCCCGTCGGGAGAGGGTTGCGCAAGCTTGGCAACCTGTTGCCTAGCTGTAGCTGGGTGAGGGGGCAGCCGCATCGCGCGAACGCAATCCTGACACCCTCATCCAACTCCGCCTGACCGCTTCGCGGCAAGGCTCCATATCCTTCTCCCAGCGGGAGAAGGACGCTTATTCCGCCGCCTCGATCCGCACCAGCAGGGCCTCGACCTGCACCTGTGCGCCCGTTACCGCGTTGAGTTCCACCACCACACCGTCGAACGGCGCGGTCAGGCTATGCTCCATCTTCATCGCCTCGAGGGTCAGCAGCTTCTGCCCCTTGGTCACGGTATCGCCGGCGACGACTTCGACTGCGATGATCTTGCCCGGCATGGGCGACAGGATCGCGCCGTCGCCCGCCGAACCGCTACCGCCGCCTTCGGCGCGCCAGGGCGACAATTGCCACACGGCACCCTTTTCGGCGACCAGCATCGCGGGGGCTAGGTCTTCCGCGCCGGGGCCGTGCAGATCGACATCGACCCGCTTGCCGTCGAGCAGGAAGGGGGCCGAACGCACATCGGGGGCGTTAAGGCGGAACCCCGCCTGCAACGATCGGGGAACCAGCGCCATCGCGGCATTGGTCAGTGCTTGCGCCGATGGTATCGGTTCGGCGGTCATTGCGTCGCCGTCGCGGCCGATCAACCCGGTATCGACGGTTCCCGCGACGAAGTCGGGGTGCTCCAGTGCGTTGATCAGGAAGGCCGAATTGGTCTTCACCGGCCACACCGCGCTATCTTCCAGCATTTCGGACAGGGTCAGCCGCGCCTCCTCGCGATCCTCGCCATAGGCGATCAGCTTGGCGATCATCGGGTCATAGAAAGGCGAAACCGCGCCGCCTTCATAGACGCCGGTGTCGATCCGCCCGCCGTCGGCTTCGGATAGCTGGAACAGGTCGAGCGTGCCGATGCTCGGCAGGAATCCCTTGGCGGGATCCTCGGCATACAGCCGCGCTTCCATCGCCCAGCCGTCGATGCTGAGGTCTTCTTGCGTCACCGGGATCGGCTCGCCCGATGCGACGCGAAGCTGCCACTCGACCAGATCGACCCCGGTGATTTCCTCGGTAACCGGATGTTCGACCTGCAGCCGCGTGTTCATTTCCATGAACCAGATGCGGTCGGCGCGCAGGCCGTCGGATGCGTCGGCGATGAATTCGATCGTCCCGGCGCCGACATAGTCGACCGCCTGCGCAGCGCGCACCGCGGCGGCGCACAGGTCTGCGCGCGTCGCCTCGTCCATGCCGGGGGCAGGGGCTTCCTCGATCACCTTCTGGTGGCGGCGCTGCAGCGAGCAGTCGCGTTCGAAAAGGTGAACGACATTGCCATGGGCGTCGCCGAACACCTGCACCTCGATATGCCGCGGGGTCAGGATATATTTCTCGATCAGAACATGGTCGTTGCCGAACGACGCTGCCGCCTCGCGCTGGCACGACGCAAGTGCGTCGATGAAGTCACCCGCGGCATCCACCTTGCGCATCCCTTTGCCGCCGCCGCCGGCGACCGCCTTGATCAGCACCGGATAGCCGATTTCGCCCGCCCGTTCGGCGAGGAACTCGGGCTCCTGATTTTCGCCCATATAGCCGGGGGTGACGGGAACGCCCGCGTCGGTCATCAGCTTCTTTGCGGCATCCTTCAGCCCCATTGCTGTGATCGACGAAGGCTTCGGCCCGACCCACACAAGTCCGGCGTCGATTACCGCCTGCGCAAACTCGGCGTTCTCGGAGAGGAAGCCATAGCCCGGGTGGATCGCCTCGGCGCCCGTCGCCTTGGCGGCCGCTATGATCTTGTCACCGATCAGATAGGATTCGCGCGCCGGAGACGGGCCAATGTGCACCGCTTCGTCGGCTTGCTGGACATGCAGCGCCTTGGCATCTGCGTCCGAATAGACGGCAACGGTGCGGATGCCCATCTCGCGCGCAGTGCGGATGATACGGCAGGCGATTTCGCCGCGATTGGCGATAAGGAGAGAGTTGATCATGGAATGCGCCTTTCAAATCTGTCCGGTGTCGCGCCAGGCCAGCGGAATGGTTTTTCGTTCGGTCAGATAATCGACAAAAATGGTGGTCAGATCTTTCAAGCTGAATGTCGCGGTGTTCTGCCGCCCGGGCCGGTCGTCTATGAGGTCATAGAGCGGTCCGGGCGGACCCGATCGCGACTGGACGAGATATCCGCCAAGGACGGCTTCGGCCGTCATGACGCATCGATCGCAGGTCTCGACGCTGATCTCTTCGCACTGAACCTTGCCAAGGCACGGCTGGATCGCTTTCTTGAGCTGCCGGGCGCTGCGTACATCCGTCACACGGCTGTTCCCGTCGGTGGTGACGATGGTCAGCGTGGCCGGTGTGAACGCAGGGGCCGGAGCCGCGTGAGCGGTCAACGGCGTTGCACCCAAATATCCAAGCAGCAGGGCGGGAAGGAGTGATTTCCGGAAACGAGACATGGCGATCACATCCGGAACACGCCGAAGCCGCGATCTTCGATCGGGGCATTCAGCGTTGCGGAAAAGGCGAGGCCCAGCACATCACGGGTCTGCGCGGGGTCGATGATGCCGTCATCCCACAGCCGCGCGGTGGCGTGATAGGGATTGCCTTCATCCTCATATTTCTGGCGGATCGGCGCCTTGAAGGCTTCGGCTTCCTCGGGAGTCCATTTGTCGGCGTCGCGATGGACGGTCGCCAGCACCGATGCCGCCTGTTCACCGCCCATCACGCTGATCCGCGCATTGGGCCAGGTGAAGAGGAAACGTGGGCTATAGGCGCGCCCGCACATGCCGTAATTGCCCGCGCCAAAGCTGCCGCCGATCAGCACCGTGATCTTCGGCACCGTCGCGGTTGCGACTGCAGTCACCAGCTTGGCGCCATGCTTCGCGATCCCCTCGGCCTCATATTTCCCGCCGACCATGAAGCCCGAGATATTCTGAAGGAACAGCAGGGGGATGCGGCGCTGCTGCGCCAGTTCGATGAAGTGCGCGCCCTTGACCGCGCTCTCGCTGAACAGAACGCCATTGTTCGCAAGGATCGCGACCGGGATGCCCCAGATATGCGCGAAACCGCAGACGAGCGTGCTGCCGTAATTCGCCTTGAATTCGTGAAACTCGCTGCCGTCGACGATGCGCGCGATCACCTCATGCACATCATAGGGAGCGCGGACGTCATCGGGAATGACGCCATAAAGTTCCTCGCCGGCATATTTGGGCGGGCGCGGGTCTTTCAGCGCGACCTCGAACCCCGTGTCGGCGCCCAGATGGCTGACGATGTCGCGCACGATGGTCAGCGCATGCTCGTCATTCTCGGCCAGATGATCGACGACGCCCGACTTCTTGGCATGCAGATCGCCCCCGCCCAGATCCTCGGCGCTGATTTCCTCGCCCGTCGCGGCCTTTACCAGCGGCGGGCCGGCAAGGAATATCGTGCCCTGATTGCGGACGATGACGGTTTCGTCGGACATGGCGGGGACATAGGCGCCGCCGGCGGTGCAACTGCCCATCACGCACGCGATCTGCGGGATGCGCCGCGCCGACATATTCGCCTGGTTGAAGAAGATCCGCCCAAAATGGTCGCGGTCCGGAAAGACCTGATCCTGATGCGGCAGGTTGGCGCCGCCGCTGTCGACGAGGTAGATGCAGGGCAGGCGGTTCTCCAGCGCAATCTCCTGCGCGCGAAGATGCTTCTTCACGGTCATCGGATAATAGGTGCCGCCCTTCACCGTCGCATCGTTGCACACGATCATGCACTGCCGCCCCGACACCTGTCCGATGCCGCAAATCAGTCCCGCGCCGGGTACTTCGCCGCCATAAAGATCGTTTGCAGCAAGCTGGCCGATTTCCAGAAAGGGCGATCCCGGATCGAGCAACCGCTCGACGCGCTCGCGCGGCAGCAGCTTGCCCCGGCTGGTGTGGCGCTCGCGCGACTTCTCATTGCCGCCGAGCGCGGCCTCGGCGACCTTCGCCCACAGCGCGTCTTTCAGCGCGCCATTATGAGCAACACGCACATGCGACGCCGGATCTTCGGGATTATATTGGGTCGGCAGGACCGGAGCGGACATTATTTTGTCTCCACAGGGATGGTATAGTGAACTTGGGCGCCGGGACCGAGCGGCAGGTCGAAACCGACCCACGCGACCGTCATCGCGATCCCCATCGCCATGAAACACAGCGCATAGGGCAGCATGAGCGCGAGCAGCGATCCGACCCCCATCGAGCGGTCCCACCGCTGGCTGAACGCCAGGATCAGCGGGAAATAGCTCATCAGCGGGGTCATGATATTGGTGTAGCTGTCGCCCATGCGATAGGCGGCGGTGGTCATTTCGGGGCTGATGCCCAGCAGCATGAACATGGGCACCACGACAGGCGACAATGCGCTCCACTTCGCCGAGGCCGACCCGATGAACAGGTCGAGGAAGGAAGAGAGCAACAGGACGCTGACGAGCAGCATCGCGGGCGGCAGCGCCATTTCGGCGAGCGCCTCGGCGCCATTGATCGCGATGATCGGGCCGATCCGCGACCAGTTGAACATCGCGACGAAATGCGCGGCAAAGAAGACGAAGACCAGATAGGGCGCCATCGTCCGCACCCCGTGCTGCATCATGTCCATCACGTCGGCGGCCGACTTGATCGTCCCCGCCGCGCGGCCAAATGCCGTGCCGGTGAGCAGGAAGAGCAGGAAAAAGCCCGCGATCAAAGACGCGTAAAGCGGCTGCAACCGCGCCGTTCCCTCGGCTGCTTCATTGATGAAGGGCGTATAGCCCGGCCACAACGCCAGCGCAGCGAAGGCCGCGACGATCAGCAGAGCCACAAGCCCGGCGCGGCGCATTCCCTTGCGCTCGTCCGCCGTCAATTCGGCTTTGTCGAGATCGGCGCGCAATTCGGCGTCGACGACACCATTCCACTGGCCCAGTCGCGGCTCGACGATGCGG
>Ga0307414_10001556_pt1 | contig 11920 bp, 11 predicted proteins | sample DK1Ometagenome_FD_203804 | JGI IMG/M metagenome (GOLD analysis project Ga0307414, IMG submission 203804) | Maize rhizosphere microbial communities from greenhouse at UC Davis, California, United States - DK15-O-3 | ecosystem: Host-associated > Plants > Roots > Rhizosphere > Soil | place: USA...
CCACTGAAGTTAAAGTCTTGATAAGTCGTCGCTGCGTTCTGGTTGACGATAACAACAACTAATTTTGTTCCGCTTTTATAAGCTGTTACATAAACACCTGAAGAAGGATTTGCTGAACAGGCTATTTTATTGTATCCCGGACGGACATATCTTGCATATTGCGCCATCACATAACCAAGTTTGGTGATGTTGCTGCTTTCATCAATAGGTCCGTAGAATCTGCGAATATACCACCATACATATGCGGACCAGCCTACATTCATACAGTCATGTATTTCTTTGGCTGCATTCATTGCATTTCCCCAATCGTTACCGCTGATGCTTGAATTGGTATAATGTTCCGTCATCCAGACTTCTTTGCCGATATTTCCTAAATTATAAGGTGTGGCACCATAGATATGGCCGGATACAAAACTGGTTTTGGATTTTGCAGTGGCATTTGATAAATAAGTGTTGATGAAAGTCTGGCCCATATTAAGTGGTTCCGGTCCGGCAATTGGTGCGCCGCAATTGCTTCCCTGTGCGGCAACGAAATTCGCTACCTCCGTTGCGGTACCTTCCATCCATCCTGATGGCGAGTAATTGGGCTCATTAAACGGACTAATTGCGTAAACACCGCCTACAGCTGTATTATAGGCTTTTAGGTGGGCTGCATACGCAGCATATGAGGCGGTATTTAAATGTACGCCGGTCATCATACTGGAGGGGGCGTCCCAGGCCTGCGCGATAACTTTTGCACCAAAACTTTTAGCGACGTCTATGGTTGGTTTTTCAGCTGCAAAACTGCTGCTACTCCTGGGAACCATGACACGAAGTATACTTAGGCCTATACCAGAAGTTGTGGAGAAAGCTTTAGTACGCTGATCATTAGTAAGGTCTGAGATCCAGGCTAAAATGCTTGCTCCCCCAAATCCCTGGATTTTTTGTTGCACCGTGCCTGCGTCGATCGTCGCTGTTGCTAAAATCGCGGCGTTTGTAAGTTGTTGCTTGCCGGCGTTGGTTTCGGAGCTGATTTCTGGTTGGGTTTGATTTTTAGCACAACCGGCCAGCAATAGAATTGCAGTAACCGATAACGTTACGAATTTGTTCATATTAGGGATGTTTTATTTGGTTAAATGGTAAAATACCACTGGAGCTAATTTGAATAACTTACCTCATAAAATAGGTCACTGATGTTTATAGTTAAGCCACAAATGTTAAAATCGTTTGGGTTGATGAAGCGTCTTAACGTCGTTTACAGGTGTAATGACGTGTTTCTGTGCATTATGCCTTATACACAAACTAATTTGGCAGGAAAGGGGAAATTCTTTTTAGAATATTTGATTAATTTATGTCTTAATGCAGGAAAAGATCGTGGATTTATAAAAAAAGAAACCGCCTCAATTTGGAGGCGGTTTCTTTTTTAGTTTTCTGGTATTCGTGTTTTCGTTTCTTAAGTATTTATAACACAAAATTACTGTAAGGACATGGATGAAGAATAGGCCAATTCCAAAATAAAGAGCAGCCAAGTGAACTTAAACCAGAAATGATGTCCTACTTCTTAGTTGCATTTTTTTCATTATAGTCATTAAATGCAAGTACCATTGCATCAGCTTCCTGAGGTTTAAATGCTGCTTTTTTTGCCAGGGCAATCATTTTTGCAGCTAGGCCTTTTTTGGCAACAATTGGCTCATTCCCAAAACCTCCGCTTTTGTATTTGGCCAATACTTCCGGGGTGTCCTCAAAATACTTTTGAAGATCAGCATCAAAGGCATTTTTAACTTTACCCTCTCCATCTTTTTTGATCAGTATTTTATACCCACGGAACAGGTCGTTGGTCTTTTTTTTCTTCCAGTCCTGATATTCCTGTTCTGTTCCCATGAAAGCGTCAATATCTGTCTCGTAGGAATAAAAACGATGCGCCTGGATTCTGCCGCTTGCTAATCTTTCCAGCATATGGTCATTTGCACCGAAACTTTTAACCTGAAGGTTTTCTGCGTCAACAAAATGTACTTTATCAAATGCTCTGGTACCCACCTGGTAAAACTTCAGATCGGCGACTTTATATTTTTTTGCTTTTGTATTCGGATCGCTGGCCAGTTGGGCGGAATCTTTCAGGAAAATAAAGCGCTGATTGAACCAGGGGGCCTCATCATAAAGTATAATCGAACCACTGATGCGTGTTCCATCATTCAGTAGGGCATAACCTGGCTGATAAGCTTCCTGAGCTTTACTAACAGAGAAGGTGAGTAGCAAAAGGATCACCATCAAATAATTTAAATGTTTTTTATTCACGTTAATTTTGAGTTTAAATATTTGCTGAAAATAAATAAAATTGTGAGAATAATTTTAACAATGATTATCTGATCGTTTCTATTTCACCACTGTTGCTTCCAGTTCAACCGTTAAGGTTTCAAAAAGGCTTTTCACTTCCAGTAAAGTTGTCGCTTGCCTGATGCCATGCTTAGTGATCCAATCCTGAAGAATAGAGAACTGAGGCCAGAGTGATGTGGTTGAGGTGGTGTAGATATTTAAGCGCACAATATTTTTACACTCATAGCCAGCTTCAGTGATGACCTGTTCCAAATTTTGTATGGATTCAATCAGTTGTGTTTTCATGTCGGCTGTACTGGATTGCCCATCAGCGTTGATCGCGGTCTGCCCTGAAACATAGAGTGTACCTTCTACATGCTTTACTTCTACTGCTTGCACATAACTGCGCTGATCCTGCCATTTCCAGGGATTAGTGATTTGTTTTTCCATTTTCTTTGAATTTTCGTTGCCATAGTTTTTCCATGGTTGTATTTAATTAGCGATACAAAGTTGCAGGGAATACAAGGATTTTAAAGGTGACATTACGCACGATTATCGTGTGAGGTTTGTCACAAAAAGTGTGTGTTACACTAACGTGAAAATCTGCTCAGGGTTTCTCTGGAAACACCCAGATAAGCCGCAATCAGTGATTTTGGGACGCGCTGAAATAAAGAAGGATAACGCTTAAGCAATTGTTCATAGCGTTCTTTAGCATTTGAGGTAATCAATGAGCGTATGCGTTGTTGCGCGCCAAGAAAGCCAAAATTTGATTTTTCGAGAAAGAAACGTTCCATCTTTTGAAGGCCGTCACATAGCTTTCGGTAATCTTCAAACGCAAGGGCGAGGACTTCCGTATCCTCAAGGCATTCCAGCGACATCGTCGCTTCTGTCTGAGTGTAAAAGGCATAATAATCACTTTCCCACCAGTCTTCCATCGCAAAAGAAATGATGTGCTCTTTTCCGGAGTCATCAGCATGTACCAGCTTTAAAAGCCCGGATACTACAAAATAAGAATATTTCACCTGATCACCCTTCTGAATGATAAACTGGTGTTTCTTAAACTTTTTGGCAGTAAAATGAGCAGACACAAAGGCAAACTCCTCCTCACTGAGTGGTATTATTTTTTCTATATGTTCCCTTAGTTTATCCTGCATAAGATGCCTTCTAATTTTCTAAAAGCGAACCTAACATCATCGCCTCCTGCCAAAATACAAACAATAAACTCAATAACAAGCAGTACCATAAGATGTCAGTTTGCTTACGTGGCTTAAGCCAAAACAGTAGGACCGCAAAAAAAGGAAGTCCTGTTAAATAGATCAGAAACAGCGCTGCGACTTGTTGAAAAGAAGCACTATAGTGATTGGGAATCACTGACCAGATCATGAATTGTATGATCCAGCTTAAAAGTGGCAATGAAATCCAAAGTAAAAGCTTGTAGCCTATTTTTATATCCGGTGGATTTGGAAGCGTGTTTTTGTGGTTTCTTCGTAATTGTATGACGACTGCAATGAAAAGCCCCAATACAATTGCAAGTTGAAGGCCTTTAAACAGGTTCGTATCCTTTCTGGTCATTGGACTTCTTGAAGAAATCAGTTTTGAAGATGCATATTCCTCGATTCGGACGGTTTCGCCCTTCTTAAAAGTCTTTTTGGTGGTCGTGTTTGCGGATGGATTATTAAATGTCCATACAGAATCCTCTATGCCATTTTTAAATTGACCATCTATCAGGATTTGTTCTTTGTTTTTTCTTAAGAATTTGCCATGTAGCCGATTTCCCTTGAATATTAACTGATCCTGGTAGCCCTTTGTTTCGATCGTTAACCGGTTGATTTGTTCGGGTGGAATGTCGTTATACTGGCGGGATAATGCGCTTAAAATCCTTTTATCCAGGTCTTTTAAAATCTGGTTCTTATTAAAGTCGTCATTTTTTATGGGATCTCTATCCATTTGGATCTCTTCCGCCTGAATGACAATTAAGGTGTCAAAATTGTAAATCCTGAAGCCCTGATCTACTGCAGTGCTGTCGGTTAGCTGAACTGGCGATGGAAACAATACATATTGTGGCTGTTCGAAGTACAGTGAAGGTGGCTCGGGCTTAGATGTGGCACAAAATGAAAAAAAGACGATTAGCGCTGCGAATTCCGGATTGAAGTACGTTCTTTTTTGAGGAAGGGATTGGACATACCAGCTCAGTGGTAAGACGATGAGTGCAAACAGATCGCTAAGGTCTACTGTTCTTTGCACAGTATACAGATATTCACTAAACAACTGAATGAAGGGGTCTGAATACCTGCTTTTCCAGTAAATGAAAAATAAAGCCGTTAAGATATATACGGATTGTTTTCTGGCAGGAAATAGTACGGACCAGAAGATGGGGAAGATAAACAGTCCGCAGAAGTCTGACAGTTTTCCGGTAAATGCGTTATGAAAAGCCGCTTTAAGGTAAAAGTCGTTGAGCAGCAGCAGAAATAAACTGATCAGAAATGGGGGACTGGTTAATGGTTTCAGGTTTACTGACATGCCCGTTTTTTGTTAGGATCTGCAATTGATACCCAAAATGAATTTTAGTAACCCTGAAAAACCTGCTATTTTTATTTTAAAGCAGTTATCTTTAATACCAATGATAGATAATGGCTTAAAAGAACGGATTCTTAGTGCTGCAAGATTCTCTGCAGATGAACTTGAGATGATTAGTCAATGCTTTGTAACGAATCGCTACGATCAAAAGGAGCATATCCTTTTCGAAGGAAATAAATCGTCCTGTATACATTTTATTGTTTCGGGACTGGTTAGGGTATACCATTTTAAAGATGCTAAAGAAGTAACGACTTACCTTGCCTGCGATGGCGGATTTGCGGCATCTTATTCCAGTTTCATTACTCAAGGGTTGTCTTCTGAATATATCCAATGTCTTGAAAATACACATACCCTTTCTATTTCCTATGAGAAAATGGAATGGTTGTACCAGCAGCTGGCACAGTGGCAGGTGGTTGGAAGAATTCTTGCAGAGCAAAATTACCTTTGTATGGCCGATAGGATTCTAAATTTGCATTCCACTCCCGGGAAGGAAAAATATCTTAATTTTCTACAAACTAATCCTGCTAAAATCGTCCAGCGAACCCCTTTAATTTATGTAGCCTCTTTTCTTGGTATAGCGCCGGAATCACTAAGCCGGATCAGAAGAGAAACTTCTAAAATCAGTCTGGCAGAAAAAACGTATTGAGCGTATCATTGCTCCCCTAAAGATTTCCTAACATTTGTCAAGTCTCCTTATTCCCCTGTTTCACAACTTTGGTTATAAATTATCAAAGGATGAAAAAAATAGCCAAGGGAGTATTTCAACTCGCATTAATGCCGAGAAATGCCATCAATTGTTACGTGGTAGATGACATATTGATCGATGCCGGAATCCGGAGTTCTGCACCTAAAATATTAGGGATGATAAAGCATTTGCAGCTTACAAAACATGTGCTTACACATGCCCATGCGGATCATCAGGGAAGTAGCAGTATCATCTGCGAAAAATTGAATATCCCTCTTTTCAGTTCAGTTTTTGAAAAGGAAAATGCAGAGTCAGGGCGGGTAACTGAGGAGTATCCGGATAAAGATCATTTTATTGCCCGCTTTCAGCAGAAATTCTGGGCCGGAAAAGGCCATAAGGTATCCGCGACCATTAAAGAAGGAGATCATGTAGGTAGTTTCATCGCAATAGAAACGCCAGGGCATTCTGCGGGGCATCTTTCTTTTTTCAGAGAAAATGATGGCGTATTGATTGCCGGTGATGTATTGGTAAACATGAATCTGCTGAGTACTATGGTTGGTTTACGGCTTCCGCCAGCCTTATTTACGACGAACAAAGAGCAAAACATCGATTCTGTTAAAAAGATCGCGGCATTAAAACCAAGGTTAATTTGTTTTGGTCATGGGCCGTTGCTGGTCAACAATGGGAATTTAAATAGATTGATAGCCCGGTTGAAATAGTTAGTTTTTCCGCTTCAGCGTATCTGCACTAATGGTGTCATTATATTTTTTTGTCGATGGCAAAAGCAGTTGAATAGAAAATTCACGGCGATTCTTTTAAAATAATAGATTAATTGCATCTTTAGGTAAATATCCATCAATATGATGAAATTTTTAATCCAGGTATTAATATTAAGGAAATTTGGCATGAAAATTTACTAATACCTGGAAATTCAATACCTGAGACATTAAACAATAATTTTAATTATAAAAGATATAGGGAAAAGGCATGAAAAAGCACCTTAAATATATTGATGGTACCTCTGATAAATTCTGGCAGATTGAAGTTACTGACACTACTTATACTGTTGTTTATGGAAGAAACGGAACGAGTGGAACCGCTCAAACAAAATCATTTAGCAGTGGTGAGGAGTGCTTAAAAGCAGCAGAAAAGTTGCTAAATGAAAAAGTAAAGAAAGGATACTCGGAGGATGGAGAAGTGGTGGTTAGCAATCCTGCATCCAAATCTGCGAAAAGCTCAGGTGTGGATATACAGGTGGTACTAAATGCTTACGATGCGGTTATCCTGTCTAAAGATCTAAAGACACTGTTGCCTTTTTTGAAGGACAATGCCAAAGGAAACCTGGAGGCTTTAAAAAAACACATCAGGAAAGCCAAGCGGTATTGGATGGATTTTGTAGACCTGACCAACGAGCGTCAGTATAGAAGAGACAATTCCCAATGGGGAACCAGGGGCGAGCAGAGACAATTTGATATCATTACCCTGAGTGCCATTGCGCTGTTCAATAAGACGGATATCAATTCATGGGACGAGGCCGTTGACATGTTTAAAAGAGTGGAAGAACCCTTGGTTTTAGAGATATTACACTGGGCAAAACCGGATTGGATTGCTGGCTTTTTATTGGATAAAGCAAAAAAAGACAATTGGAGAAGGTTTGACTATAAGGCCTTGCGTTTTCTGGAAGAAGAGTCTCTGATCAGTTATGAGCCTGAACTATATGCATTAAGTCTTGGGTCTTTTAGTGAATGGGCTGCAAAAATCAAAGCCCGGGAGTTTATCCATTTTGTGCTAAACGACCAATTGGCTTACGAACGTGATGTGCCGGAACTGTTCAATTATCAAACAGAACTTCATGAGGGGTATTTCAGAGAGAAGGATACAGAAGCTTATGATGCGTACCGGACCTGGGAAATCATTTACAATTCTTTATTAACGGAGGGTAAATTAAGCCGGAATTATTATATAGAGCAGATCATCCTGATCCAGACGAAAGACTGGAATAATCCCCTCAAATCTTTTTTCCGCAAAAGGCTGACGGAGCTGAATCCTGCAGCAGATGAACTGCTGCCTTATCAGGAAAATATTTTTGCGGCGCTTCAGTACGCGTATGCCCCTGTAGTCAATTTCGCGATGGATCTGGTGAAGAAGATATATGAAGAGAAGAATTTCAATGTGAATTCTTTTCTGGATTGGCTGGAGCCGGTGATGATGGCGAGCGACAATAAAGCGGCGATTAAAAGCACCTTTCCAATTTTAGAGAAACTAAATAAACAGTACCCCAAATTCAATAAAAGAATTACGGCTTTATTGGCGGATGTATACGTCGTTCCTGATTTGAATCTGCAGGAAAGAGCCACCAAATTGCTCCTGAAAATAGCTGTCGCGAAAGACCCTGATCTGACTGAAAAGTTATCTTCCTATGTTGCTTTGATGCAAGGGAGTGTAAGAACGAGTCTGAGTGCATTTCTGACGGAAGAAACAATGGTGATTGATCCAGAGGAAAAAGAAGTTTACCATTATGAACCTAAAAAGGAAAATCTGTTGTTGCAGGAGATCGAACTCCCTAAAGACTGGAACGATATTGTGTTTTTATTTGGGACGTTTATCGCTTCTGATGAAGTCGCAGATGGAGAAATCTTGTTAAATACCTTTATTACTCAAAGACATTTATTTCCAACAGATTATTCGGAGCAACTGCAACCTTATGGGAAACAGTTGGAAAAGAAATATTTTGAAAGTATCTACAAAAATTATGTTAGTACTTTCCTGCAGCAGAAGATTGAAGATTACCATGCGGTTTTTAAAATTGAGGGTCGTTCTTATCAATCGATCAAGACCTTATTGTTAATCAAACCTCTTCTGCAGGCTGTACAAAATAGGATGACTGCGGAAAAACCTTTACCGATGCTGTCCTTCCCTTCGCATCTTCCGCATTGGGTAGCGCCTAAAGTTTTATTGGAAAGACTGATTGCTTACCAAAAAGAAGGAGCCGAAATTAATAAGCTGGATCTGAGCGTGGCCATCAGCAGGATGCCGCGGGAAAATGTAGAAGAAGCGATACCATTGCTCGAACAATTGAATCCTGAATTGAAGGATCTAATGGCATTTTGCCTGGGGAAAACTAAAGAGATTAAGTTTAAGAGCGGCTCAGTCCTGAATAAACTGCTGTCCAAAATAAACGTGACTGCTGAAGATCAGCTCAAAGCAATATGGGCAGTAGCGGCCAGAACATATTATCCTGATGAAACGTTTCCTGAGTTTGAAGAAACCTACCTGAAAGACATTCCATTTGTGGTTTCCCCCTTTAGTCCAACCATTACCTTTGAAGAGCGTTGGGATGAATTTATGAATTACCAGACGAAGCAAAAGGAGCGCTCTCCTTCCTGGTATGAGCTGACTTTCCATATTCCGGGGTATAAAAATATGCCTGATTATTTTCTCTATGGTTTAGACCTTTTTGGCAGAAAAAGCCGTTGGGAATACATGATGGATGTGGAGGCAAATGTCTATTACTGGGATAGTCTGATGCCGCAAAATCAGGCTGCATTGGCCTATTTTCTATTGCGTTCCTCCTGTACCGTTTCGAGCGGTGGGGGCCGGGAATTGAAGGGTTTTTTAACTTTAGTGAACCGACCAGGATTTGTCTTTTCTGATCTGACCATGCTGGTCTTTGCCTGTACGTTTTTTCAGGAGAAAAAAGACATCCGTCTGATGGCTGCAGAAGTACTGATCAACCTTATTGAAATGCATGCAGTTGATGTTACCTTGCTTTCCGAAAAGCTGGCTTACCTGATTAACAATAAATATGGGCCTTTTTTAAGATTGGTGGAAAGCATAAGTACACTGAAAGACATCTCTCCGTTACACAATTCTGCCTTTTTACAATTGACGGAAGGAATCTTTAAAGGAATGGAGCTGGAGGAAAAGTTGCCGGTTAACTTTAAAAAGATAGTGGAGCATTATGTTGACGTTCTTTATAAAACAAAAGCGCAACCTTCAGCAGATGCTATTGTTTTGTTTGAGAAACTAAAAGATAATGCTTCGTTGAAAGCTTTGGTAAAGCAAATTTTAAAATAGACAAGAATGACAGATTTACAATATCAATATAGTGGTGTTTCGACCTATACTAAAGAAAAAGGAATAAATAGCCTTGTTTTGGCACACCAGACAGAAATAGAAGCAGTAAATAATATTCCCTGCTTTTTCTGGGGCACGTTAACCGATCCTTATGTGACGGCGAAATGCTGGAGCACGATTGCCAAAGTAGTACGCTCCAGTTTTGGACCTACACCCCCAAGTTTGCGGGATCCGATTGTTTCCGCGGGGACAGAAAGGATCCGGTTTGAAGGCTTTTCATCTTGCAATGGCGTGTATGTAAGACTGGACATGAAACCGGAATCTATAGATGGCGAATTTATTGCCAATGGTACGACTAACGTAGATTTTAACGATCCTATGCTGAATGCCCTGAACAGTATTCAGAAAAACGAAAAGGTAACGCTAGCGGTTGGCCAGCAGGATGTACAGGTAATTACGACTAAAGCCAAAGTAACGGAGAAGAAAGTAACCCTCCCTATGCGCTGGATTAAGGGATTAACGAGTGTGCAGTTGTACCTGGCGGATATGGATCTGAAGTTTGAGTTGAACAAGATCCAGACGATACAGCTTTTTCAAACCTTACCAAAGGGGAGTGTAAAAGGAGATTTCTTTATTACCAAAAGGGCGGGTAAGTTTATGTTCTCTACACTGATGACCAGCGATGGTGTACGTATTGGCGGTATACACCGGCTACGCTTGCTGGATGGGGTTCTGGCGATATCGGAAAAGATTTTCATCTACGAATCCGCAGATAAACAAACCTGTGCAGTGGTCTGTGAGTTTGGTAAAATGCAGTTGCTGATGGCTTTCTCTCCGGATGCTTACCGGGGGTTTTCGGGAGAAGGTAAGGCTCTGGAGCATATGACAGAAAATGTACCGGTGGAGTGGGTATATGGACTGAATAGTTTACTGAAATCAAATGAAACTTTTGATCCTACTTTGCTATCGATAGAACACGATATTGATTTTGGAACAATGGATCAGCTGACCTCAAGCTTGTCGTCTATCGGATTGTTGGGTTATGACCTGATGGGCCGGAGCCATTTTTACAGGCAGTTGCCGTTTAAAACAGAGCGTATCCTGAGCTTAAATCCGAGATTAAAAAATGCGAAAAAGCTGGTGGATAATGAGGAGGTTCAGATCTTAAGGAACGAAGCAGGATATGTGGAAGCCAATGTAAAAGGCACAGGTGTGCAGCATAAAGTCGTGATGGATCATCAGGGAGACCGATGTACCTGTGAATGGTTTACCGCATACCAGGGAAAACGAGGCATTTGTAAACACATGCTTGCGGTAAAAATGTTGATCCAATAAAAAGGGATGGACATTGTACACGCTTTTAAGATCAATACTTGTAGAATAGCTCATAGAAGCAAAATGTTTGTCACAATTTTAATTATGAAAAACATTTTGCTTATCGATGTTGTTTAACCAGTTCTAACTGAGTTATTATGCAAATTGAAGTAAAAGAACCTGGCACAGGCGCGTTGTTGCGACTGGATGCAAAAGCCGAGAACTATAAAGGGTTACACGGAATGAGAATCAGATATCCAAATGGCGCTAGTTTTTTTATCGTTGCCAAATCCGGAGCCTGGCGTTCTGCAGATGACCATCATGTAGCTCCCGGCTTCTTAGCTAATATTGGTTTAGCATTAGAAGGAAGAAAATTAAGTGAGCAGATTGTGGACCATGAATATCAATCTTAAAAAACGGTTATACCGGACTGCACCTACAAAATTTTAAGCTCACCAAACACAGGTAAAAGCAATGGCGATATAGCCGGTTGAAGAATTGTGCCTAAAATCAGCCCTTAATGTGCAGCCATCAAATAATGAATACTGTAATCAGTAAAATTTGCATCGACATACCCTCCATGCCTAACTAAATCAGGTACAGGAACTGATATTTAGGTGATCATTAAACTAATCTGCTTTTCAGGTGTTGTATTTGTATCATCAAAACCTAACCTATTGAAAATCATGAAAGAGCTATACTCAGCATACCAGAAAAGCAGTTCTTGCTTTTGAGCGGTAAAAAAAAATCTGAAATTCATAATCTAAAATTATTTTTAGTGTTTAAATAACGCTACATTTCTTTAAACAAGATGAGAAGGGTATAAGCTAAACAATGGAAAATAATAGTTATTATAATTTATTTGAAAAATCCCCATTGCCAATGTGGGTATTTGACATCAGTACACTCCGTTTTCTTGACGTCAATACTGCTGCTGTAGTACATTATGGTTTTTCAAAAGAAGAGTTTTTAGCG
>Ga0307414_10001557_pt1 | contig 11912 bp, 7 predicted proteins | sample DK1Ometagenome_FD_203804 | JGI IMG/M metagenome (GOLD analysis project Ga0307414, IMG submission 203804) | Maize rhizosphere microbial communities from greenhouse at UC Davis, California, United States - DK15-O-3 | ecosystem: Host-associated > Plants > Roots > Rhizosphere > Soil | place: USA...
TCGCGCCCGTATAATCCTGAGCGCGCCAATAGGAAGAGTATTAATGCCTAAACGACCCGCGGCTTTTATAGCGCAAGTTTTCCTTCCTCTCCTGCTGCTGATTGCAGTTGCGATTCCCTGTGTGCCGCAGGATCAGAACACTGACAACAAACAACGGCCGCGCAAGGTTTTTCCGAAAGAACAGGAACCCGAAGACGTACTGCGCTTCGATACCGATCTGGTCTCAGTAGATGTAACGGCAATCGACGCCGAAGGCCGTCCGGTTCGTAACCTGCGCCAGGAAGATTTCAAGGTCTATTCCGACGGTACGGAACAACCCATCTCCTTCTTCCAAATCGAAAAGCGGCAGGGTGAATCACGACCGCTGGCGATCGTCTTTGCTCTCGACGTGTCGGGCAGTATGACAGCCGAAGAGATCATCCGACTGCGAAGCGCGTTACAGTCGTTTTCGAATCATCTGGCCGAGCATCCGGTTGTTTATTCAGTGATGACTTTCGGTATGCGCGTTAAGACGATCCAGAAGTTTACTTCCAATCCCGAGAAATTGGACGAGTCATTGGAACGCATCGCGAGAGACTCGCCGAATGGTCTATCGACTCACACTTACGACGCAGTTGACGATGCCATCAGATTGCTCGTGCGAAGCGCGCCACGCACGCGTGAGAAGCGTTTGATGAAGCGCGCGGTGCTGGTGGTCACGGATGGTTTTCCGGTCGGCGATACGGTAGCGCCGAAAACAGTAATAGAACGAGCAAACGCCGCCGATGTCAGTGTCTTTGTCGTCACACTGCCGTCGTACACGCGCGTGATCGCGTCGACGGAACAAACTCCTTTGCCGACTCCACTCGACGTCAGTGGTCTAGCGGAATCGACTGGCGGTCGCAATGTTTACGCCACCGAAAAAGACTATGCTCCGCTATTTCGTGCCCTGGCTGAAGAAGTCAGCTCCGCGTATGTCCTGGCCTTTTATCCGCCGGATGAAACGAGACGAGATGGACAATTACACACGATCAGGGTTGAGGGGCCACGTGGCTTAACTCTGAGACAAAGCCGCTCTGAGTATCGAGCAGCGAGCAGGTAAGTAATTGCCGATTGTCAGTATTCGTCTTCGTCCTCGTCCTCGTCCAGGCTCTCCTCTTCCACGATGTCCAACTCGACGGGATCGAGTCCAACAACCTCAAGGTCAGTCCCACATTCTTCACATGACACTATTTCGCCCTTGTCCGTGTCCAAATCAACGTGGACATCAGCATCGCATTCCGGGCAAGTTCCGGTCGGCACTTTTTATTCCTCCCCCGCAAAGGTGAAGGCAGGGATACACCCCGAGTCGGGAGAGCATCGCTACCTGATAAGCAACCGAATCAATCTACCCGCGAGCGCTGGAATTTGCAATACTCTTTTGTCCAGATTGTTGGCCCAAGCTTCATTACATTTTTATGCCGAAAGTTTGTGTATTGCCGATTGCCAATTGCCGATTGCAGATTTGGACATACGACAATTGCAGATTCTCAAATCGGCAATCGGCAATCGGCAATCGGCAATAAAAACTGTGGTTGCCCACATCTAACCGAATGGGGCTAACCTGACCGCCGACTGTTAGCAATCGCCTACTCACCAAACTTGCCGCGCTGAATAATGCGCACATGTTTCGGCTCACCAAAAATCCGACGCGCGCGTTGGCCCTCTTTATCCCACCGGTGGTTCTGGTGCTCGCTTACGTTTCGATATCGCGTTCGAGTGGTCCATCACTCCCGCGGGCAAATCCCGAACCTGTTTTAAAACGAGCTGAACTCGGTCCAAACGTCGACCTGGACCATGATGGAATACCTGACAACGTCGAGTTACGAACCTTCAACGACCGTGAAAACTTTCGCCGCTGGTTTACCTCGGTGGCGGAGATGCAGTTCTACAACCTCAGCAATCAATGGAATCCCGAACAGCAAGATTGTGCCGGCCTCGTTCGTTTCGCGTGGCGCGAAGCACTGCGCCCACACGATCGCCTGTGGTTTCAAAAGATGGGTGAAAACTACGATCCAGTCGCACCCGATCTGCCGCCGAATATCGCCGCATCGCTTGGTGGAAAACTTTTCCTGACGGCTCCCGGCAAGTTTTCAGACTTCGCCGACGCACAAACACTCAAGATGCACAACGCCGAATTCGTCGGTCGCGATCGTAAACAAGCGAAGCCCGGCGATCTGCTCTTTTTCCATCAACCGTGGGTCCAGAAGTATCCGTTCCACGTGATGATCTTTCTCGGCAAACCACGCATCGCGAGCGAAGGCACGACCGATTGGGTCGTCTATCACACCGGCGCTTCGGCCCACGACGCGGGCACTGTGAAAAAAGTGCGCCTCGAAGTATTGGACCAGCATCCGGATAAACGCTGGCGACCGATCATGACCAATCCGAATTTTCTCGGTTTCTATCGTTTGAAGATTCTTAACCAGCAAGCCACGCCGGAGGAGTGAACGTGTCTCGCCTCAAGCTCACAGCCAGTCGTCTGTCGTCAGTTCTGATCTACGTCTTAATCATCGCTGTCGCGGTTTCAATCGCCAGGTCGCGACTAAAAAAAGCCGCAAGTGCGGAAGAAGAGTCACGATTCTACGTCACCACTGAAACGACACTCGCGACCAGGCCTTTCTTCTCGCTTTCAACGACGCGAACGTTCGGAACGAATGAAAACCCGCGTCTCTGGTTGGACCATCGACTGCTCGAGAGTATCGACTTCCGCGTCTATCGCATCAACGATCCGGAGCGATTCTTTACTCAACTCAGCGATCCGCACCAGGTTGGTGAAGACGAACAGGAGCAGATCGCCGCGAAGCTGTCGAGCGGCCCATCGCTGCTCGAACGCGTTCGCACGGTGAAGCTCTGGGCCTACCTCGGCATCAGAAACTATTTCCGCGACCAGTTGAAGCAGGACACACGCTACACGTTCAATCAGAAGTTTCGCGCCACCGAGACGACGAGGCGCGTCCCGCTCAACGTAGCTGACTACGCGCGCGTGCCGTTACTGAATCCAAACCAGTTGGTAACAAGCTGGCGCGAATCTCTGCCGCCACTCGCAACCGAGTTCGATCGGCGTATGGTGCCACTCGGCAAACGCGAAGCCGGTGTGTATCTGGTGGAGGCAGTTAGCGGCGATCTTCGCGCGTACACCGCGGTTGTGGTGACTGATCTGGCGCTCGTCGAAAAGTCATCGCCGAATGGAGACTTCCTGGTCTATGCAGTCGATCGAAGGAGCGGTGAACCGCGTGCTGATGCGCGAGTCGAGGTTGTCAGGGCACGCCACACAATCGCGAGCGGAAGGACGGACAATGAGGGCATCTTTCACACGAAGCTCCCGATCAACGAAGGTCCGGATGATGAAGGCCAAACCGGAAGCGATGGCGTGATAATTCTCGCTTCACAGCGAGAAAATTTCGCGATTTCCGATCTCGAGTCGCTCTATTTCAACTTTGGCGAGGATGAAAATGTCCAGGGCTATGTCTACACCGATCGTCCGGTTTACCGGCCGGCGCACAAAGTCTTCTTTAAAGGAATTCTGCGTGCGTTCAATGAACGCGGACAATACCAGCCACTGAAGAACGACACCGTCAGCGTCACGGTCAAAGATGCGAATGACGCCAGAGTGTTCGAACAGGAACTGCACCTCTCGAAGCGCGGCACTTTCAATGGTGAACTCACACTTGCTGAAGAAGCGCCGCTCGGCGCTTATCGCATCGAGGCTGAAACTGACGAAGGCGGCGCGAGTGGTTCATTCGATGTCGCTGAATACAAGAAGCCTGAATACAAGGTTAAAGTCACGACACCAAAACGCTTCGCACCGGCCGGAAGTAAGGCGAGATTTGATATTGACGCTCGTTATTTCTTCGGCGCGCCACTCGCCGGCGCTGAAGTTAAGTATTACGCCTATCGCTCGCGTTATTACCCGTACTTCGGCGGCGAAGAAGTAGAAGAAGATCCGGATCAGGAAGCGGAGTACTCGCAATACAACAACTACTACAACGATCTGACACTTGACGGCGAAGGCAAGCTCGACGCTTCAGGTCATCTCGCAATCGAGTTCGACGTTCCCGCAGCTAATGAGAACGACGTCTGGGATTTTCAATATCGTCTCGAAGCTCAGGTGACTGACTCATCGCGTCGCAGTATTAACGGCAGCGCGAATCTGATCGCGACGCGCGGCAACATCATCGCTAATGCTACTCCCGATCGTTACGTCTACCAGAATGGTGACACTGCAAAGATCTCGATCTCCACAACGGATTACGAAGGCCGGCCGGTGGCGACGAACTTGTCGCTGAAGTTTATGTCGCGCGACTGGGTAAAGGTTGAAAAGAAAGTGAACGAATACGATCCTGACTACGAGATCCGTGAAGTCGAGTTGAGCTCGGCTGAGGTTACGACCGATCCCGAGGGCCACGGTCTTTACAGCTTTCCGATCACGAAGGCGGGAAGCATCGCGATCAAGACCGTGGTCCATGACAACGAAAAACAGTTTGCTTCAGTTGGTGGCTTCATCTGGGTGGCAGGTTCCGATCAGCAGTGGCTCGATTCTGCTTACTATCGTGAGAACTTCGGCTCAATCAAACTCGTTCCTGACAAGAAGTCTTATCGCCCCGGTGAGACTGCACACGTGCTGGCGATTGTTCCTGCTGATCGCGCCAACCTCCTCGTGACGACTGAGCGCAGCAGCATCATGTCCGCACGACACATCAAAGCCGCGAACAAGACTACCATAATCGACGTTCCGATTGAGACGGACTACGCGCCGAACGTTTTTCTCAGTGTGACTTTCGTGCGCGACGGCGATATGTACACGAGCGATCAACGGCTGGTGGTCCCGGCTCGCGACAAAATGTTGGACCTCGAAATCATCTCGAACAAAGAAGAATACAAGCCACGCGAGACAGCCTCGTACATAATCCTGGCGCGCGATGCGGATGGCGCGCCGGTTCCGGATGCTGAAGTCAGTCTTGGCGTAGTTGACGAGGCAATCTACAGCGTGTCACCGGATTTTTCCGGCAACATTCGACAGCAGTTCTACGGCTTGCTCTACAACGAAATCGGAACAAGTCTCTCCATCTCATACTCGTTCACCGGTTTCGCCGGCGAAAAGCCGATCGACCTGGCCCGTACCAAACCTTCTTATCAGTTGGCCGACTTCAAAAACGAAAGCGACATGGTCCAACCGGTGATCCGCAAGGAGTTCAAAGATACGGCGTACTGGGAACCGAGCGCAGTGACCGGAAAAGACGGACGCGCAACAGTGAAGTTTCGCTTACCGGATAACTTGACGACGTGGCGCGCCACTGCGCGCGCGGTCACTGCGGATACGAGAGTCGGAGTTGCCAAACAGAAAGTGATTTCGCGAAAAGATGTGATTCTGCGTCTCGAAACGCCGCGATTCATGACGCAGGGCGACACCGTTACCCTCTCCGGAATCGTTCACAACTATCTTAAAGAAGACAAATCAACTCAGATCTCGATCGCGGTTACGGGTGCGCAGTTGCTCAGCCCCGCACAGCAAACAGTGACGATCCGCAAACAGGGCGAACATCGTCTCGACTGGAGGATCTCGGCGCCACAAACCGGCGAAATCAGATTGCTCGCGAAAGCTCTGACCAATACCGAGTCTGACGCGGTTGAGTTGGCCCTCGGTATTGTCCCGCGCGGCTTGCATGAAACCAAAGCTGAGAATTGGATCACGTCTGACGAGAATGTCGAACAGGAGTTTTCACTCAATCTGCCCGCGAACACCGATCTGAATTCACGACAGTTGCGGCTCGAAGTCTCGCCTTCCGTAGCCGGCACGCTCTTCGGCGCGCTCGACTATCTCACCACCTTTCCTTACGGCTGCACGGAACAAACGATGTCGAGCTTTTTGCCGAACATCATCGTTTCGCAGACGCTCAAGGAGTTTAAGACTGCGTCGATTCGCAACCCTGACGACTTGAAGAAGAAGGTCGAGCGGGGCCGGAATCGTCTCTACGCGTTCCAACATGAAGATGGCGGCTGGGGGTGGTGGAAAAACGACGCCAGCGATCCGTTCATGACTGCCTACGTCGTTGACGGACTGACGCTCGCGAAACAGGCGGGTTATGAGATCGACGATGCACGACTAGCACGCGGTCGTGAAAAGCTGCAAGCCATGTTGGCCGTTCGCGAATTTAAAGACGTGGATACACGCGCGTTCATGATCTACGCCCTCGCGGAGAGCGGTGGCGTCGATTCCAATCAGGTCGAAGAACTCTTCGCTGACCGCCACAATCTGCAACCCTATGGCCGCGCGTTACTCGCGTTAACCTTGTCATTGATAAAAGACCGGCGCGCGTCGGAAGTTGCGACAGAGATCGAACGCACTGCGGTTGTGGATCAACTCACTGCACACTGGGAATCACAGCGCCGGCCCATGCTCGACTTTGCTCCGTACGATCGAACCGAAGGGACAGCACTTTCACTCAAAGCACTGGCGCGTATCAAACCCGAGAGTGGATTGCTTCAGCTCGCCGCGCGCTGGCTCGTCTCGGACGATCGCAACCAGGGCTATTTCTGGGATTCCACCAAAGACACAGCCTTTGCGATTTATGGTCTCATCGACTACGTGAAAGTGAGTCGTGAGCTAACGCCTTCGTACGATTTGGAAGTGTATGTGAATGGCGAGACTGTCCTGACTCAGCACGTCAGTGATGCAACCGCAGTGGCAACGCTCTCGATTGGACGCAAAGGCTCGGCGGTTGGCGAGAGAAATCACATTCGCGTTGTGAAGCGCGGCAAAGGTGCGCTCTATCTGTCGAGCTCGATCGAGTACTACACGAATGAAGAGAACGTTGCGGCCCGGGGTTCTGCGGATTTGAGCGTGTCGCGTGAGTATCTGCGGCTGCGTGTCGAGCAGGTGGGTTACGAGTTGAAGTGGTCCACGGCGCCGCTGACGGGTGAGATCAAGTCAGGAGATCTGATCGTGGTGAAGCTGCACGTCACCGGCAAAAAGGCGCGTCACCTGATGTTGGAAGATCCGATTCCGTCGGGTGCTGAGCAGTTGGATAACGTCGGTTATCTAAATCTTGACTACACGTACAAGGGTTGGACCGATTGGTACAGCGCGCGCGAGTTTCGCGACCGGGGCACGGTTTTCTTTTTGGACAGTTTCGATGGTGATGCGACGTTGCAGTATGCGATGCGAGTGCAGATTCCGGGTGAGTTCGTCGTCGCGCCGGCGCGCGTTGAGTTGATGTATGAGCCTGCGACTAATGCAAACACGTCGAGTCAACGATTTACGTTTCTCGATCGTGCGACGGAGAAGCAATAACATGTATTCAAGTTCAATCACCGCTATCATTTCCGCTTTACGCGCACTTTTCAGCAACCGCCGCTTGCTGCTGCTCATCGTCGTGGTCTACTCGGGCCTGCTTGCAGCGATTTACCTGTTCGTCAGCACCCGTGAAGCAACCTTCTCCCAGTTGCTGCTGACGTTAGTAACCGTCATCGGCGCTCCCGCGCTCTTCTTCGTTTTACAGGCCGCGACCGTTAGTTATACCAATGGTCCAACCTTACGCGGTCTAATAAAGAACAGCCTCAAGCTGATCGCTGTCAGCGTGCCCGTGATAGCGTTAACGTTTGTCGCTGTCTATGGACTCAACAAATTCCAAACTCACCCCACAATCGTGACTACAGTGCGTTACATCTTGCTAGCAGTGATCGTTCCCTTAATCGTGATCCAGCTTTGGATCACTGTCAGCAACGGTGGCATGCGCGTGCGAAATGTGTTGACGCAAACCTTCGCGCCGCAGTCGATGTTTGTATACGCGTGCGGGTTTTTAGTCTTCGCGGTCGTTCCCTATCTGCTTTTGCAAAAAACGATTTCCATCGAACGATCGTGGCTGGAGATCTCAGTGCTAATTGTGCGACTCGCCGTCAGCGCACTTCTCATCCTGCTCGGTTGGGTAACAACGGTCGGCGCACTCTCGATTCTGAACGCCAAACGGACGTAATTGTAGGGGCGGCCCTCCGTGGCCGCCCGTCGGTCGAACATATATGAATGCGCAGAACGGGCGGCCACAGAGGGCCGCCCCTACAATAACAACGGACGTGGTCAAATACCTGTTACTGATCGTTATGTTTGGCCTCACTGCGGCGGTCGCTGATGCCCAGCGCAGTTCGCACTTCCGAGTGGTAGTCGACTCGCGCGATGCCAAATACGTACTCGATCTGCTCGAACGCAATCGCTCAGAACTCCTGCAACACACCTCAAACGCGGGAATAGACGTTCGTCTTCCCATCCTTGAGATCATCTTCAACGCGACCACCGGCGACTTCGTCGCGCGCACGGGCATGCCGTCGTGGGCTTCTGCCGCAACCCGCAAAAACAAAATCGAACTGCAACCGCTCGCAATCCTGAAGCAACGACGAATCTTAGAAACTACACTCCGCCACGAACTCGCACACGTACTCATCGACGCACTCGGCAACGGCCAAACACCACGCTGGCTCGCCGAAGGAATGGCAATCTACCTCGCAGGCGAAGGAAGGCTGTTTGAGCAAACAAAACCAACGTCCGTCGCAAATATCGAACAAGCACTCGCCGCCGCCAAATCTGCCGCCGAAATGAAAACCGCCTACGCTGCCGCTTACCATCTTGTGCAGGAACTCATCCACCGCGAGGGCGAAAATAAAGTTTGGAAAAGACTGGCCGATCAAAGCTATAGTGTTACCCCATGAAAGTCGCAATTTCCCTTCTGCTACTGTTAACAATCCTCACTATCCCGACCGGAGCGCAGCAAAAGCGGCAAACGCCTGCAAAGCCGCAACCAAAACCCGCGGCGGCTCCTGCGCCCACGTTCGACAACCTCCTGCCCGCAGACTCATACGTCATCTACGGCGAAGTGAGGGACGCGGGACAGTTGATTAGTTCCAGTGCGCTCAACGATCTGCTCGAGCCCATTCTGAAACTTGCCGGCCCTCCGAAAGAATTCAAGTCAGTGGTAAAGTGGCTGAACGCACACACCGACCAGGTTATAGGATCGCGTCTGCTCTTCGCCGCCTGGCCCCTGAACAGGAACCTTCCGAACGCAATCGTCGCCATCGAATTTGCTTCGGCCGAAGATGCCGCAAAGTTCGCGACTCCGTTGAACGAGTTTCTGCCCACCGTATTACCGCCATCAGAACCGGAGCCGTCACCAAAGACCGCAAACGAATCGAAACCGCCCGCACCGCCAAAACCCAACTTTCACATCGAGCGCCTCGGCTCACTCGTCGTCATCACGCCGCGACCATGGACCATGAAACTACTGCGGCCCGCAAGCAGCAAGTCGCTCGCTGAAGAAGCTAACTTCCGCACCGCTCGCAACCGGTTCAACTCCGAGCCAATCTTCGCTTTCATCGATTTCAAGTTGATGGAGAAGGAAGAAGAAGAACGCCGCAAACAGTATGAAGCAGAACGATTGAAAGTAGAGGCGCAGGCAAAACAGGCGAAGGCGGAAGAGAAGAAGAATCCTGACGAGATCGAAGATGAGAAAATGGTGCAGAGAGAAGTTATCAACGGTCCGGTCGGCGTCCTCTCCGCCGGGGAACCTGAAGAAACACCAACGCCTGATCCCGTGTCGATCGCTTTCTCAACACTCGGCATGTCGCTTTTCGGCGGCGAGACAAACATGCCTGACGGCCTCGGGCTCGCGCTCTCCTATGAAGGAGAGTCGTTCGACTTACGCGCTTTGCTCATCAGCGCCGCCGGCGAAAGAACGCAACCGTTACCGTTTTGGCCGCACGTGATTACGGGTGGAGCGATAGCGTCTGAGGCGGCGAATATTTTTCCGGCCGGTACTGAACTGTTTGCAACGATGTCGCTCGACCTGCCGCAGATCTATGCCGAAATGTCGAAGCCGCCAAAGGCGGAATTCACTGTCTCCAACCGTGAGACAGGGGTGACTAAGGTGGTGGAACCCGAGTCGCCATTCAAAGCGATTGAGAGCAAGTTGCAGCTCAACATCAAAGACGACTTGCTGCCGTTGCTTGGCAGCGAAATAGCTGTTGCTTTGCCGATGGACGGTATGAGCATGTTCGGACTACCCGGTCAACTTCCGCCAACACCGAAAACAGAAGAAAAGACGCCCGGCAAAGAACAGCCAGTCAAAGACGGTCCAATCCTGGCGATTTCAGTCAGAGACCAGGAACGCGTCCGCGCACTCATGCCGAAGATAATCGAAGCACTCGGCTTCAAAGGCGCGAACCAATTTGCAGCAACTGAACGACGCGAGGACACGGAGCTTGTCTCGTACGCCAATCTTTTCGCCTACGCATTTGTCGGAAACTTCCTGGTGCTTTCTTCTGACGCCAACACCGTGCGACACGTCGTTGATTCGTATTTGAAGAACGAAACACTCGCGAGTGACATCAATTTCAAGACTTACACGCGCTGGCAACCACGACAGGTACACGGGCAGATCTATATCTCTCCGTCGCTCATGGAGAGTTATCGAAACTGGGCCTCACAACCCACTACAAGGATGAGCGACCAGATGCGGAATTTTATGACGCGTCTCAGTACTGTGGCCCAACCGATCACCTACTCGCTTTCAAATGAAGGACTGGGACCGTTGCACGAGTTGCACTTGCCCAGGAACCTCGTAGCGATGCTCGTGGCCGGCGTCTCGGGCGAAGTGAATGCTCCAGCGACGCTCCAAAACGAGCGCATGGCCATCGGTATGATGTACACGATTGCTCACGCCGAGGAGCAATACAAGGCGAAGAAGGGCGGCGGTTCGTGCGGAACGCTGGAAGACTTGATCGCTGCCGATCTCTTTCCGAAAGAGTTCGCGGAGAAATCCGGTTATAAGTTTGAAGTAACGCCGAGCGGCGACAAATTTGAGGCGACGGCCGTGCCGTTGGAGTACGGCAAGTCAGGCACTATGTCGCTGTTTATCGATCACACGCGGGTTTTGAGAGGCGGCGATCGCAACGGCGCTGCCGCCACTGCTTCGGATCCACCAATTCACTAGCTAATTACAGATTCTCGATCTCGAGCGGTTCGACAGGTTCTGCTAACTCAAAGCCAAAGACCTTCGAGTAAAAATACAACTCGCCATCGAGCGCTCGCTTTATGTTGTTTGCCTGCCGGAAGCCGTGCTGCTCGCCTGCAAAAGCGACGTACGAAACCGGAATCCCCTTCGCTCTGATCGCGTCAACCATCATCTCCGCTTGATCGGCCGGCACCACTTTGTCTTCGAGTCCCTGAAAAAAAATGACCGGGCATGACAGTCGCTCGGGAAAGTTGATCGGTGAACGATCGTAATAGATGTCTTTTCGTTCCGGATATGGACCAAGTAAACCAGTCAGATATTGCGACTCGTATTTGTGGGTGTCGCGCGCCATGGATTCCGTATTACTGATTCCGAAATGACTGGCGCCGGCTTTGAAAGTGTTTCGAAACGTGAGCGCGCAAAGCGTCGTGTAACCGCCCGCGCTGCCGCCCGTGATGATCAAGCGCTTCCGATCGACTTCACCTCGATCAGCGAGGTAGCGGGCTCCGTTAACACAATCGTCAACGTCAACAATGCCCCACTTCTTATTCAGTCGCTCGCGATACTGCCGCCCGTAACCCGAACTGCCTCCATAGTTGACGTCCAGCACTGCAAACCCGCGGCTGGTCCAATATTGAACCGACAAACTCAACGCCGTTGAAGCCGCAGCCGTTGGTCCACCATGACTCTTCACGATCAGCGGTGGCTTTTCATTGTCGGGTGCACGGAAATCAGGATTCTGTGGCGGATAGAAAAAGCCGTGCGCCGTCAGTCCACCTTCAGTCGGAAACTCGATCGCGCGCGGAACCGAGAAGTATTGCGGATAAATCTCCCGATCGTTCGATCGCCGCAGGCTCTCAAACTGGCCGCTATCGAGATCAAACTTCACAATCG
>Ga0307414_10001559_pt1 | contig 11908 bp, 9 predicted proteins | sample DK1Ometagenome_FD_203804 | JGI IMG/M metagenome (GOLD analysis project Ga0307414, IMG submission 203804) | Maize rhizosphere microbial communities from greenhouse at UC Davis, California, United States - DK15-O-3 | ecosystem: Host-associated > Plants > Roots > Rhizosphere > Soil | place: USA...
ATAATCTTTATGGATCCGGAATTGTCATAATTTTTAATCTGTGCACTGCTATTTAAACAAAAGATTGTTGCGAGTGCGATAATGTAAATTGTTTTCATGATGAATGTGAGTTTATGTGATTTAAAATAACTTGAAATGCATGCCCATATGCAGTACCTGGAGATTCCCTCCCCGAGTGAAGAACAGCTAAGCGGGCCTGCCCGGTTACCTCATTGATGATCCAGACCGAGCCTGAATCTCCCGGATCTGATATTGGCCCTGCAGGTGCTTCAGGATCCGGAATAATGGTGAATTTACCAGGATAAATGAGGGACCGGCCATCAACCAGGCCAAAGGTTATTCCCGTCGTTACACCACTCTTTTTCACTTTGGTAAAACCTATTTTCAGGTTGGAGACCGGAGCGATCACAATTGGATCGGTATGTCCTTTAAATCCATTGATCTCCGGAATCCTGGCTACACTAGGGTCAATCTCAATAGTTGCGTAATCGGTCAACATGTCGAAGGCCCGAAAACAGAAACCTATGGATTTGTTCGCCGGATTACCATCGTTTTGAAACACACGCTCGTTCCCCACCAGATCTTTCATCACCGTCTGCTCACTTAAGCTTCCATAAAGTACATGATAGTTCGTAACTGCAAGAAAATGGCCGTTCACTTTGAAAATACACCCAAGGGTGCCATAGTGATCAGTTCCAAGGTATCTTTCGGCAAAAATCTGCAGACCACCTCTCAATGGCCTTACGGCATTGGTTGGATTCACCCATGGGCTTTGAGGTTGCGGATCGATCTGTATCACATCAGTACTAAATTCCCCGATCTTTTGTGGAAACACCTGATGGGATTTCAAAAAATTCATTTGAATCTTCTCTTTTAGTTTAAAGCGGATGGAAAGTTCATTGGTGGATCGATCAGCTACCCTTTTCATTCCAAAATCAATGTCAATTACGCCGGGTTGATCCCGGAAAGGCATCGCAAGCTTCTGCGCCCGCTTATAAAGCCTTTGTTGTTCTCTTAATGTCATAAAAAACCTTTCTGTTTAGTTTTAATATTTTGGTGATTTGATTAGAATTAAAAGAAATAACTACAGACTATTGAATGGAGCAGTCTGTATTGAAATTTGCCGGTCTTTTATCAGATTTAACTTAACGAGTGAAGAACTCTGATCTGTTGAAGCAATGGTAAACACCGAATCGTTGTATTTTTTAAATACCAATTTCCATATGGCATTTCTTGGCAGATCAAATACCGTTGTACCACCCCATTTGAGGTCAACCGGTCTGGAAATATTAACCACATCTACTTTTCTGGTTTGAACCGTATTATAAAATATTTTTATAGAAACCACCCCATCGTGCCCGAACAATACGCTCATAGGCGTTGTTAACATCTTCCATTTTGCGGCACCAAGTGTACTTTGATTCCCCCCGTTAAACCAATCCACGTTTGAGCGGCCTTCTTCCCCCACCAATCCAATGCGAACGCTTGAGATATCACATTGCCAGCCAGCTTCCATATCGCAACCCTGAATCTCATTGTGATTATTCCCATCTCTAGAATCCCAAATGTATGGCCCACACTCCTTATTGGTCTTTACAAAGGTGGAATCCCTCAGATTTGAAGTTTCTAAAGTTACCTGAGCAAATTTTGAAGGCAGCACAATTAACTTCTGACTGAATTTTGCGGTTTCTTTACTGCTGAATACTAAAAACTTATCTTTTTTGTAATCAATTTCTATTTCACAGGGGATAAAAACAATCTCACCTTTTGGCGTTTTAAACAGCTCTTTGGGCATTTGAAATTCAACCTCATTGGTTTCTTTAACAATCGGCTTGATTACTTTCCCGTTTACCTTTAAAACAGCTTTATAACCTTTTTTAGCCAAATCCCAGAAACCGCCACTTATAGCGAGTATATAATTCTTTTGATTCGGCGCAATGATATTTCCTGTACATTGTCGGATTTGGGGCACCCTATCCATTAGAGGAAGTAGCACAATAAGGTTCTGGGTATTTTTAACCGCATTGATTACCCCATTATCTAATTGGGTGATTGTTTTTTCAATATCCAGAAAAGTTGTCCTTTCTGCGGCTGTAAAGGTATCTAAGGACCTGTCCAACTCACCATCATAAGCAAGCCTGGCCTGCTCAATAACGTTCATCAGTTGAGATGCGGCGGTCAGTTCAAGTATGGTTCCTGAATTTTGTGCCTGCTGGATAATTGAATTTACTTTATTACTCAGATCAGAGAAGAATGATCCTAAAACCATGGAAGCTGGATTTGCAGAAGGTTTACAGCCTACATTAAAAAAGAGGATGGCTATGGCCATGACAACGAACTTTAACGACTTCATAATGATTCAATTTTATGGTTAAACTTTTGGACTACTCGCCGCTTCATTACCTTGAGGATAACTGATGCGAACTACTCAAATTTCTACAAATCAAGGTTTGGGAACTATGTGGATTATCTCCATTTTTTAGTCGCTCTTTCCCCAAACAGATACGGGAAATTCCCCGTATAAAAAGGGGCTTTTCTCTCCATTGCAGATATAAATTAATATTGCCAACTTGGACTATCGATTAACGTAAATCAAAAAAAAATGAAAAGACCAAACGACCTCATGACCCTGAAAGGCTTTGACCTTAAGGGTACTAAACGTGATCTTACCCTGGAACAACCATTTTCCAACACAGACGATAAGCATTATGGGATGCCAATTACGCCATGCGCTGCTTTAGAAATGATCAGGAGATTCCAGAATCAGACCGGCAGGACCCCTGACAACCCTTTTACTAATGTTTACTGGGTAGAATTCAGTAAAGCTTCAATTTTCAGGGTTTTATCCTACGAAAACTGTGAGTATGTAAGATTCTATCTGGCCTTACCTGAGCCGGATGGTAAAGAAGCAAGTCTAACCTTAGAAGGTGTTAATGCCTTAGGAGAGGTGATCGGAAAAGAAAACTTACTAAAAATTGCCGGCAAAATCCAGGCACACGCAGATCTAAACGATGGCCAGGAACTGGACGAAGACAGCATCTATAAGGAATTCGGTAATGAACTGCCACCCTCGGAAGAAAAGGGAAACGGAGGCAAAGGCTTTTTAGATACCAACAATGTAAAATCGATGAGAGATTTTTTTGAGGAAAGAAGTCTGGAGCTAAGCCAGGCAAGCTTCCCGGAATTTTTAGCCGCTTTTTATAAGTACACAGAAAACAAATTTTAATTATGATTAAGCTCCAGTATTTTTATTACTTCTTAATGGTCGCCTGTTTTGTGAACAGCTTATTCTATTTGAACATTAAGAGAATAAAAATACTGGCTTTACTATTATTGATATCCATCATTACCGAAACTATCGTTGAGGTATACATGAGTAAGGGATTAAATTATTACAAATTTTACCACATCTTTAATATTCTGGAATACAGCCTGATTACCTTATCACTTATTGAAGGCATCAATCTAAAGCCTGTTAAAAAGTTAATGCTATACTCTATTCCCGTGTTTGTTAACGGTGCATTGCTCATTAGCTTAACAGTACAGGGATGGGAACAGATGCCCAGTATGAGCAATAGCATTGAAGGATTACTGATCATCACCTGGTGCATCATTGCATTGTGGTGTATTGAGCCTAATGATGACAGGTCAATTTTCCAGCAACCCAACTTCTGGTTTATCATGGCCTTTTTTATCTATTTTATCTGCACATTACCTTTTAATGGTATATTTAATTACCTGATTACGGTTAAAGCTCACTATAATAAAACAAAGGCTCTTTTTTCACTCATCAATTCGGTGAGTAATTATTTATTATATATATTTCTTTTAATTGGTTTTTCGCTTTGCAGATGGAAGAAATCTACGCCACAATAATCATCATTTCAATTATCCTTCTTATCCTGTGTATAGGGATTGTCTTTGCTATTGTAAATTATAAAGTAAAGCAGCGGATATACCTGGAGGAAAAGAAAACCATGCAGGAAGATTTTGAAAACCAATTGATGAAGTCCCAGATCGAAGTTCAGGAAATCACATTTGACGAATTGGGTAAGGAGCTTCATGATAATGTGGGACAATTGTTGAGCAGCACAAAGATGCTGTTGGGCGTAACTCAGAGAAGTCTTGCTGAAATACCGGAGACTTTAAACCTCGCGGAAGAAACGCTTGGTAAAGCCATTAATGAACTCCGTGCCCTGACCAAATCGCTGGACAAAGAGTGGCTGGAGCGCTTTGACCTCATTACCAATCTTGAGGCGGAAATAAACCGGATCAACGTTGCAAAGGCAACCCACATCAATTTTACCCATTGCGGCAAACTACCCATAGATACACAGAAACAAATTATCCTTTTCCGCATTACGCAGGAGGCGCTGCAGAATGCAATAAAACATGCTGATGCAGCAAGCATCAGCATAAATATTACCATGACATCAAACTCCATCAGCTTAAAAATTTACGATGATGGAATGGGTTTTGAAATGCAATCGGCCAATACGGGCCTTGGTATAAGAAACATGAAACACCGTACTGCTTTATTGGGAGGAACCATTTGCTGGGATATATCTGCAACTGGCTCAAGGGTGAATATACAATTACCAATTGAAGATAATGACCATGAAAATTAGTATAGGAATTATAGATGACCACCAATTATTTTTAAAATCATTGGTATTAATGCTGCACACTTTTAAGAAGTATGAGGTTGTGTTACAAGCTATAAACGGCCAGGATCTGCAAGACAAAATGAAATTAAATAGCAGCATTCCGGAAATCATGCTAATTGATGTAAACATGCCGGTAATGGATGGTGTAGCTACAGCTTCATGGCTTAATCGGAACTATCCGGCAATGAAGCTGGTTGCCCTCTCAATGAATGATACCGATAAGACGATTATAGAAATGATTAAAGCAGGTTGTTGTGCTTATCTTTTAAAGGATACCCATCCTAATGACTTAGAAAAAGCCCTGAATGAAATTCAGATAAAAGGATATTATAATGCGGATGTCAGTAATATCAATTTTAGACGTTTGCTCAACTATGAACAGGATCTTGTTAAACTAAATGAAAAGGAAAAGACATTTTTACAACTTGCCTGCAGCGACCTGACGTATAAGCAAATTGCTGCGTTAATGTTTCTTAGTGAGCGGACAATTGATGGCTACAGAGAAAGCTTATTTCAAAAACTAAATGTACAAAGTCGTGTGGGAATGGCATTAGAGGCAATCAGAAAGGGCTTTGTTAAATTATAAATAATGTTGCCAACATTATCCGACTAAAGCAAAGCCCTCTAAATCATTGCGTTTAGAGGGCTTTTGTACAACTAAAAGGATGTAAACATCTCTAAATTATCGTTCATTCTGCGGTATCGTTGATTTCATGACCACTTCCTGCGGGATCAGTAAAGTATACCTCAGGTCATTTGCAGGCAGTGTATGCGTGATTCCCTCAACTGTCCTCTTCAGATTTGTGGCAAACCCGGGCTCCTTATTTAACCTGCGCAGGTCCGTCCAGCGCTGTCCGCGCATCAGCAGTTCTTTGCGTCGTTCCGCCAGAATGGTCGACAATGCATTATCGGGACTAGTCGCCTCCAGATCTGAAAAAGTACCTTCAGCCCATCTGCTGCGCAATAAAGTATTCAAATCCTTCATCGCTAATTCCACATTGCCCGCTCTTGCATAACATTCCGCTCTGATCAGGTAAAGTTCATCCACAGCAAGCCCGTTAAAAAGTTTAGCCGAACCTACCGCCCCTTCATAATTCCCGGTAAACCTATAGGTTCCTGCAGGTACGGGAACATCCGTATTTTCCTTCAGCAGGATGGTTTTCCTGAGGTCGTTAGCAGCATAGGAAGAGACCAGCTCCGGATTGATGAGGGCCAGGTCTTCATAGCCATAGCCCGGCTCTAATGCGCCATTTTTAGCATACAAAGTAGCATGAAAAATAACCTCTTCATTGAACCTTTTGAAAGGCGAGAACGATCCCTTGTCCAGCGTATTGAAATTGATCAGCGTATTCCGCAGCGTCAATGCAGCATTTGCACTGCTTAACGCATTCGGATAATCCCTCATCGAGAGGTAAACCCTCGCCAGCATGGCCTGTGCTGCCGCTTTGTTAGGGCGCGAGGCAACAGAAGAAACCGGGTTCATCAAATCTGCAGCCTCCCTCAGATCCTGAACAATGCGGTTATAAGTTTCCTGAACTGTGCCTCTACCCGGGACCTCATTGATGTCTGAACTAAGATCGATAGGGATTCCGGGATCGCTCTGAGCAGTAGCAGCGTCATAGGTTTTGGTATATAACTGTGCGAGATTCCAAAATGCATAGGCCCTTAGAAACAGGGCGCTGCCTCTTAAATTGTTCAGTACCGCAGGTGGTTCTTTGCCATTTAGTTCCTGTAGCGCTTCCAGCACAAGGTTCGCATGATAGACCTTATTGTAAATGTCTACCCATTGCTGTGCAGCAGTTCTGATGGCACCGGATTGCCAGGTATAAATCGTCCGGTCTTCAATACTGATCTGGTCTGAGCCAAACCTGGCATCGTTCATATAATAATCATCTGCGGAAACCTCTCCATCTATCGGATATCCGGTATTGAACAATTCATAATTGTCCATCAGCAACTGGCAATCATTCGCTGACTCTATAAACGATTGTGCCCCACTTTTCTTAATGTCTACATATTTTTGACAAGAAGAGACCAGGATACCAAGTGCAGAGAGCAAAAATATAAGTCTGTTTATTTTCATGATGTTCAACAGTTAAAAGTTAGCAGAAAAACCAAAGCTGTAAGATCTTGGGTTTGGATAATCAAAGACTTCGGGATCTATGCCCTGATCGTTCGCTTTCCAAATGATCCCAAGGTTATTTACGTTCGCAGAAATCCGGGGATTTTTAATAAACCAGCTTTTCCCCGGCGTAATCGTGTAAGAAAAATTAAGTTCCTGCAAGCGGATATGGTCTCCTTTAAGCACATTGATCTCCGCATATTTATAGAAATTGTCGCGGTTCTGGTTGCTGGAGGTAAAAATAGCAGAAGGCACATTGGTATGCAGCTCATCACCGGCCTTTTGCCACCTGTTCTGATACTCGATGCCCTGAATCATCGGAATATTGTTGTTCAGCTGGCTATAGTTTACCATTTGTGAAGCAGGTCTCCGGAAGTAATAACCCAATTTGTACATCAGGTTTGCAGAAAATGAAAAGTTCCCATAGCTGAAGGTATTGCGAATGGCACCATAGTATACCGGTACTGCCGAACCGAAGTACTTCACCGAGCTGAGCGGTCCGTTTTGAATGCCCTGATAGGCGGCGTTTCCTTCTGTGTTATCTGCGATCGTCACGATGGCACCGTCAAGATAGCCTCTCGGGTCGCCGGTTTTAGGGTCTAATCCTGCCCATTTGTAACCAAACACGCGCGACAGGTCATAGCCTTCATTATACGATCCGCTGCTGTTAGAAACCACACTTCCGGCAAGACTTGCTGTAGCCGCATAAAGTTTGGTCACCTTTACTTTATTATAGCTGAATAATACATTGCTGTTCCATTTGAAAAGTCCGCATTGCACATTTAGGGAATTCAGGCTCAGGTCTATTCCATAACCCCGCAGATTCCCGGTATTATACGTGATGTTGGTATAGCCCGTACTCGGATCCAGTTCTCCATTGGCCAGCAGATCAGTGGTCTTTTTGTTATAATATTGCAAACTTCCCGATAGCCTGTTTCCTTTCAGTCCGAAATCCAAACCAATGTTCCAGATTCCTGTTTTCTCCGGTCTGAGTTTACTGTTGGAGATTCCTGTTCCAAAACTGGTGTAGGCATAAGGCAGCTCATTGTCGCCATTCACATCAGAATAAGTGATCAGCGGGCGGGCCAGTATAGATGGGTTAACGTTTCCATTATAGCCAAATGTAGAGCGGAAAGTCAGCACAGGAAAAAGCTCCGAATGGTAAAAAGGTTCTGCAGCAATGTTCCAGCTTCCACCAACAGAATAGTAAGGTGTTCCTTTTTGGTTCGTTCCCCTGCCAAATTCGCTGGAAAGGTCTTTTCTGACACTCGCCGAAAGGGTATACCTTCTATTGAAAGTATACGCTGCATTGGCATACCAGCTGAAGGTCCGGATTTTGTTGTCCAGAAAGCCCCTGGACAGGTTTTCAATGTACTCTCCGTTATACCCGCTAAAATCTTCCGCAAAAATAATAGGGATCATTGTTTTATAATCCAGCTTGTTATCGCTTCTCAGTGTACTTTCATTGTAGCCATAGTAACCGTCCGTTTTGAGGATGCTGTAGTTTTGCGCCAGATCCATACCGGCAATGGCCGAGATTTCATGTTTTTCGTTCCAGCTTTTGTTCAGGTTCAGTTGTCCCCTCAGGGTTTGGTTGTTTGATTTGGTAAGACCAGTCGTGTATTGTCCACCCAAAGGGATCTGACGCACATAAGGCGTTACCGGGTTGCCCGTTTTAGGATCTGTGGAAGCCAGTGAAGTCGTAAAATAATTGATCCGGTTCCGCATATAGAATGAATTCTGACGGTACAGGGAATTGTCCTCATTTCTACCGGTATTGTAATTATAAGTAGCCTGTAAGGACAGTCCATCTAATAGCTGATAGGTACTGCTGAAATTCAGGTTCAGGTTCTGTGATTTGAGTTTATTGTAACCTTCATTAATGTCCTCCAGCGGTTTATACCTCCAGCTTAAAAACTGACCTCCGGTGTAAGTGCTTTCGAAAAGGTTTATGAAACCCGGCCGGTAAGTCTTGGTCAGCTCTAGTGGGTTGCCCTGCTCATCCGCCAGTTTGGAATACGGGAAAAATGTGCTGTTCGCTACACCACTGATCCGGTTTTCTTCTGCCTGCTCTTCGTTGTTTTGTACATTGTAACTGATATTTCCCTGAAATTCCAGGTTTTTGACCGGCCGGGCTGAGGCACTGTAAGTCAGCACCATCCGGTCCAGTCCGGAATTCCGGGTATTGTTAATGGACTTGTCATACCCACCTGATATGCGGTAATTGAATTTTTCTGAACCGCCATCAATGGCAAGTGCATGACTCTGTGTCATCGCCTTGCGTAAAAAGTATTTGGTATAGTCCCGTCTGATGTCGTTATTTTTAAGTGCTTCCAGCTGCGCCATTGCTTCCTGTTCCGTACTCAGCCCTTTAAATTTCCAGGCATCCAGGATTTCCGCCACCGGCGAAACCGTTTCCTGTCCGTACAGACTACTGATGCTGACCGCCGGAAGAGGTTTATTGGCATTGAGGAACTGTAATTTCTGCGCCTCTACAAAATCCCCGATCCGCATCGTTTTATTGTAAAACAGATCGATCTTTTCCGTGACGTTCAGGTTACTGCTCAGCGACACTCTCAATTTGCTGTTGTATCCTCCTTTTTTTGTCTTGATCACAATCACCCCATTGGCGGCTCGGGATCCCCAGATCGAAGCAGCAGCGGCATCTTTAAGAATCGTAACGCTTTCCACATCATTTGGATTCACTTTGTCGATAGAATATGGGCTGGCAATCCCATCGATCACCACCAATACCTGACCGCTGAAGTTCCCGTTGAGGTCTGCATTTTCATTTTCGTTGAGGGTGTTCTTTCCTCTGATGGTGAGGTTTACCAAAGGGGAGCGTTGTGCATTGGGATTACTGGAATTTACTGGTCTGAGGTCATTTCTGAAATCCATAGACGTCGTAATTCCCTCCAGCCTGCGGATCAGATTTGGATCGGTACTGTGCTGTAACTGGACTTTACTGATCGACTCAAAAGAGCCTGTTGCCCGCTCCCTGGGTAAATCCTGGTAACCTGTAGACACAATACGAACCTCCTGGATCTGGTTGAGCTGAGGATCCATTTTCACATTGATCCTGGTTTTTCCGGCAATGGCAATGGTATCTGTCCGATAACCTACATAAGAGATCATCAATGTTCCCTGGGGATCGACATCTTTCAGAAAAAACTTACCTTCCACATCCGTGCTTGTTACTTTTTTAGTTCCTGCTACCCGCACGATGGCGCCAAGCATAGGGTACCCCGCTTCGTTGAGCACCTGCCCGCTCAGGTCGATGGCCCGCAGGTATTCGCCGATTTTATCCATCAGCGATTGCTTCCGTTCACTGACCACCACAGTTTTTTCATCCACGGTATAGGTAAGTGGCTGATCGCGAAAGATCAGGTCGAGAACGGCTTTTAGTTCCATATTACTGACCTTAATGTCAATTGGCTTTGTGATGGCCAGCTGTGCATCGGTATACAGGAAATTATACTGGCTTTGCCTGCGGATCTCCTTAAAAAGAGATTTCAGGTTGGCCTTCTTTTCAGACAGGGTGATCTTCTGGGCAAAGCCCGCAGCACTGACCTGCATGATGGTGGCTATTAAAATGACGGTGGTGAGTCGCATCATGAACAATAGTTTATAAGTATAGGTTTTATACATTTCATCTGGTTTGTGACAAAAACTTAGTGGCCGATGAAGGGCCACCCATATTGCTTTATCGGGCAATAATGGCTAAGTTTGTTTGTCTGGTTTATGGAATAGAATCGCAAATTGTATGTAAATGATCCAGTCGCTGGCCAGTTGTGTTACAAGCACTTCTGGCCTTTTTTATGGATCATCGCGGGATTGGTTATTTCGTAACGATAATCCTCCTTCCTTCTACTTTAAAATGGACCTTACCGGTCAGTTGTAATTTTTTAAGGACCTGAGATACTTTGGCAAAGCGGTCAATTGTACCGCCGAAGGTGTCCTCAGGAACTTCTCCCTCATAAACGACCTCGACGTTATACCATCTGGATATTTTTCTCATCACAGCAGAAATGTCCTCGCTTTCAAACATGAAATAACCATTCTTCCAGGCGACGACCTCATCCATGGAAACTTTGGCAACCGTTAGCTTTCCGGCAGTCAGACTGGCCTGTTCTCCTGGTTTCAACACCCTGGGACCGCTGGCAGCACTGATCCTGACCGCACCTTCCAGTAAGGTTGTTTTGCCGGAAGGTTCATCTGGATAAACGTTGAGGTTAAAATGTGTGCCCAATACTTCGACACGCTGCCCCTTACTTTTTACCATAAACGGTCTGTTCGGGTCATGGGCAACTTCAAAATACACTTCACCGCTGACCGATACTTCACGCGTAGCTGAAAATGCATCAGGAAAGGTAATCGAGGAAGCTGCATTCAGCCAGACATGAGAACCGTCCGGAAGAATCAGCTGATGTTGCTCCCCTTTAAAGGTTTCCAGTGTATTCCATGCGGCGCTGGCCAGCTTTTTTCCTGTTGGCTTTGAGGTATAGATCAGTTCTCCCGATTTGGTATGGCTGATGCTGAGCCCCGGCTCCCTGAGCAGCTCACCGGCTGCAGTCTCCGCCAAAATGATTTTCCTGCCTGAGGCCAATGTGAGTGTCGCCTTGTTCTGTCCCGGATCAATGTCATTAGCGGCACTCAGTTCAAATACTGCCGGTTCCTGTTTCTGCAGGATAAACCAGGTACCAAAAGACAAAACTAAAAGAACCACAGCAGCGATGCTCAGTTTTGCAAACAGGGAAAGCTGCTTCGCCACTACCGGCACCGGATTTACGCTTGCCCATACCCTATCCACCGCCTCCAGCAGCTCTGGCATTTGAGCCTGTTCCGAATGGTCGCTATTGTAATTCAGGTACCAGCTTTCGAGCAATGCTTTTTCCTGTTCGGTTGCGCTGCCCTCACTGTACCTTTTTAGTATTTGCTGTAATTCTTCTTCTGTCATGTTGCTGGTTGGGAAAGCTGATCAAATAGTTAGACAATATAGTGGCTACCAAAGTGGTACATGAATATAAAATTTATTTTCTTTTCCTGCTGATGATGATGTAGGCGCCCATAAGCCCGATTAACAAAGGAATTAAACCGGTAAATACCAACTTTAAAGTTG
>Ga0307414_10001560_pt1 | contig 11904 bp, 9 predicted proteins | sample DK1Ometagenome_FD_203804 | JGI IMG/M metagenome (GOLD analysis project Ga0307414, IMG submission 203804) | Maize rhizosphere microbial communities from greenhouse at UC Davis, California, United States - DK15-O-3 | ecosystem: Host-associated > Plants > Roots > Rhizosphere > Soil | place: USA...
CGGCGATGAAGGTCTGCGCGAAGACGAAGCTGCGATCCTTGCCGAACACGTCGAGGCTGCCCGGCCGCTCGGTCGTCTGGACCCCGACGGGTATGGGAAAGGTGCGCGGTTCGAACACGGTGTCCGACACCGCATTGGCGACGATGAACCAGTCGTCGCCCTTGATCGGCAGCCATTTGACCTTGCTGCGGTCGATCGGCCGGTCGCCCTTGTAGGTGTTCTGGTTATACGGATCGAACCAGCGTTCCTTGACCACCCCCAATGTCTCGATCAGGCGCCAGCGGTCGGGGATCGGCAGCTGATCCTCCATCCCCGGAAAGGCCTGCGGCGGCGGCGGGCGTAGCGCACCGACATTATCCTGGCTGAGCGCGTCGGGCAGGTCGGGGCGATAGCCCGGACGGCGGCGGCCTTCGATGATATCGGTGACGAGGTCGTCCTTGATCATCTCCTGCCAGTCGACCGGCGGCGGCGGCGGGATCAGTTCCTCGGCAGGCTGCTGTGCGGACGCAACGTCGCCCGCGACCGGCGGTTCCCCGGGTGCGGGCGGAGGCGGCGTGACATCGCCCCCCGGCGCGCCCTGCGCCGCGAGTGTCGCGATGACCGGCCAAAGACTGCCCCCCGCCATCATCGGCTATAATCCCTCGCAGACATTCTGCTGCGCCGTGTCGAGGAACGGCGCGAAAGGACAGCTGATATAGCGCAGGCGAACGCCCGCGCCGACGTCGACGACGATCGTGTCGGCGCGGATCGCCTTCGGCGCATTGCCGATGCCGCCGATGCGCGCGCCGCCATTGTGCGTCCCCAAAAAGCTGATCATATCGTCCTGGTCGATGCCGTCGCCCGACACGCCGATCGCACCGACCAGCTGGTCGCCGCGATAGATCGGGACCGATCCGGGGAATATCTGGATGCCGTTTTGCAGCCGGTTCCGCCCCGGCGCGACGTCGGGCAAGGTCGTGCAGCGCGCCGGTGTGTCGGTCGGACTCGCGCCCGAGACAAAACCCAAATGCGCGCCGAGATTGCCGATGATCAGCGCCGATTGCAGCCCGGTCGAGAAAGGATTGAATTGCGCGATCGGGCGCGACAGCGGCCCATGCGGCCGCCCGACCTCGCCATCGGGGAAATAGGGCCGCGACAGATTGCCGCCCGAGCGGTCGGCGAAGGCGATCGTGCCGGTGAGCGCGGCCGGGTCGTTCAGGAATGTCCGCGTCGCACCGACGAATTGGCGCACATCGGCACTAGCGTTGGCGCTCAATTCGGCCCCCGCCTGCGCGCCCGAGAAGAAGGCGGCGGTGCGCGCTTTCTGCAAGCTGACATCGGTGCCGAAGATCGGCGCGTCGGGCGAGCGCACGATACCGAGCACCGACCCGTGCGTATCGACGATGCTGATCGTCACCTGCGCGCGGCTGTCGAGCGGGCGGCGGATCTGCGCGCGCGCGCGGCTCATCACCGCAAAGGCTTCCTCGAGCACCGCGCGCGCCTCGGCCTCGGTCAGCGGCGCGCTGTTGGTCGCGCCGTCGGTGCCGGCGCGCAGCGGATAGCGGTTGGTGCCGCTGCCGTTGGTCAGGACAAATGCGTCGCGGTTCGAGAATTCGGCGGCGGTCGCGGCGCGGATGCCCGACGCTTCGCTGCCATAGGCGGTGCCCGCGATGATCGCGGCATTGGCATAGCCGATCACCGCGACCAGATTGCCCGCGGTGCCGTTGAAGCTCGCGAAATTCGCGCCGCCGCTGCTCATCACCCCGGCGAAGGTCGCGTCGGAAAACCGGAGCGAGGTTCCATCAACGGTGATCTTGTCGGCGGTGATCGCCGCCGGCGCCTCGAACCCGCGCGTGCCCGCGAGCGCGATAAACTCCTCGGGATCGTTGTCGACGTCGAGGATATTGGGGTCGCTGCCGTAAACGCCATCGCCCATCACCCCGATGCCGCCGACGAGCACGCCATTCTTGTAGAGCGGCAACCCGCCGGGATCGGCGGCGAGGCCGAGCGGCGAGCGTTTGGGGCCGATCAGCGCCGCGGCGCCCGGCGCGCCGAAACGCGCCGCAAGGTCGCTGCACGGCAGCTGGCTGAACTGCACCCCGAACAAGGGTCCGCTTTCGAGCCCGACGGTGGTCGGCGCGGGCGGGAAATGCTCCTGGACGATCTGGCTCGCGGTGCGCGTCGAAAAGGCATTGCCGCCACTCGAAAGATAGGCGCCGGTCACCGCCTTGGCGATCGCGCCACCTTCCGCCGGGAAGGTGACGTTCTGCGCGTCGATATTGTCGCCATTGGGCGCGGGCGAGGTCGTCGCGGTCGCGCGCGCGCCGTTCATGCGGAACACGCCGAGCACGTTACCGACGCGGTCGGTCACCGCGATCACCGACGGCAGTCCGCGCGCCTGCGCCTCGGCGATCGCCTGCGCGAGCACCCGCTCGACATCGGCGGTGGTCAGCGCCGCGGCGGCGGGCGGCGTGTAGAGCCCCCCCGTCGGCGTCGGGGTCGGCGTGGGCGTCGGCGAGGGTGTCGGGGTCGGGGTCGGCGTTCCACCGCCGCCTCCGCCTCCGCAAGAGGTCAGCAACAGCGCGCCCATCGCGGCGAAGGCGGCCGAACGGAAAAGATGAGTTCTGCTTCGCATCTTATCTGAGCGCCTGAATCGCCCGTACGGCGCTGCCGAACGAGGTCTGGAATTCGCTGGGTTTATAGGCGTTGGGGTCCTTCACCGCCGCATAGGCCCGGTCGATATCGCCGCGAATGCCTGCCGCCGCGCCCACCGTAATGCGGCCCGACGACACCATTGCATTGAGCAGGGTGTCGACCCCCATGACGGCCTGCTGCGACCCCGAATAATCGGTGTAGCGGTCGCTGATCGCCTTCGACGAAATCGCATCGACCATCGCAAAAGCATCCGTGCCCGAAAAGCTCCGCGAAGCGAAGGTCGATTTCAGCGCCGCGGCCGTCTGCGACAGCTGGGCCGCTGCCTGCACCGCGCTCGCCCGGTCGGTCGCCATCGCCTTGTGGAAGGCGGCGGTGCGCGCCGCGAGCTGGTCGGCAAGCGCGGGCGAGGCCATGCGCGCCGCGGCGGCGAGCATGATCAGATTCTCGTCATTATAGGGCGGCATGCCTTCGGGAAGATTGCGGCCGGGATTGTCGAGCCCGGTGCGCACCGGCTTCGCCTGATCGAAGATGCGGCGGTGGCAGCTGTGGCAGTCGAGGAAGGTGAATTCGGGGAATATCCCCTCGGTCCCGCCCCGCGTCTGGAACAGCGCGAGGCTGCGCTCGATCGCCGTCGCCTGCCCCACCGCCCACATCTGGACATGGTCGGTGCGCCGGCCGGGCGCGCCGAACTTGCGCCAGCCATAGTCGGCATCCTCCTGATGATGCGCCTGCAGCGATGAAAAGAGGTCGAGCTCGAACGAAATGCGCGGATGCCCGGCCGCCATGATGCGGTGGGTGACGAACTGGCCGTCGGCGGCCGAGCCGAAATGGCAGTCGACGCACACCCCTGCGCGCACCACCGGATCCTCGAGCTTCTTCAGACCCGCCGACACGTTGGCGAGATGCTTTTCGCGCATTTCGCGGCCGGGGTCGGCGTTGGTGCCAACCCCGGCATAATGGCTCGCCAGCCAGCCGCCCGCCGGACCGTGTCACGATTCGCAGCCGACGCCGTCCTCGGCGGGAACCGCGCGCGCCGTGCCCGCGGTGCTGTGGCAACCGAGGCACATCTGCGCCTTCGCCGGATCGCCGATGCCGAGATTGCGCGCGATGAACTGGCTGCGGTTATTGTTCAGCACCGCCCAGGCGCGGCTGTGCGCGCCGCCGGGGGTCGAGGGTTCCTGCCAGCGCATCAGCTCGTCCTGGCGGACGATGGTGCCGTCGCCCTCCATCCGGCCGTGGCACGTCGATCCCGCGCACGAGGCGACACCGGTATAGCGCGCACCGCTTTCGCCCTGCGACCGCGCGGGCGGCGCGAAGACGAAGGCGGCAATCGCCAGCGCGCACAGCATCGCGGCAAGGGCGGCAAAAGCCGCGCGCGTGGGAAGACGGGCCGCAAACGCCGCCCGAGGCCGATCGCCGCGCTCCTTCCCAGCGTGCGCCGTCATCCGCAATACCCCTTTTCCCCGACCCGGGCGCTTATTACGCCTTGAGCCGAATTACACCACCCCGAAAGCCAGCATCGCGTCGGCAACCTTCTTGAATCCCGCGATATTGGCACCCTTCACATAGTCGATATAGCCATTGCCCTGATCACCATAGGTCAGGCAGCTCCGGTGGATACCATCCATGATATCCTTCAGCATCTGCTGCAATTCGCCCTCGCTCCACGCGCGGCGGCCGCTGTTCTGGCTCATCTCCAGCCCCGACACCGCGACGCCGCCGGCATTCGCCGCCTTGCCCGGCGCGAACATGATCTTCGCATCCTTGAAGACATGCACGCCGTCGAGGTTGGTCGGCATGTTGGCGCCTTCGCTGACCGCGATGCAGCCGTTCTTGACGAGCATCTTGGCATCGTCGCCGAGCAGCTCGTTCTGCGTCGCGCACGGCAAAGCGACGTCGCACGGCACGCCCCACGGCGTCTTGCCGGGGGTGAAGGTCGCGGTCTTGAACTCTTCGCAATATTCCTCGATCCGCCCGCGGCGATGCGTCTTGTGCGCTTTCACCCAGTCGATCTTGTCCTGGCTGATGCCGTCGGGATCGTGGATGAAACCGCCCGAATCGGACAGCGTCAGTACCTTGCCGCCGAGCTGGACGATCTTTTCGGCGGCGTGCGTCGCGACGTTGCCCGATCCCGAGATGACCGCCGTCTTGCCGACCAGATCCTGCCCCTTCGCGGCGAGCATATTGGCGAGGAAGTAAACGGCCCCGTAGCCCGTCGCCTCGGTGCGGATCAGCGAGCCGCCCCATTCGAGCCCCTTGCCGGTGAGCACCCCGGTGAATTCATTGGTGATGCGCTTATACTGGCCGAACATGAAGCCGATCTCGCGGCCGCCAACGCCGATGTCGCCCGCGGGCACATCGACGTCGGCGCCGATGTGGCGATAGAGTTCGGTCATAAAACTTTGGCAAAAGCGCATGATCTCGCGCACGCTCTTGCCCTTGGGATTGAAGTTCGACCCGCCCTTGCCGCCGCCCATCGGCAGCCCGGTCAGCGCGTTCTTGAACGTCTGTTCGAACGCGAGGAATTTGAGCACGCTTTCGGTGACGCTCGGGTGAAAGCGGATTCCGCCCTTGTATGGTCCGATCGCATTGTTGTTCTGGACCCGCCAGCCGCGCTGGACGCGGATATTGCCCTGGTCATCCTCCCAACAGACGCGAAAGGACACGACTCGGTCGGGTTCGGCGATGCGGCGCAAGATCTGCTGCGCGTGATATTCCTCCTTGTCGGCGATGAAGTCGAAAATGTCCTCCGACACCTCCTGCACCGCCTGGACGAATTCGGGTTGCCCCGGGTTGCGCTTTTTCACGCCCTCCATGAACGTCGAAAAATCGACGTGATCCGAAACTGCCATGCACCCCTCCCCTGTATGACTGGGAAAGCCGGTGCGACCCCTGATTTTATCATTGACCGACCTTATGTGCCAAAGGCTACACCATCGCCGGGCAAAGGCAATATGACGGCGCGCACAGCCGGCATTTTTCCTGGGCCGCACTAGAGGGGCAAAAATGAACGAGAGCAACAAGATGGCGGGGAGTATGACCGGCGGCATGACGAGGACCAATCGCGCGATATTGATCGCCGCCTTCATCCTGCTCGCGGCGGCGATCGGCTATGCGATCTGGCGCGATTCCGCTCCAGCCGCGGCCGGTCCAGCCGGTGAAACCGCCGCCGCGCCGTCCGATCAACTCGCCGACCTCGAAGCGCGGACACGGCGCGAGCCGGGCAGCGCCGATGCATGGACCGCGCTCGGCGCCGCGAAATTCGACCTCAGCGATTTCGCGGGGGCGATCGCGGCATATGAAAAGGCCGCCGCGCTTTCGCCCGACTCGGCGGGCCTCTGGTCGGCGCTCGGCGAAGCGCGGGTGATGGCGAGCGACAGCGAACCGATGCCCGCCGCGGCGTCAGAGGCGTTCGACAAGGCGATCGCGCTCGACGCGAAGGACCCACGCGCGCGTTATTTCCTCGCGGTCAGGAAGGACATCGGCGGCGACCACCAGGGCGCGATCGACGACTGGTTCGCGCTGCTCGCCGACACGCCGCGGGGCGCGCCGTGGGAGGCGGACCTGCGCCGCACGATCGAACAGGTCGGCGCGATCCACAAGATCGAGGTCGCGGGCCGGCTCGCCGCCGCCCGCCCGCGCGCACTGACCTCCAACGAAATGCCCGTCGCCGCGCGCGCGATCCCCGGACCGAGCCGCGCCGACATGGAAGCCGCGTCGCAGCTTCCCAAGGGTCAGCAGGACGCGATGATCGAGGGCATGGTGAGCGGCCTCGAAGCCAAGCTCGCGGCCAATCCGGCCGACATCGACCGCTGGATCATGCTGATGCGCAGCCGGATGACGCTCGGCGAAACGGCGAAGGCGGCGCAGGCGCTGAAGGACGGTATCGCCGCCAACCCGGCTGCGGCGGGACGCCTGAAGGCGCAGGCGCAATTGCTCGGCGTGCCGGGGGCGTAGAGATTTTGGTTCGCACAAAGCCACGAAGCCACAAAGGAAACCCGATCCCGTTCGTGCTGAGCCTGTCGAAGCACCGTTCTTCTCCCGGCGCCCAAAGAAGAGCGGCCCCCTTCGACTGCCTTGCAGACGCTCAGGACAGGCTTCGACAGGCTCAGGGCGAACGGAGCGAGATAATCTATGTGGCTTTGTGGCTTAGTGCGAACCATTTTACCCCGCCGTCCCCAGCGCGCGATGCAAGCATTGCACGTCGCCGGGGAATGGCTATGCTGGGCCCGCTGCGGGGGGCAACCATAACATAGGGTCGCCGCGGCATATCGCCGCGAGACGCTTCGGACGTATCGCCCGGGACAGTTCGTCCACTCTGTATCGGGCCTCGTGGTTTGACCGGCATCGCTGACGCGCGGACGATTGACCGCTAACCCGCCATCAACGCCGCATTGCCGCCCGCCGCGGTGATGTCGGTCGAGATCGACTTTTCCTCGGCGAAGCGGTGCAGATAGTGCGGGCCGCCGGCCTTCGGCCCGGTGCCCGACAGACCGCGCCCGCCGAATGGCTGCGACCCGACGATCGCGCCGATCTGGTTGCGGTTGACATAGACGTTGCCAACCGCCGCGCGCGCGGCAATATGCGCGGCGACGCCGTCGATGCGCGTGTGGACGCCGAGCGTCAGACCGTAACCCGAGGCGTTGATCGCGTCGATGAGCGCGTCGAGCTCGCCGCCCTTCCACGTCGCGACATGCAGCACCGGGCCGAAAATCTCGCGCTTCAAATCGGTGACATGGTCGAGGCGGATCAGGGCCGGCGGCACGAAATGACCGTCCGAGGGCAGGTCGGTCCGCTGCGCTTCGGCGATCACGCGCCCCGCGGCGCGCGCTTCGGCGACATAGGCGGCGATATTCTCGCGCGCTTCCGCATCGATGATCGGGCCGACATCGGTCGACAGGATCGACGGATCGCCGACATTGAGCTCGGCCATCGCGCCCGCGACCATCGCGATCATCGTATCGGCGACATCCTCCTGCACGCAGAGAAGGCGCAGCGCCGAACAGCGCTGTCCCGCCGACTGAAAGGCACTGGCAACCGCGTCGCGCGCGACCTGTTCGGGCAGCGCGGTCGAATCGACGATCATCGCGTTGGCGCCGCCGGTTTCGGCGATCAGCGTCGCGATCGGGCCGTCGCGCCCGGCGAGGCTGCGGTTGATCATCCGCGCGACCTCGGTCGACCCGGTGAAGGCGACGCCGATGATGTCGTCGTGGCTCGTCAGCGCCGCGCCCACCGTCTCGCCGCGGCCGGGAAGAAACGCCAGCACGTCGCCCGGAATCCCCGCTTCGAGCAGCAGTTCGACCGCGGCGTGCGCGATCAGCGGGGTCTGTTCGGCGGGCTTCGCAAGCACGCTGTTGCCCGCGGCGAGCGCCGCCGACACCTGCCCCAAGAAAATGGCGAGCGGGAAGTTCCACGGGCTGATGGCAACGAACACGCCCTTGCCTTCGAGCATCAGCTCGTTGCGCTCGCCCGTCGGGCCGGGGAGCGCGACCGGATAGGTGAAGTCGGCGCGGGCCTGCGCCGCATAATAGCGCAGGAAATCGACCGCTTCGCGCACCTCGGCGACCGCATCGACGAGCGTCTTGCCCGCCTCGTCGATCGCGAGGCCGAGGAAGAGCGCGTCGCGCTCTTCGAGCAAATCGGCGGCGCGTTCGAGCCGCTCGGCGCGGAAAGCGCCGCCCGCGAGGCTCCATATATCCTGTGCCTTGCGCGCCGCCGCGACGGCATCGGCGACCGTCGCCGCATCGGCCTCGATCACCTGGCCAATGATGGCGCCCGTCGCGGGATTGCGCACCGGTTCGGCCTTGCCCTTACGCGCGCTGCCGCCGACGATCGGCGCCGCGACAAGGTCGCTGCGCCGCGCCGCGCCGATCGCCGCGACCAGCGCCTCGGGCACGCCCGGCTCGCCAAGATCATAGCCGCGCGAGTTGCGCCGCACCGGATCGAACAGGCCTAGCCCGGTCGCGATCCTGGGCGCCGCCGCACTCACGACGCTGCGCGGGTCGACCGCGAGCTGTTCGGCGCTGACATCGGGGTCGGAGAATTGATGCACGAAGCTGGAGTTCGCGCCATTTTCGAGCAGGCGGCGGACGAGATAGGCGAGCAGGTCGCGGTGCGTCCCCACCGGCGCATAGACGCGCACCGGGCGCGGCGGCGGGAAGAGCGCGACGAGCGCGTCATGTGCGCCCTCGCCCATGCCATGCAGCCGCTGCAATTCGTAATCGGCGCCCGCGAACAGCTCGGACACGAAGGCGAGCGTCATCGCATTGTGGCTGGCGAAGGCCGGGAAGATGCAATCCTGACAGTCGCGCAGCAACTGCGCGCAGCGCATATAGTTAAGGTCGGTGTGCAGCTTCGCGGTGAACACCGGAAAGTCGCCGAGCCCCAGCGTCTGCGCGCGCTTGATCTCGGTATCCCAATAGGCGCCCTTGACCAGCCGCATCGACAGCTTCACCCCGCGCGCCCGTGCGCGGTGCACAAGCCAGTCGATCACCGCCGGCGCGCGCTTCTGATACGCCTGAATGACTATGCCCAGCCCGGTCCAGCCGTCGGCGATCCCCGCGTCGATCAGCGCCGCGAACACGTCCATATGCGGCTCCAGCCGGTCGCTTTCCTCGGCGTCGATCATCAGCGGGATGTTCACCGCGCGCGCCGCCTGCGCGAGTTCGATGACGTTGGGGATCAGCTCGTCGCGGACACGCGCCGCTTGCAGATATTCATAGCGCGGATGAAGCGCCGAGAGCTTGATCGAAATGCCGTGGTTGGCGTGGGGATCGCCTGGCTTCGCACCCTTGCCGATGCGCGCGATCGCATGGGCATAGCTGTCGTAATAACGCCGCGCATCCTCGGCGGTGCGCGCGGCCTCGCCCAGCATGTCGAAGCTCGCGAGTTCGGACTTTTCCTTGTCAGCGCGCTTGACCGCGGCGTCGATCGTCTCGCCCATCACGAATTGCTGGCCGAGCAGCTTCATCGCCGCGAGCGCCGCCTGGCGGATCACCGGCTCGCCCGAGCGGCGGATCATCGATTTGAGCAAGCCCAGCGGATTCGCCTTGCTGCCCATCGCATCGAGCATCAGCGTCGCCGAGCCGAGCGACAACCCACGCGCCGACAATGCGACGACCAGCGGGCTGTCGTCATCGTCGCCCTCGGCCCAGTGGCGCCCGGCGATCTTGTCGCGGATCAGCGCGTTGGCGGTCGCATTGTCGGGGACGCGCAGCAGCGCCTCGGCGAGGCACATCAGCACGACGCCCTCTTCGGTCGACAGCCGATAGCGGTTCATCAGCTGCGCGACGAGCGTCTCGCGTTCGCCGTCCGCCTTCGCCTTGCGGATCAGTTCGAGACCGCGCCGCGTCACCGCCTCGACGCTGGCGGAAGAGGTCGCAAGGGCGGCGCGCAGCTCGGCTACGATGTCGGATTCGCTGCGGCGGGCCAAGGTGCGAAGGGGGGCGCGGTCGGGGCTCTGGGTCATAGCGCCTGATAGCATATTGCGATAAGTCGATCCGACTTGTTTAGGCCATTATTATATATGATTTGACCAAGTTTTGGATCGATCCTAGTCGATTCATATGAAAAACTCCTTCTCGACAGTCGAATTGGATGAGTTCGATCGCAGAATCCTCACGATTTTGGGCCGCGACGGCCGCATCACCTTCACCGAGCTGGCGCTGCAGGTCGGCTTGTCGAAAACGCCGTGCCAGCAACGCGTGAAACGCCTCGTCGACAGCGGGCTGATCGTCGGTTTTCGCGCCATCGTCGATCCGGCCAAGGTCGGGCTCGACCATGTCGCCTTCACCGAGGTCAAGCTGTCCGACACGCGCGAGGAGGCCTTGAGGCAGTTCAACCACGCGGTGCGCCAGATTCCAGAGGTCGAGGAATGCCATATGATCGCGAGCAGCTTCGATTATCTGCTCAAGGTCCGCACCCCCGACATCCGCCGCTATCGCATCGTGCTCGGCGAGAAAATATCGAGCCTGCCGCACGTCGCGAGCACCTCGACCTTCGTCGCGATGGAAACGATCCTGGAATCGGCGCGGTGAAGGATCGACCGCGCGCGGGATTTGTCGCTCACTTGACAATTGGCGTGGTTAATCTATATATACGCCAATTGTCAGAGGAAGACTATGCAACTCGTTGCCGTCAAAAGCGCACCGCCACCGCCCGCACTCCGCTTCTCCGACGCGGAAGTGCAGGCCATGCAGCGCGCGGCGATCCGGCTCTTCGATCACTGGGGCGTGACCGACGCGCAGGCGGCGGTGCTGCTCGGCGATATCGCGGTGCGAACCTATCAGCGTTGGAAGCAAGGCGAATATGGTCGCTGGAACGTCGATCTGGCGGCGCGCCTCTCGAACCTCATCGGCATCCACAAGGCGCTGCGGCTTCTCTATACCGAAACGGACCGCGGTTATCGCTGGATCAAGGCACCCAACCGCGCCTTTGGCGATCGCTCGGCGCTCGAGATCATGCTTGGCGGCCAGCTGACCGACTTGATGCGCGTGCGCCGCTACCTCGACAGCTATCGCGGCGCGTGGTGACGGAGGAATGCCGGGCGCACCGCGGTCCCCCGTCGACTGGCCGGCGGCCGTCCGCCTGATCGAAAGCAAATATCCGCCGATCGACCTGTTCGAAGACCTCGCCGAGCCGGAAGATTGGGAATTGCTCGCCGCGGCCGAGGCGAAGACGAACCCCCGGATCGCCGAGACGATCGGCAATCTCGACCTCGTGCCGGTCGAACGGCGCGTCGCGGGGCCGGGCGCGAGCTATGTGATGGCGCCTTTCACCCATTGCTCGCCCGACCGGCCGGGGCGCTTCCATGACGGCCATTTCGGCGCCTATTACGCCGCCGGGGATTTCGAGACGGCGGTTGCCGAAGTCACCCACCACCAAGCCCGGCGCCTGCTCGACACCCGCGACGAACCGGGCTGGATCTCGGACATGCGCGAACTGGTCGGCGCCGTGGAGGCCACGCTAGTCGACATCCGGACGGGCGGCTTCGACGCGCTCCTCGCCCCCGACGATTATGCGCCGTCGCAGAATTTCGCGCGCCGGCAGCGCGATGCCGGGAGCGACGGGATCGTCTATCCCTCGGTTCGCAATCCGGGCGGCGAATGTATCGCCGCCTTCTGGCCCGACGTCATCGCCAGGCCCGTGCAAGGCCGCCATTTCCGCTATCACTGGGATGGCGAACGAATCGACATGATCCATGAACTTGTCCTGGACGGATCAGGCCAGATATTTCGCCTGGAGATTTAGCGGAACCGCTGGCCATCGGCG
>Ga0307414_10001563_pt1 | contig 11901 bp, 7 predicted proteins | sample DK1Ometagenome_FD_203804 | JGI IMG/M metagenome (GOLD analysis project Ga0307414, IMG submission 203804) | Maize rhizosphere microbial communities from greenhouse at UC Davis, California, United States - DK15-O-3 | ecosystem: Host-associated > Plants > Roots > Rhizosphere > Soil | place: USA...
TACGAGAGCATCGGCCTCTTGAAGATGGTCGACCGAAGACCGAACGGTTATCGCACCTATCCGCCCGATGCGCTCGTCGCGCTCGAGCTGATCGCGACCGCGCAGAAGGCGGGATTCAGTCTCGACGAGATACGCACCCTCGTCCCGAGCGACCTCGATCAATGGGATCATGGATCGCTGGTCCCGGTGCTCCGCCGCAAGGTGGCGGATATCGAGGCACTCGAGGCGCGGCTCGCTCAAAGCAAGGCGGGTCCTCTCGCGCTGATCGCGGACATCGAGGCAAAACCCGACGATATCGACTGCGCCGCCAATGCGCGTCGCGTGCTGACGCGCATGCTCGGCGGTGACATGGGCACGCCGGTCCTGGATGCCACTGATGTCAGGCGCCTCAACGATCCGGGCCAGACATGATCGCTTGTCGATCGCTCAAGGCAATTAGGCAGCCCTCCCGGCCCCGGCCTTCGCCGCGAAGGGGCTTTGCCCTGTCACGAGACCTCCCGTCGAAAACCGCGCATCCGATGGTCGAGATCCCATTCAGCCCTCGGTGGGCCGATCGGCGAGCGTCTGCGTCAGTGCTGCGCCGGCCCAATCGGCTGCAGCGGATCGCCGTTCTCCTCCATCTCCGCGATCAGTGGGCGAAATTGCGCTTGGGTGAGGCCCACCCTCATGCTGGCGGCTATATACGAGCGCAATTGGCCTTCCACGCCGGTCGTCGCGGCCAGTGCACCAACGGTGGCCAGTTCGCGGCTTTGCCAGTCGACATTATCGCGCTCGACGATGTCGCCGAACAGACGGGATTGCAGGAACGCGTTGATGACGGGCGCACAGTCGAAGACCGACCACGCGGGCCGCGCGCGGGGCGTTATCGACCAGTCGTGCTCCCAGGGCTCTGGAGACCATCCAGCAAACGGGCCGTCGCCCCTCTTTGTAGTTCCGGGGCGTCGTATGCAATCTGCAGTACGCTCACCGAAATGTCCTTCATCGCCACCGCCGCTTCATCACCTTCCTCGCCCGCGGCGGGAGCCTTTGGGGACATGGTGAAGTACAGCCCGGGCATCGGCTTCTGTCCGGTCACTGTCTTGCCCATCGTGGCGGGCAGATCGGCGACGAAACGCGCATGATATTCGCTGAATGTGCCGATGCGCGCGAATTTCCAGTGCGCACCTTCCGGCTGGTCGGGGAAGTTCACGTTCAACCCCGTCCCCGAGGGGAGCAGCGGTCCGCCCTTCGCCCGGGCGTCGAGCAGACCAACGAGTTCGAGCGAGCGTTTCGCAATCTCTCCCGAGAGCGGATTGACGAGGTCATCCTTGCTGGTGCTGTTCATACCCGCGCTCAGCGCGATGGCCGGAATGCCGCGCATCATCGCATATTGGACATTGCTGACGGTGCCCGAGCTGACGACGATCGGGCCGGCATTCCGGCCGATATTCGGGCCTGACAGCACAAGATCCGGCGCCCCGCCCCACCGCGCCGGGGCGAGAACATCGAGTCCGTAGAGCATCGCCATCACCGGCGTACCGTCGACATAGAAAAAATCTTCGCCGAGGCCGGTGCGGGTCATCGGCCCAGCGCCGGGACCTCCGGCCTTCGCCGCCCCGTTGACGCAATCGCTCTCCAGCGAGGCGATTGGCTGCATGATCCGAACCGCACCGCCCAGTCCACTTCCCTGATGGCATGGAACCGCAACGATGACGTCGTGCCCCTCCGCCTTCAGCGCATCGTAAAGCGCCTTCACATTGGCCGTGAGGCCATCATCGTTGCCGATCACGATGTTGCGGGCAAAAGCGGGATGTACGGGCGCGAGCAGCGCGAGCGCCGCTAGCAGCTTCAGGCGGAAGGACATGATATTCTCCTGTTTTTCAGAACCGGACGCGCGCTTCGAGACCATAGGTGCGCGGGTCGTTGTAACGCGTCGTCGTGTTGCGGCCGGCCACGCGGAAATCGAAATAATTGTAATTCGCGTTGGTCAGATTCTTCGCCCACAGCGCGACGTCGAACGTGCCGCCAGCCACATCGATGTCGCCCAGCGTGAGCCGCCCGTTGATCAGGAAGGCGCTTTCCGCCTTGTAGTCGACCGTGCCGTTGGCAAAATAATTGCCCGCCGTGTTCGCATCGAAGTGAACACGCAGTTCGCCGAACGAGAAGCGCGGGAAGCTGTAGTCGGCCGTCAGCGTGACCGCATGCTTCGGAGTGAAGGCCGAGTTCACTTCCTCGACGACGCCGGAGAAGATGTTGCGGACCGGCGTAGCCGGCGCGTCGGTATACACATAGTTGATCCCGAACAGCAGGTCTCGAACCGGCGCGAGGGTCAGGTCGACTTCGACGCCCTTCAGCCGCCTTTTCTCGGGCGCATTCACCGTCTCGGTGTTCGACACGAACGCCGGATTGATGAAATCGACCTGCTGGTTCGAGAGGCGGCTGGTATAGGCGGCGATGTTGAGCCGCGCCCGGCGGTCGAAGAGATCGGCCTTCAAACCGGCCTCCCACGCCACCAGTTCCTCCTCGCCGAACGGACGCAGGATCGACGAGCGCGTGTTGGCGCCGCCCGCGCGATAGGCGCGGCTGACCTTCACATAGGCGTTGATGTCGTTCGAGAAATCATAGGCGATCGTCGCCATCGGATCGAAGCGGCTCGAGTTGAAATCGAAGTCGAGGTTCGGGTTCACGCCGCGAATGGCGGTGAGGACACCATCCTTGTGATCGTCGGTGTAGCGCGCGCCAATCGTCACGTGGAGGCCAAGCAGCGCCGTCGGCGACCAGGTGACCTGCCCGAACAGCGCCTTCGACTTGACGTTCACGCGCGCGGCGCGATCGGGGGTATTCGCCGCGCCGCCGTCCGGCAGTGGTTCGGGAAACAGGATGACGTCGTTGTTGGCCGCGTTGAGCCGCCCCGACGAAAAGACCGTCGCCTCGTCCGCACCATTCTCGTTGAAATAATAGCCGCCGAAGACATATTTGAAATCGCCCGCATCGCCGACGAGCTGGATTTCCTGGCTGAACTGGTTCTGGTCGACGAGCGCATAGCTGAGGCGCCCGAACGTGCGGTTCGGCCCCCAGGCGGTGACGCCGCCGGTATCCTGGTCCCACTGCACCGATTTGAGATCGCGCCACGCCGTGATCGAACGGATCGTCAGCTTGTCGGCGACATCCCATTCGGCGATCAGCGAGTGACCGCGCGCGCGTTGCGGATTGCGGAGCACCGGCACGCCGATGCGCGCGGTCCGCACGCGCCCTTCGCGCAGCGTGATGAAGCTCGGCCGCAGCGCCGCAGCCTGATCGGTCGCGGTTATATCGCTATAGTTGCTCGTCGACTTGTCGTGCGACTGATCGTAGGAATAGAGGATCGACAGATTGTCCGCCGGTTCCCACAGAGCGGTCGCCTTGAAGCCATATTTGCGGATTTCCGAATAGTCGTGGAAATCGGGATTGGGATTGAGCACCAGTCCGCCGCGGTCGCTGTAAAGGCCGTCGAGCTTGATCGCGATGCCGGCGATCCGCGGCAGGTTCACATGCGCGGCAACCGTACGGCTGTCATAGTTTCCAATGCCGGCTTTGACGTCGACGGCGAACTCGCCCGTCGGGCGCTTGGTGACGACGCTGACCGCGCCGCCGATGGTATTGCGTCCGAAGAGCGTGCCCTGCGGCCCGCGCAGCACCTCGATGCGCTCGATGTCGGACAGTTCCATGCCGAGTCCCGAGACGCGGCCGACATAGACGCTGTCGATATAGATGCCGACCGTCGGGTCGCGCGTGACCTGCGTCGCATCGACCGGCACCAGCCCGCGCATGCCGATCGACACCGCGGAGGCGCGTCCGAGAAAGGGCGAGATACGGAGTGACGGAATACCCCCGGTAAACAGATCGCTGAGCGAGTTGACGCCCTTCTGCTCGAGCGCGTCGGAGCCGAAGGCGACGATCGAGATAGGCGTGTCCTGAAGATTCTCCTCACGCTTCTGCGCGGTCACGACGATTTCGGCGATACCGCCTTCATCTCTGGCGGCCGATGCCGCCGGGCTTTCCTGGGCCAGCGCGGCCGAGCTTGCCGTTCCCAACAGCGCCGCCATCAGCACGCGGGTCACATTGCGTCGAATCATCATGGTCGTCCCCTCTCCCTGCCCGCGCGAACGGGCGATCTGTCATCGCGCTTGCATCGGGAAAATGACGGTGGGGAAGTCGACGATCCGCGCCCGCTATCGTGCGGCTTCCGGTTCTCGATCCCGCCCTCTCCCGGCGCGACGCTGACCCGCTTCCGACCGGAGGACATCTCCTTTCCGAATCGTGCGGCCTGTTCCGGGTGCCGCCTATTTTGTCCCGGGTCAATCTATATTGTCTCTTTATATAAGATAATGTCCCATTATATGAGACATCAATTTTGTTCGGCGCGGGGGGATTTGGGTGTAGCGCTGTCGCGAGGAAAGTCGGGCGGAGGTTGAATAGGTGTGAGCGACGTGCAGGAAGCAGCGAACCAGCCGGACGACGGCGATCCCAAGGGGCCGAACCGTTCCGTCGGCCTGTCGCTCCGGCTGGTCGAGCGGGTCGCCGAATGGCAGCCGATCGGCGCAAGCGACATTGCGCGCCGCCTCTCCCTACCCAAGGCGACAGTGCACCGTCTGTTGCTCGCGCTGGAAACCTTCGGCTGGCTCGAACGCGACGGCGGAAGCCGCCCCTTATGGTCGGTATCGATGCGGCCGATCGCGGTCGGCGGCCGGGCGATCGAACGCAAGAGCGGCCTTCGCATGGCGGCCCTGTCGGTCATGGACGCGCTGCGCCACGCCACCGGGGAAACGATCCACCTCGGCCTTGTCGACGGTGAGAATATCGCGCTGATCGAACGCATCGACGGCGTGAACAGCGTCAATATCTTCCTACCCGTGGGAACGAGCTGGGATCTCAGCTGGTCGAGCAGCGGCAAGGCCGTCCTTGCGCACCTGCCGGAGGCGGAGCGGCAAAATTATCTGCGCACGCCGCGCTTTCGGCGAAAATCGGAGACCGAGATCATTCCGCCCGACCAGTTGGCCGAAGAACTACTGCAGATACGCGAGCGCGGCTTTGCGATTTCGGTTGGTCTCCCACCCGCGGCCAGCAGCAGCATCGGCACGGCGATCTTCGACAAGCGTGGTCGGCCCTTCGCCGGCCTTTCGATCACGGGCGCCGCCGACCGACTGCATGAGGAAGAATTGCTTGCGCTTGCGCCGCACCTCGTCGCCGCGGCACGGCGCATATCGATAGGAATGAGCATGGATTGAGAGTTTTGGCCGTTCCTCGATCGACGGCTCATGAGTCCAACATATTTTGAGGATATATCGATGTCAGAAGATAATAGCATTCCCGAGACCGGTCGCCATCGCGAGGCGGATCATGCCGCTGACAGGAATTATACGAGCATCATCGAATTTCATATCCACCCGGGACGCGAAGCGGACTTCGTCCAGGCATTCAATGCGACCGGGATGCTGGTGCGGCCTCGCGCGATCAAGGGCTTCGTCGGCGGCCAACTCCTTCAGGACCGCGGGAACCCTTCGCACTTCACCGTCATTGCGACATGGGCTACACCGGAGGCCTATGCCGAATGGGGCACGAAATCGCAGATCGGCGCCGATCAGCAGGCGCTTCGCACGCTGGCGGATTGCATCGCCGAGCTGATACCGGGCAGGCTTTTCGCCGCTGCGTGAGATGAGCCCGTCGTCCAACGGATTCACCAGGTCGCGCGACAGCTGGTCAGCGCACCTGCCGGTCGGCAGCCCAGCGAGCCGCCGATCTGCGACGGTCGATACGGGTCCACCGGACGGCTTCGCAGGCCCGCCATTCGCCCGCCTTGGCGACCGTGGCCCCAGGGAGACTCGGGCAATCACTATGTGAAGGACCCGTCCCGGGGCGCGGCGCGTGCGGCCATGGATTTAACATTTCCGCACACGTTGAACACATTCCCGCACACAACAGCCCTCGCAACAGTCGGAGCGTTGACGACGCTGCCATTCTTCGCCCGAACCCCTGAGACGCACTGCCAAAAACAAAATGTGCGGTTGGATCAAGGGGACCGAAGTCATGCAGAAATCTTTCGCCGTCTGGCTCGCAACGACCGCGTTGGTGATGCCTGTCCACGCCGTTGCGCAGGCACAAACGCCCGCTCCGGAAAATGCGGCGGAAGCGACCGATCAAAATGCTGATGACGGGAACGACATCATCGTGACCGCAACGCGGCGTACTCAGAACACGCTCGATGTGCCCGTTGCAGTTTCCACCTATGCCCCCGAACAGATTGCCCGGTCCGGCATCAACGATGTGAAGCGCCTGACGTCGATTGCGCCGAGCCTCAACGTCAGCAACACTCAGGGTGAATCCGCCGGGGTGCAGATCCGCGTTCGCGGCATCGGGACGTCGGGATCGAACCCGGGCCTTGAATCGGCGACGGGCGTTTCGATCGACGGCGTGTTCCTCGCGCGATCGAATGTCGCGTTGAACGACCTGCTCGGCATCGAACGCATCGAGCTCTTGCGCGGTCCGCAGGGCACGCTGTTCGGAAAGAACACGACCGCCGGCGTGATCAACATCATCACCAAGTCGCCGAGCTTTACGCCAGGCATGGAGGCGGCGTTCACCGCCGGCAATTATAACCTGGTGCAGAGGACCGCTTCGCTCACCGGTCCCTTGGCGGGAGACGTCGTAGCCGGACGCATCGACGCCATATACACCCACCGCGACGGCTGGCTGAACTCGACGCAGGGCGCAGAACCCTATGCCAACCGGAATCGCTACCGGCTGCGCGGACAATTGCTGTTCAAGCCGGTCGACGACCTCTCGCTGCGCCTGATCGCCGATTATTCGCGGCACAACGAGAATACGCAGAACCCGCCCTTATATCGCGTCGCCGGCCCGACGGCGGCGATCATCGGTGCACTGGGCGAGCGTCCGGTCGCGACCTATGATGCGCCGAAGCATCCCGCGACCCAGATCGACGCGCTCGCGCCCCGCTTCGACAAGCTGGAGGATTTCGGACTCTCCGCCCAACTCGAGTGGAAGGTCGGGCCGGGAACGCTGACCTCGATCACGGCCTATCGCGATACGATCGCGAACCGCAGCTATGACGGCGAAGGAAGCCCGATACAGGTTTTCGACGATCCGCGCGATGGCGAACGATATCAGACCTTCAGCCAGGAAACGCGCTACCAGGGCACCGCCGGCATCCTCGATTATCTGGTCGGGGTCTATTACAGCCGCGACAAGATCCGTTCGCGGGATTCGATCACCTACGGCAAAGACTATGAGCGCTATGTCGGTTCGCTTTTCGGCAGCCCGACATTCTTCCCGACGCTGACCGGCCTGCCTGTCGGGAGCGCCTATCCCGCCGGCTCGGGCTATAATGACGAATATCGCCAGAAGAGCTCGAGCTTCGCGGTCTTCTCGCAGAATACGCTGCGGGTCACCGATCAGCTTTCGCTGACCGGGGGACTTCGGTGGACGACCGAGACCAAGGACCTCGATGCGTCGCTGTTCATACGAAATCCGGCCTGTGCCGCGTTGTTGCCGCGACTGTCTACCATTCCCGCCGCTATCACCACGTCGATCTGCGGCACCAACAGCCCGACGATGAACGGCGACTATCAAGGCAGCCGCAAGCAGAGCGCCTTTTCCGGGGTGGTAGCAGCAAACTGGCGCCTCAGCGACGGCGTCAGCCTCTATGGAACCTACGGGCGCGGCTATAAAGCCGGCGGCTATAACTTCGATCGCTCCTCGTTCATCTGGAACGATCCCAATGTGACCCAGCTCGAATTCGGAGGCGAAACCGCGGACTCGTTCGAGGCCGGGGTGAAGACCATCCTTTGGGACCGGCAACTCCGCATCAACGTCTCCGCCTTCCACACCGCGATCAGCGGCTATCAGTTCAACTATCTTCGGGTCCAGCCGACCACGACCAATCGCGTGACGGCGAATCTGCCCAAATTCACGAGCAAAGGCGTCGAACTGGAAGCTTCTGTCCAGCTCTTCCAAAGGCTGACGCTCAGTGGCGCCCTCACCTACCAAGACGTCAAATATGGCGGCGATCTGGCCGAATATCCGAGCGCGCTCGCGCAATTGCACGGAACGCGGGCGCCCTTCGCGCCGAAATGGGTCGCCAGCGGCTCGGTCAATTACGATCAGCCGATCGGCGCTACGCTGAAGGCATTCGCTTATGTCGACGTCCAATATCAGTCCCGCGCGAATCTCAGCTACTCGGCAACGACGAGCGCGGATTACTTCCAGGCTCCCTATGCGTTGGTCAACGGGCGAGTCGGCATTGGCGACATCGACGAGCATCTCACGCTGGAGCTGTGGGCGCGCAATCTTTTCAACAAGCGTGTCTGGACCGGCATTTACCAAGCAACATCGCAGTCCGGATCGATCGAAGCCTTTGTAAACGAACCGCGCTTTTACGGGGTGACGTTGCGGACGAAGTTCTGAGGAAAAGCCTGCCGCTCGCTCGTCGACCAGAGTATATATTCTGAGGTGCAACCCGCACCTGGAGAATGATGATGGTAGAATGGTTCGATCAAAGGGATGTCGATTCAATCGCTCGTCACGATCCGATGATGCGATCGCAAAGCAGCCCGTTTGCTCGATATTTCAGGGAACAAGATTCGGCCAGACGGCGGGTGGAATTCCTGCCGCCCGAGGACGGCCTGCTGTATTCGCTGAACGAGTGGACGGCGAGCGGCATTGTCGAAGATCGCTTCATCATACGCAATTCCATCGGCGTCCAGTTTGTGCAGACCGGCAAGGTCAGGCAATCGCTGGACGGTCGAAAGCGCTACACCCATTCGGGCGCGCGCGTTTGCGTGACCACTTTTCCAGGCGAAGTGCGTCAGCACCGGCGCTATGCGGTCGATGACCAGGTCAGATATCTCGGCGCATGGATTTCGCCCGATCTCCTCGTCGATAAATTCGGCCTGGAGCCGGACAAGTTGACAATGGGATTGCGGGACTTTTTCGCTGGTAACAGCGTCGAGCCGCTGTGCTTCAGCTTCCCGCTCCCGCCCCGCTTGTGGATGGCGCTCGACGATGCCTTTTCGACCCAGCATAGCGGCAAGTTGCGGCATGCCTATCTGTCGAGCAAGACGAACGAGCTGATCTGCGAACTGGTGGCAACGCTGGGCGGGCGCGATGCCGACATGAATGATAATCACCAGTCGCTCACCCTGAAGAATCGCGCGGCGATCGATACCGCGGCGCTGATCTACATGCAGGAGCTCGACGCTCCGCCCTCGCTCGACGAATTGGCCATGCGGGTGGGTATCAACCGAAACAAGCTCAGCGCCGGATTCCAGCAGATTTTTCACTGCTCGCCGCACACATTCTCCAAGCGCGTCCGGATGGAATGGGCCCGGCGCTTGCTGATCGAAGGCGTGATGGAGCCGCAGGAAATTGCGCGCGCCGTCGGATATTCGGCCCAATCGGCCTTCAGCCGTGCATTCTCCGACCATTTCGGGTTCTGCCCTTCGCATGCACCGTTGCACCTGCCGGATCGCGGATCCGCGCCCTATTTCAAGGATCATTGATGACGAAAGCAACCGACGGTTCTGCCCCACGACTGCTTGCCCTGTTGGTTGCGCTGAACATCCTCAATTATCTCGATCGTCAGCTTCTTTCCGCCTTCATGGTCGACATCCGGCGCGATGTCGGGCTGACATATTTCCAGTTCACCCTCCTCGCCGGCCTCATGTTCAGCGCATTCTACGCGCTGGCGGGCGTACCCGCGGGCATGCTCGCCGATCGCGTCCACCGCCCCCGGCTTATCTCTGGCGCCGTCGCCATCTGGAGCGCGCTGACCGCCGCCACCGGACTGGCCACCAACTTCTTTCAAATGGGAGCTGCTCGCGCCTTTGCTGCTGTGGGCGAAGCTACACTGACGCCTACCTCGGTGTCGCTCCTCGGCGATACATATCCTCCCGAACGGCAGGGCACAGCGCTTTCGTTATTCTATCTGGGCCTGCCGCTTGGTGCCGGCGGCAGCTTTCTCGTCGCCGGCACGCTGGGACCGGTCATCGGTTGGCGCGGATGCTTTTTCCTGCTCGGCGCGATCGGGCTGCTTGCAGCGCTTGCGATCGTTCCGATGCGAGACGCCGAACGTATTGGCCACACGCCGCGGCCCTCACGCGGCGCGTTGCGCGATGTCGTCCGCGCGATCGCCGCCACGCCGGCGCTCGGTCTCCTGTTCGCCGCAACCGTGATGCTGTTCTTCTCGCAGGGCGCCGCGATCATCGATCAGGAATGGCTGGTGCGCGAGCGCGGCTTTGCCGTGCACAATGCCCAGATCATCTTCGGCAGCATCTTCATATGCGCAGGCATCATCGGTACCTTGCTCGGCGGTGAAATGAGCGACTGGGCGGCAAGGGGCGGCATTCGCGGGCGGTTGTGGTTTCTGGCCGGTATTTCGCTGCTAAGCGCCGCCCTCAGCCTTGTCTATCGGTTATCTCCCGCGGCCACGCCCGTCTTCTATGGGGCCGCCTTCATCGGCGGAATGCTGTTCATGGCGCCATTCGGCACGGTGATGGCCAGCATCAGTGCGCTGACCCCGCCGCATCTGCGCGCGACGATGGTCGCGGTCGGCATCATGCTGATGACGGTGCTGGGTACCGCTGGAGGCAATGCCGCGACCGGCTGGCTCGCCGATATGCTGACATCGCGCGGCAGCGCCGCCCCGCTGACCACCTCGGTTCTGATCGTGCATCTCGTGGCGCTGCTGGCGTGCGGCCTTTTCTGCCTGGCCGCGCGAAGCCAAGCGGCATCGCCGCAGTCCATAGCCCTGGCAGAAAGCCAACCCGTGTAGTCACCTTGCGCCGGCCCCGGCTCAATGAGTTAAAAAGATTCAGGAGAATGAAAAATGACGTTCGAGGAAAGCTTCCTGCCGCCGTCGGTCGGTGAAATCAGCAATCGGGTCGCGGCCGTCCAGGCGCAAATGGCTCGGGAAAAGCTCGACTGGTATGTCTGCTTCGACCCCGACAATGTCTATTATCTGACGAACTTCGCGAACTTCATTCATGAGCGGCCGTTCATCCTCCTCATTCCGGCGAAAGGGATGATGCGATTCATCGTTCCCAAGCTGGAGATTCCGCACGTCCTGAGCCGGAAAGTCGGCGAGATCGATCTAGTCGAATATTTCGAATTCCCCGCACCCGCCGGTGGCAACTGGCACGATCAGCTGCGATCGGTCATCAGCGACGCGAAGCGTGTCGGGGTGGAATCGGTGTGCCAGCTCCAGATCTATGACGCGATTCCGGCGGAGCGGGTGCGAACCGATATCGTCGATAATCTTCGCTTCATTAAATCCGCTTATGAAATCAGCCGGATGGCCTATGCTGGCAGAATTGCGAGCGCCGCCATGGCGGATCTTTTGGCGAAGGCCGAGATTGGCCGCTCGGCCAGCGCCGTCAGTTCCGACGCCTCAAAATTGATGTTCGGTATGATCGTCCGCGACAACCCTTCGATCAACCCGTTTGCCACGAAGGCCGGCGCGATCTTCCAACCGCCCATCTACTCGGACGATCCGCATAATTTCAGCGATCTTGCCATGGTCATGCAGGAAGGCGGCCCCCATGTGTCGCTCGTCGCACCGCGGCTGAACGGTTACGCGTCGGAGATAGAGCGCACCTTCTTTCTCGGGCATGTTCCGGAAGAGGCCAAGCGTCCCTATGACGTCATGATGGAGGCGCGGCAGCTGGCTTTTGCCATGACATTGCCCGGCGCTCGCATGAGCGACGTCGACAAGGCGGTGAACAGGCTTTTCGTCGACCGGGGCTATGCCGACAACCTGTTGCATCGCGCGGGCCATAGCATGGGGGTCACGGGACATGAGGCACCCTTCCTGGCGGAAGGGGATGAGCGAATTATCGCGCCCGGCATGAGCTTCACGATCGAACCGGGCAT
>Ga0307414_10001565_pt1 | contig 11896 bp, 10 predicted proteins | sample DK1Ometagenome_FD_203804 | JGI IMG/M metagenome (GOLD analysis project Ga0307414, IMG submission 203804) | Maize rhizosphere microbial communities from greenhouse at UC Davis, California, United States - DK15-O-3 | ecosystem: Host-associated > Plants > Roots > Rhizosphere > Soil | place: USA...
GGAAAATGCAATCACCTGGAACAATGCTCCGACCTACAATTCTGTTCCTATGTCAACTTTATCTATTCCCGGAGAAACAGTTGGATGGGTTTCTTTTGATGTTACCTCAGCAGTTAGTCAGCTTTACGCAAATAATGAAACCTTTATCAACGTGTTTTTAAAACACAATGTTGATAATTTTATTAAGGTTCGCCCAAGGGAATTCTCTAATGGACTTTACAGTTCTTATATTACTATTAGTTCTCCACCGCAAACAGTTTTAACACTCGGCAAGGTAAGTGTGCTTAATGTTTCTGCCCTTGAGCAGATTGCACCGTTAACATTGGCTAATTTGAAAATGGAAGGTACAACTGATCATAACATTACCTACTCCGTAAAACAGGTTCCTACGGCCGGATTCTTAGTTAAATATGGGATTCCACTTGCTGCAAATGCATCTTTTTCGCAGGCTGATATTGCAAAAGGAGCGATTAAATACCTATATGGGGGATCGGGCAATACGGATAAGATCATTTTTGAGGCAAGAGATCATAACGGAGGGTATTTTAAATCAGACATCAGCCTGGATATCGCAATTAAATAGATTTTGCCTGGCATTTGCTTAAATCAGTAAGTCCGAACAAAAATATAAATTATGAAAAGAACAGTATTTCTTGTAATGCTTTTAACTACATTTTTTGACTATGCAAATGCATTTCAAAAAGGGTTAAACGATCCGGTTTCACCATTTCCGGTAAGGGGATTTCATCTCGATTTGCGCATTCAGGCCATTCCTATGCCCGCTCTTAGAAAACTTGCGCTGCAATTGGTTAAGGGTGGCATTAATACGCTGGTTATGGAATGGGAGGCAACTTATCCTTTTCAGGACGAACCTTTGATTCCTAATCGTTTTGCTTATACAAGAGATGAAGTAAAGGCTTTTATTGCTTACGGTGCTTCTATAAAACTTGATGTCATACCACTTCAACAGAGCTTTGGACATGTTGAATACATTCTTAGAAATCCCAAATACAAAGACCTGAGAGAAGATCAGAAAGATTACTCTCAGGTCAATCCAATTCGCGAGGCAGAGGCTAAAGAGCTTTTTACCACGCTTTATCAGGACTTGATTTCTACACATAATTCTCCTTATATCCATATTGGTGGTGATGAGACTTATCTGCTGGGACACTCAGAAGAATCCAAAAAGAAGATTAAAGCAGTCGGTATCGGAAGGCTATATGGCGATTATATCAAAATGCTTTGCGATGTTGTAGTTGGATTGGGTAAGAGACCGGTACTTTGGGCAGACATCGCTTTGAAATATCCGGAGGCATTAAAGGGTTTACCAAAAGAGACCATTTTTATCGACTGGAATTATGGATGGGACATCAATATGTTTGGTGACCATGAAAAACTCATGCATAGTGGTTTTGAAGTATGGGGAGCACCATCAATAAGGAGTCATCCCGATAATTACTTTCTCACCCAATGGGGAAAACACTTTAAAAATATTTCTGATTTTGTTCCGTTGGCAAAAGAGCTGGGCTACAAAGGCATCATTATGACTTCCTGGTCTACCTCCGGATTGTATTCTCCCGTGTTTGAAACCACCAGGGATATCGTAGATCTTTATGCAATCCGACGTGTTTATCCTATCAGCGGATTTAATATGCTTATCGCGGCATTTCTTGAATCCATAAAGTCCGGGAAGGCACTTGATACAGAAAAGTTCATTTACGGTTATGCCAAATCGCAATATGGTTTTGATGAAAACAGTGCTAATGCGTTTTGGAAAGCGGTTTCGGCGGTTCCTTTCGAGATTACACAAGGAAAACCGATCAATACGGATTTAAGTATTGATCAAATGTTAGATAGTACCAAAAAAGCATCTGCTATACTCCTGAAGCTTAAGCCCGTTAAAAATGCAAAAGAGTTTGAACATTACCGCTTAATGGCAGCCATCCGTATACAATATCTTACTTATCAGTCGATAGAATCCCGGGCAAATGCTCCGGAAATGACCGCCGAAAAGCTTAAGGTACTAATTCCTGAGCTTGAAGCGCTACCTACTAAAGAACTGGATAAGAAGTTTATAGCGCTCAATTCAGAGATCATGTACCCTTCAGAAATTGCTCAGGAAAATGAGCTTAGAAATGCGAAAATCAAGGTATTGCTGGATAGGCTGAAGAGGCTTAAATAATGCTAAAGAAAATGGAAAAGATTAAGCTATATAATGGTAAAATAATTACTCCCCATCGCATAATTAATGGGGGGTGTATCATTATTGAAGGAGGAAAGATTCTTGAAGTAAGCACCTCAGATATCCATGTAGAAGGGGCATTAGAAATAAATGCAAGGGGTAATTACATTGCACCTGGATTTATTGATTTACACGTTCATGGTGGTGGCGGTCACGATTTTATGGACAATGAACCCGATGGCTTTCTGGCAATTGCAGAATTACACGCTAAACATGGTACAACAGCACTCATGCCTACAACATTAAGTAGTGAGCATCAGGATTTGCTTGATACTTTAAGTGTTTATGAAACTGCCGATGTCAGAAATGTTAAAGGCGCACAGTTTATAGGGATACATATTGAAGGACCATATTTCTCTATGGAGCAAAGAGGGGCACAAGATCCAAGATATATCAGGGCGCCGGATCCGGCAGAATATCAGGAGATTATTGCTGGTTCTAAGGCTATTAAACGCTGGAGTGCAGCACCTGAGCTTAAGGGAGCCTTAGAATTTGCTCAATACCTGACTGAAAAAGGTATTTTGCCATCCATTGCACATACCAATGCGATATACGAAGAGGTATTGCCGGCATTTGAAAAAGGTTTTACTCATGCTACACATTTTTACTCGTGTATGTCGGGTGTTTCGAGGCGAAATGCATACCGTTATGCGGGAGTGATAGAAAGTGCCTATCTGCTTGATGCAATGACTGTAGAAATCATTGCTGATGGCATTCATCTTCCTCCGCCGTTACTTAAGCTTGTCCTCAAAATTAAAGGGGTAGACCGAACTGCACTGGTTACTGATGCAATGCGCGCCGCAGGTATGCCGCCAGGGCCAAGTATTCTTGGTAGTCGACGTGATGGCCTGGAAGTTATTGTTGAAGATAACGTGGCTAAATTGAAAGACAGAACTGCCTTTGCGGGTAGTGTTGCTACGATGGATAAGCTGGTTAGAAATATGGTGGAAATGGCTGATGCTACCCTGGAAGATGCCGTTAAAATGGCTTCTCTTAGTCCGGCAAATATAATCGGCATAGGAGATCGAAAAGGATCACTGGTGGCAGGTAAGGACGCTGATATTGTCATCTTCGATGATCATGTAAACATTATGCAAACCATAGTGTCTGGGAAAAGTATATATGTAAAATCAATTTAATTTATATCTGGTGGTGAAAAAAAAAGAGTTAAGCATGCCTGAGCTTCGGGTTTACAAGTCAAGAAAATTAATGGGAGCTGCGGCAGCGAGCCGGCTCGCCATCGAGATTAATGCTGTTTTGAAAAATAAAGATTCCGTTAATATCGTATTTGCAGCAGCTCCTTCACAAAATGAATTTTTGAGCGCGCTTTTTTACGAGGACATTAAATGGGAGCACGTAAATGCTTTTCATATGGATGAGTATATCAATTTGGATGAAAATGCAACCCAAAGATTTGGGAATTTTTTAAAAGAGCGCATATTTGATAAGTTCAATTTTAAGTCTGTGAACTACTTGAATGGAAATGTTGATGACGTTCAATCAGAATGTAAACGTTATTCGAGGTTACTTGAAAATCATCCGATTGATATCGTTTGTATGGGGATAGGTGAAAATGGGCATCTTGCTTTTAATGATCCGCCCGTTGCCAATTTTAGTGATCCTGAAATCGTAAAGGTGGTTACATTAGATTTGCCCTGCAGGCAGCAGCAGGTTAATGATGGTTGTTTTGCTAGTCTAGACGATGTACCTACTCAGGCGCTAACATTAACAATCCCCGTTCTAATGAGTGCAAAGATTATCAATTGTGTGGTACCCGGACAGGCAAAAGCACAGGCTGTGTTAAATACACTAACCAAGCCCATATGTAGCGATTTTCCGTCAACTGTATTACGAAAACATAACGGGGCAGTACTTTTCCTGGATACCGACAGCAGCAAATACATTCAGTCTTCTAAGAACTAATCTCAAGCCTGTATCCTTTGGCGCGAACAACAACAATTTTGATATTCGGATCAATTTCCAATTTTTTTCTAAGTTTTGATATGAACATATCCAGACTGCGACCTACAATAACACCCTCATCCTCCCATATCTCTTTTTGCAGTCGACTTCGCTCTATAATCTCGTTAGGAGACGAGGCGAAAATGCGCAGTACACGGGTTTCCGTTCCGGTCAGGTCTGTTGTCTCTCCATTTGTCATGAGCTTACGATTCTTCACGTCGAACAACACTGAGCCCAAAGTGAACATATCAGCATGCCCACTGTTAGGTAAGGCCTTCCGAGGCTTAACAGATCTCAAAAAGAAAAACCCAACAACTGCTAAAAATGACAGACCTCCCAAAAAATATTCATTCTTTGCTACACTTATGGCCGGCGGTTTAAATTTGATGTTGATCATGTAACATGCTCTAGGCTGTTTTCTTCCTAAGCATGCTACAATATCATCTTTCTTATTTTTGGATATTGCGTATCCATAGGCTACACTGGCATTGCTACAGTTCATTACGTTTACAACATAATCACGTGCCAGCTGATCTTTGCCCAACAAGCGCTGAGTAGTATTCACCAGCGAGTCCGGTTGAAAAGTAAGCTCATTCTCAAACCTGATCTGGTATTCATTTTCTGCGATCTTTTTTACCGGAAGCACTCTTGATGTACTGTCGCCCGACTGTAAGAGTATCTCATGTCCAAGCCTTCGTAGCAAAACTTCTCTCCTGGCGATATCAAAGTCGTCACCATCCTTCCTACTGAAAGCCACGCAGATTACAGAAATAAACAAGAGTAGCAACAACCCGAACAGGTACTTGCGTTTCCCGGACAGGAGATTTCGGTTAACATGCATAATGTCAAGATTTTATTTACAAAGTTTACATTTTTATTTGCAATCTAAGCTCTTCAGGCTGAAATATGTCAAAGTAATTTCGCTGAATCAATTAGATATGATATAAAGAGGGGCAGTATCCACTCACTTTTACAACAGGCTGTTAATTACTTTTTTCAACTCATCATTTCCCGGGAAGGCTGTGTATTTTTTGATGAGCAGACCTTTTATATCAAATATCAGATATGATGGAATATATTCGAACTCAAATTGGTTCATAATGTATTCCCACTGAGCACCCGCCAGATAATAATGTTCACTACCTATACCTTTGATTTTTTCTTCCCAAAGCTTTCGGGGTGATGACCCGTTTGTTAAATACACAAATGCAACGTCTTTACCATGAAACTCAGCCTTTGTACTCCTAAATTCCGTCATTGCATCCAGGCAAGGACTACACCATGTGGCCCAAAGGTCGATAAAAACAGCTTTGCCCTTATGTTTAGATATAATTGTTTCAATAACCTTATCTTCAGAAACTGATGAGATGTCATTTATAACAACAGGTGATTTGAATTTGTCTAATTCAGCTACTTGTTGGTTTTTTCGAAATAAGATCTTTGCGATTTCTCCATTCTTCCAATACTTTACTATATTTTCTTTTTGCTTTTCGGTTAGCGGTCTTACCTCTTCAGTTAGCTGTCTGCTATAGGCATTCGCCGCTAAAATATCGTAATATTGGCCATCCTTGAATCCGACTAAATCCGATAAAATAGCTTTTACCTTTGCCAGCCAAAAGGGAATATTGCTTTCGCCAATCTTAGGAAGATCCAATATTTCATTATGAAGAATTTCATTTTGAAATTTCAGGAATTCAGAACAATTTAGATATTGTGGATCATTAAGATTGAAATCTTTCAAAAAACGATAATACGACTTATCAATCTTTTGGATCGCAGGTTCGTTGATCTCATCCTGAGTGACGTTTAGATAATTAAACCTCATCGTACTTGCATAATTTAAAACATGTCCTTTATATAGGAATAGACTAAAATCTTTAGACAAAACTCCTTTCAATTCTTTTGAGAGAAATGTATCATTATTTAAAATCTCTAATCTTTCTGATAAGATGGTCTTAACATGATTTAGAAAATAACCAGTACTTTTATTATACAAAGGTTCAGGCGCTCTATCCGGTATATAACGAATCATTTTGTTCATGACCTCCAAACTCCGCGTCATATCATTTTGAGCCATACCTGCTGGTGTAATGTCAATATTTTCGAAATCAAAATCCGAATTGTAAGCAATGTCAATGTTGGTGACACCACCGCTTGTCAATTTAAGAAGTAGAGATTTATATGGCTTTAAACTTGTGTATAATCCAATCAGAGATATATCTGTTTCAACCTCAACCTCAATAGAGAATTTCCCTAATCGATCAACAAGTGCTTTATATTGAATTTGCTCTCCCGAAATTGGGTGTGGAACAAAAATATGTACATAAATGTTATCTTTGTTAGTGTTATTCGAACTTATTATCCTTCCTGTTATTTTCGATGTTCCTGCTTTAATAATAGGTATATCTATCATACCAACAGACTGTTTACATGATAACAAGAATAAAAGGCTGAATAAATAAAGAAGATTTTTCATGAGCGTTGATTAGACTCTAATTTACCTATTTTCTGTCAAATCATAAGGTTAAAAAGCAACGTCTTTTTCTTGAGCAATGTCTTTATGAATATCACTTTCTTAGCACAAATCGATACACTGGCAGCTTCTTTTTGATTATTGTCGTTTTAATGCCGTATTGTTTGAGCGAGGCTATTAAATTTTGAATGTTATCAATTTTTATAGTCAAGGACATTTTTCGATTCCAAATGCTATCTGGTTTCATTACAACTACTTTTTGAAACTTCTCCTCAATCGCTCTTGTTAATTTTGAGAAATCATCATAGTCAATTGCGGCATAGGTGTCCGAAGAGCTGGAACGACTCACACGAGCTATTGAATCAGCAAGAAATCTCTTCAAAGTCTCCTTCTGTACTACCTCCAATTGTATCACGTCTATCAAACTGTCAGATATACTATACTTTAAACGTAAGCTGTGTAGTATGGTGTCCATCACTTGTTCCTTTTTATTTTTTACCTGGCTTTTATAACAGTATGAAATACAAAAGTTGGATAAATTATCAGGCAATAGTATTTGATTTTCTGCAACATCCAAAAATATAGATAGACGCCGTCCAAGTTTGTCTCCAACAACGAATTCATGGTATGGAAAATTTTTGACTCCTCCTTTATAATACTGTGCCCCAAACTTCTCAGGAATTATAGGTCCCATGCTGAAATATTCCTTGAGATCCTTGTCGTCATAATACGTGGCATACCGATCGAATAAATCATTGTACATAGTCCTTGTTTCGTCAAGTATGGATGTTGTATCTTTTTCGACAGGATTGACGGCCTCTCCATTGATAATATTATCAATTGCTTCATTAGTAAGGTTTGCAGAATGCCCAGTCCACCGGACGATATTTTTATCATCAATTACCACACAAAAAGGAATGGAACTAACCGAGAAATTTTCAATTGTTTGGCGCGTAGTATCGGTGACAACTGCTGCAGAGAAAGGAATTCTTTTTAATAACCAGGTTACCTTATCAACTTTTTCATCAGTTATAGCCAGAAATACTAGATTAGATCGGGATTTGTTTTTATTTACCAGATTATTCATATGCGGCATCGATTCCAGACAGGGAGCACACCAGGTAGCCCAAAAATCTATAATAACAAATTTGCCTTTTAAGTCGTTAGACTTAGGGACATTCTTTATCCAGTTGGTAATAACTAGTTCTGGAGCTTTGCCGCCAACTTTGAGCTGAGCCGGAGAAACAAAAGGGGCAAGAAGACACACGAATACTAAAAAAGAATATTTTTTAATCATAGTTTGAGAGATAGCTAAATGTGATTTCTAAACTTTTACAAGTATAATATTTATAAAATTAAAATGTATATTGGTGATGATTAAGCTCTTAGGTAATGCTATTTTCACATTTTTCTCCAAGAATATTTTTGACAACCCTGTTTATCTCTTTAAACTGGGTCTTGGTTTTTGCTCAGCAATCTGCCATGCAAATAACAGGAATGGTAGTTGACGCTCGGAGTAAACAGCCGCTTCCCGGGGCGACGATATATCTTGACCATACCACTAAAGCTACGATTAGCTCTGATAGTGGAAACTTTGCGCTAAAAAATATTCCATCAGGAAATTATAAGTTAATTATATCTTATATCGGCTATAATTCGGCACTCGTTGACTTGAGCGAAAAAGATACTCCCAATTTAATTGTTGAGCTTACACCTAGTGTGAAATTACTTGATGAAGTGGCTATAACAGCAAATCCAAATTGGCAGGAATATTTTCTGCTTTTTAAAATGTTTTTTTTAGGAAAAGAGGGACAATACTGCACCATCAAAAATCCAAAAACATTATCTTTTGATCATAATGATACTTCCTATGTTTTAACTGCGCAAGCAGCCAAACCCCTAATTATTGAAAATCAGGCGTTGGGGTATAGGGTATATTATGAGTTAAATTCTTTTGTTCACTATGCCGGCCGGACCTCGTATTCTGGTTATACCCGGTTTGAGGAAATGACCGCTGCAAATAGCAAAGAACAAAAGAAATGGAAATCCAACAGAGAGAAAGCATATTTCGGTTCTTCAATACATTTTATGCGCTCGCTGGTTAATAAAAGATCAAAAGAAGAGGGCTTTGTGATGAAAAAATTGGTCAAAACTAATTTACGGAAATCCGAGGAAAACGAATTTAAATCAACTGATACCATTGTCTCCATGCAATGGAATGGAAAGGATTATTTAGCTAAAGATACAACTGTTCTTTCAGGAGCAGGTAATTTAATAGGCGGCAGAAAAAAGGGATACGATCGGCTTTATCCTGAAGAGTTATCTTACGATAGCGTTGTGACGACTAATCTCAACGGCAACTACAAACTTTCTTTCAACAATTCCTTATTTGTTACTTACAAAAAGAAAAAAAATGTAACATCTATTCTAACGATGTTGTCTCCAGAAACTTTGGTGGACATTCACGGAAATCTGACAAATCCTCAGGCCGTGTTACATGAGGGCTACTGGGCTACCCTGCGTATTGCAGATCAACTGCCCTTTGATTATGTGCCTGAAAAAGACTGAAATTCATAATAGAGAAAATAATTGGCATATGTTAATCCTATTAACATTAGTTACCTTGCATTTTGTCGGAAAAGCCAGTATCATGCCATGTATCCTTTGATTACCAAAAAAAATAAAGAATTTTAGCACGAATTCAGGTTCAGAAAGAACGCTTACTGGGCCCTATAAGATAGTCGCTTTTTGGTGATCTTTTAAATTACTCTGGTTAGGTTCTCGTTTGGCCAGAGCCGAATAGAAAGCGAACCAGGGCAGTAGTTGGGTAAAACGACGAAGAATATCCAATTTTTCTGTTAACAACAATAATTACCGTAAAACTTTTAATTCCCTCAAAGCGACTTTTGCCCTTCCTCTCAACTCACATTCATTAAAATTAATTAAATTAACATTGACAAAGTCATCAGGATCATACAAGTAATCCAGTGAGTAATCTCTGATGTCGAGATAGAGGGTATCTAAAACCTTTCCTATTCTCTCGTCAAACTTTCCCAACTGCCAATACTCATCCTGAGATTTGATTTCAAGAAACAATTGTTCGAACTCGCCCATTTCAATTTTTCCGGAATTCAACATCAAGAGCAGATGCAAAATACTTCTGCAAGTGTATTTTGTCTAGTAACGTTATTTCATTTATCATAAAATGTGTACTAGCCATCTACGTCATTTATGATCATACAGTTTTCATTGCTTCTTTTCTCTATTGTTAGGATATAATCTGGAATCCGGCCTTCTAAAATGGAAATCCATCAAAGCCACGGTAACCCATGATCCGGCTAATTTTGGAAAGGCCTATTTGGTGCAGCATATTGATTTTGTGATGTAGTCATTTATTTTTTACTCACCCTGGAATCCCCAGGTCATAAACACTTAATCGGAATATATTTGCATAAAAAAGGCTGCTTTTAAGCAGCCCCTTTCAATCATCATCAGCCCTTTTCAATCACTAAGGGAATGCTGTTGTGATTATATTTTATCAGAACTATTCAGGGGTTCTGACTAAGATGAAATGTTATTGTACTATTTTACCGTCTTTGTCAATTTTCAAAGATGATGTTTCCTCACCTTTTTTAACATCGATTTGGTAAAAGCTTGATTTATCTGCATTTGTTACCAAAAATGCAGCTGTTGGAGTCCATTCTTTAACTGGATCTGTTTGCAACGTTTTTTGCACTGGTTCTGGAAGATCTTTTAATTCTACCGGAGTTTTGGTTGTACTATCCTGATGAACACTAATCATCACTGGATTTTTGATTTCGCTTGCTTTTACTGAGGTTAATCCTGCTACAGCTAAAATTGCTGCTGATAAAATGATCTTTTTCATAATTACTATATTAAAGTTCAATTAAATATTCTTGTTATTTATGTTTTGAGTATGCCACATAATAATGCCTAACTATCAATTTTTTGTCACGGGGTTGATTTACAGTAGTTTACTGATTAGCTCGTTTTATTATACTGTTGCATTTTTCCGCAACTTGCGGAATGCCGATACAGTTTTGTGGATAACAAAGTCCATGTATTAAAAAACTGCCATAATTATTACCTTTAATAAATTCCATTTTGTCGATGAATTATTTTATCTCAGTTATCTGCCTGCTACTTTTAAGTACGTATAGTAAAGCGCAATATCTTGATGAAATGTCTGTAAAACTGCATCAACCTGCTGATCTTAAAAAAGATGTTTACCTCGTGCAAAACACATTAGAAAAAGAAAATCCAAATCTTTATCTATATATCAGTAAAAAAGATCTTGACCATAAATTTGATAGTTTAAGGACGACCATAAACCAACCACTTACCAGCATAAGTCTATATGTTAAACTATTAAGCGTTATCAGTTATATCGGTGATGGTCATTTAACCATCAACATAGACTACTCGAAATTTACCGCCTCTGATATTGCATTTTTAAAGAAACCAACATTGCAACACCCTATTTATCAGTTTAATTACCGCGTAATAGCAAACAGGCTATTTATCAGCGAAAATTTATCTGTCGATTCCACAATAGCTAAGGGTACAGAGATCTTAAGTATTAATGATGTTCCAGCCGCTAAATTGATAGATAGTTTGAGCCATTATATTACCTCAGATGGTTACAATACTACCTATAAACAGTTCCTAATGAACGGCGGGCTATTTGCAGAACGTTACCGTTTTTTATACCCAAAAAAGGAACCTTTGAACTTTAAGCTCAGTTCCAATAAGGGTACGCAACAAATCACACTAAATGCCTTTCAAAAACCTGGTTATGATAGCAGTAGTGTTGCGCGGCCCCCACATACAGCGTATAAATTATTGGCGGCTGATAGCAGCATTGCCTACCTTAAACTCCAGACCTTTTTTAATGGCGCTAATTATGAAGGGTATCACGGTATTTTTGCGGACATTCAAAAGAGAAAATTAAAAACATTAATAATAGACCTGCGCGGAAATACTGGTGGAGAAACCGGGTGGGCATCAAGCATATATAGTTTCTTAATAGATACTCCAACCTATTTCTACAAGCTTCCGGCAGAAATAAGCTGGCAAAAGTTACTGTATGATAATCCAAAAATACGGGACTGGGTTAAAAAGGCATCTAAATTAAATTATCCCATTGTTACACCTGATACCAGCATATTTAAAGGCAAAATATATGTACTTATAAATGG